>Ga0114931_10009340_pt1 | contig 11767 bp, 10 predicted proteins | sample 2SBtaG_FD_89579 | JGI IMG/M metagenome (GOLD analysis project Ga0114931, IMG submission 89579) | Deep subsurface microbial communities from Kolumbo volcano to uncover new lineages of life (NeLLi) - 2SBTROV14_V59a metaG | ecosystem: Environmental > Aquatic > Marine > Volcanic | place: Kolumbo...
GGGTTCATCATGAGCATACCGGTATTCCTTACCGTAATCCAGTTGCTCCATTAATTTTGTCGGCGCGTTGCATAGATAAAGCGGGACATCCAAACTTCCGGAGCTGCGTGCGTCTGCCATCGCAGCGTTAAACGCTTTGTAGACCGCATTGCTCTTTGGCGCACAGGCCAGATAAACCACCGCTTGCGCCAGTCCCAACTCGCCTTCGGGACTACCCAAACGTTCCTGCCCTTCCCAAGCATTCAAAGCTAGCTGCAGCGCCCTGGGATCGGCATTACCAATGTCTTCTGATGCAATACGCACAATGCGACGGGCAAGATAGTGCGGATCGCAACCCGCATCCAGCATTCGACAAAGCCAATACAAAGCTGCATCGGGCGAACTCCCGCGCACCGATTTGTGCAAGGCAGAGATTTGATTGTAAAAATCTTCGCCCTGTTTGTCGAACCGGCGCACGCCATCCTTGAGCACCGATTCAGCCAATTCAACAGTGATACGAATGATACCGTTCACTACGGCCGCAACATCACAGGCCAATTCCAAAAAGTTCAGCAATTTTCTTGCATCGCCGTCGGAGGCCGCAACGAATAAAGCCCTCAAATGATCCGGAAAATCCACCCGGCATCCGCCCATACCCCTCTCGGCATCATTCAACGCGACATCCAATACCGTACTTAACTCCTCAGCATTCAATGTTTTGAGTACATAAACTCTAGCTCTGGATAACAGTGCGTTATTCAATGCGAATGATGGGTTTTCAGTCGTTGCACCGACAAAATAGATGGTACCGTTTTCAACGTGGGGTAAAAACGCATCTTGCTGCGACTTGTTGAATCTGTGGACTTCATCCACAAACAAGATCGTGCGTTGTTTCTGCTGCTGAAACAATAATTGCGCTCTGGCGACTGCTTCGCGTATCTCCTTGACGCCAGACAAGACCGCTGATAATGGGATAAACTCCGCATCAGCATGTGTGGCTATAACCCGTGCCAGAGTTGTTTTACCGGTACCCGGAGGACCCCAGAGAACCATCGAATGGATACGACCCGATACGATGGCTTTGTATAGCGGCATAGCGGGATCCAATATCTGCCGTTGACCGATATATTCACCCAGGGATCTGGGCCGCATTCGGTCGGCTAGTGGATTATCCGGGCTAGTTTTCAAATATATCGACACCTTTGGGTGCAACGAATTCGAACAGGTTAGGATCTATCTGAACATTGCTTTTAACGTTCGAAAACGCAATTCGTGTGAGCTGGCCAAAATTGTCGCTAAGCTCCATACCACGCAACGATTCTACATCAATACCGATTAATATGTATTTAAAACTGTCATCTTCGGAGCGTGGGGTCAATTTCACCCACTGCATCCCATCCGCAAAACGTTCTTCTTCGATAACAAAATTCTTTTGCAAACTGACTTGTCCGGTCAACAACAACGCTGGGGTCGATCCGATTGCCTTACCCAGCCGCTTGACGGTCACCTGCTCTAAATCCGCGTCGAAAAACCAAACCTTATCACCATTCGCGACAATTTCCTGTTTATACGGTTGTAAATAATCCCATCTGAACTTGCCGGGTTTAGCTAAATAGAACCGTCCTGTACTCCGCTGCCCCGGCTTGCCCGATTCGTCTATAGACAATTGCACGAATTCCGCAGAAAGTGTACGTGTTTGTTCCAGAAAGCTGTTTAGCTGTTCAATAGCCGGTCCAGCCAGACTCGCTTGGATACTGGCGGAGCATACGAAAATTAGAATTCCAAAACGTTTTATACACGATGCCATCATTGAAAATCCGATGCTAGTTATGTATCCGTATTTATACTCTTTGTACCTGAACACCGCCAAAACAAAAAACCCACATCAGCGGCTTAGGCTTTCTAAAGTCAAACGACGCAGGATCAGTTTTCGGGGGGAGGCGGCGCGAGTACTTCGCGCGATCCATTGGTTTCGGGTGAGCTTACCACGCCAGTGCGCTCCATGTCCTCTATCATCCTAGCAGCGCGGTTGTAACCTACTTTCAGCTTTCTTTGGACACTAGAAATAGAGGCTCGTCGGGTCTCAGTAACAAACCTGACTGCTTCATCATATAACGCATCCAATTCATCGTCGATGCCGGAAAAATCACCCGGAGCCCCTGCATCGTCAACGTCACGGGTAATTGCATCAATGTAGACCGCCTGTCCGGCCGTTTTAAGAAAATCCACAACCTGATGGACTTCGTGGTCATCAACAAATGCCCCATGAGCCCGGTTCGGAATGCTGCTACCCGAGGGTAGGAACAGCATATCACCATTACCCAGCAGCGTCTCTGCCCCACCCTGGTCAATTATGGTTCGCGAATCAATCTTGGACGATACCTGAAACGCAATTCGGGTTGGAATGTTCGCTTTGATCAAACCGGTCAACACATCAACCGATGGTCGTTGGGTCGCCAAAATCAAATGTAATCCCGCCGCTCTGGCCTTCTGCGCCAAGCGCGCGATGAGTTGTTCCACTTTCTTACCGACAATCATCATCATGTCAGCCAATTCGTCGATCACAATGACGATATTAGGCAACGTTGTCAGTACCGGCCATTCCTCGCCCTCAAGCAATGGGGTTGCCGGGTCGAACAACGGATCTTTTATTGGATTTCCACTTTTCTCAGCGTCTTGCACTTTGCGGTTGAAACCGCCCAAATTTCTGACACCGAGCATGGACATCAAACGGTAGCGCCGTTCCATTTCGGCAACCGACCAGCGCAACGCATTTGCGGCTTCCTTCATATCGGTAACAACCGGCGTCAATAAATGAGGAATTCCTTCATAAACCGAAAGTTCCAGCATTTTCGGATCGATCATAATCATCCGCACTTGAGCCGGCGTTGCTTTGTACAACATGCTCAAAATCATGGTATTGACCGCGACCGACTTACCGGAACCGGTAGTTCCGGCTACCAACAAATGCGGCATCTTAGCGAGATCCGCGACAACAGGCTTGCCGCTAATATCTTTCCCCAAAACCAGAGTAATCGGGGAGTTCGACACTGCGTAGATCTTTGATGAAATTATTTCGCGTAGTGAAACGGTCTCCCGCTCTTCATTCGGTATTTCCAAACCAATAACCGATTTGCCAGGTATGATCTCCACGATGCGTACGCTGCGCACAGACAAAGCGCGTGCCAAATCTTTGTTTAAGCTACTGATCCGACTAACTTTGACACCTGCGGCAGGTTGAATTTCGAAGCGTGTAATAACCGGCCCCGGATGAACTTCGACAACCTCCGCGTCAATCCCAAAGTCGCCCAAAATAGCCTCTACGCGGCGCGACATGTCATCCAGATATGTCTTCGAAAAACCTTGCACATACGACTGGCATTCATCCAATAGCGACAGCGGTGGTAAACTGCCCTCCGGCATATCAAACAACGGCAACTGGCGTTCATTTTCCACCCGGTCGCTGAATTCTATCGCCGCCACCACTGGCTGAATCTTTGGTGCTTTTCTCAGCTTCGGCCTTAGAATTACTGGCGTTACGCGGGTATCTACTTCAGATTGACCTTTTCGCTCTCGTGACGACAACAATGACCCCTTGCAGCGCCATAAGAATTTATACAGATAATCGATAAGGATTAGAGTATATTTGCCTACACCATCGATTAATGCGATCCAAGAGAACCCAGTCGACAGCGTAATACCCGCAAACAAGGTTGCAAGTAACAACAATGTCGCACCAGTTACGCCAAAGGCGCTCGTCAGACGCGTTGCCATCTCCTCACCCAAGATTCCTCCGCTGGTTTCTGGCAAAGGCATACGCACTCTCACGAGGTGGGTATAGGCCAACGAAGCACCCGATACAATCGTGGTCACAAAACCAAACCAGCGCAACGCCAGAACCCAATAATTTTCGCGATTACGCCGTTCGGCATATACTATAAAACCTTGGTAAGCAATCATGACAGGAAACAAAAACGCAATCACGCCAAACATCGCCAGAAAAAAATCCGAAATCCACGCGCCGACCATACCGCCAGCGTTGACAATGGGCTGTCCGGTACCGCTATGGCTCCACCCCGGATCATCCATATCAAACGTTAGCAATGAGATAAGAAAAAACAGTGCAATTGTGGCTAAGACCAACAAACCAACCTCGCGTAGCCCGCGCAACACATCATTTCCAACCTCAGACTCCAACGGCTTATTTTTTTGCTCTGCCAATATCTTAACCACTTTATAAATAAGTTATTATATCTTATTATATTTAAAGAAATATTAAATTCAATCCTGACGCCTATTTTCGATGTTCAAGCACCTTAGCATACTACAGAATATCATCTCTAATTCAATGCCAAACTGCAAAGGAAACTATTAATGAGCACATCCAAACACTGCCGTCTAGTAGTTCTCGGTTCCGGACCGGCAGGTTATACCGCTGCTGTATACAGCGCACGCGCCAATTTGCAGCCGGTTGTGATTACCGGAATCGAACAAGGCGGACAGTTGATGACCACCACCGATGTAGACAATTGGCCCGGAGACGTAAACGGTCTGCAAGGTCCTGAATTGATGGACCGGATGCGACAGCACGCGGAGCGATTCGATACGGAAATTGTTGCTGATCATATTCATACCTGCGATTTATCCCATCGGCCGTTCCAATTGACTGGGGATTCCGGCTCGTATACCTGCGATGCCCTGATCATTGCAACGGGCGCTTCAGCCAAGTATCTTGGCTTGGAGTCCGAAGACGTATACAAGGGAAAAGGCGTTTCAGCCTGCGCAACCTGCGATGGTTTTTTTTACAAGGGAAAAGATGTTGCCGTTGTAGGTGGCGGCAGTACCGCGGTTGAAGAAGCCTTATATCTGTCAAATATAGCCGCGCAGGTTACCGTGGTACATCGGCGCGACAAGTTTCGCTCAGAAAAAATCCTAGCGAATCGATTGCTCGAAAAATCCAGGCATGGAAACGTCTCTATAGAATGGGATCACGTATTGGACGAAGTATTGGGCGACAATATGGGCGTAACCGGTGCACGGATAAAAAACGTGAGAGACGATTCCACCAAAACACTCGATGTTCACGGCGTATTCATTGCAATTGGACACCGCCCTAATACCAGCATATTCGAGGGACAATTGAACATGAAGCATGGTTATATTCAAATTCAAAGCGGAATTGCAGGGAATGCCACGGCAACCACCATACCGGGTGTATTTGCGGCCGGTGATGTATCCGACTCTATTTATCGACAGGCGATTACATCCGCGGGCTCAGGCTGCATGGCCGCGTTGGATGCGGAAAGATTTCTCGATGAACAAGAATCGAAATAACTTGGGAGAATCTTCTACGGATTTTATAGATAAAATCTTTCCATCGCTGCAACTCCTTAGCAACCTTAAAAATACCTGTGACTACCCAGAATACCCAACGCATTGATCTTATCCAAAAATCAGCCACGAAATGCATCGCGGCCACCGCACTATAAGTCGATCATAAGAAATATAAATGAACTGCATACTATTACCTTTTTTCGGGTTGCTAGCGGGATTTAGAACCATAGTATCATTGAAAACATCAACCTCGATGCAAGGTGAATAGTCCTGGATTATGAGTGAAACACTAACCGCACATACTATCGATAGCCTGGATAATATTGACGCGGCCGCTTGGAACAAACTAACCGCATCCGAATATCCCTTCTTACGCCACGAATTCCTAGCCGCACTGGAGCGGCAGCACTGCCTCGGACAAAACACCGGCTGGATGCCTCAGCATCTTGTTTTTGAAGACAAACAACACTACTTGATTGCTGCGCTCCCCATGTACCTCAAACATAATTCTTTCGGTGAGTTCGTCTTTGACTGGACCTGGGCCGAGGCGTACCATCGTAACAGCATTCCTTATTATCCCAAATTGGTTGTAGCAGCACCGTTTACGCCTGCCACAGGTCCCCGAATTCTTATAGCAAAAGAGCATAACTCGAATGATTTACAATCATCTGTTATCGATACAGCAATCGAGGTTGCAAAAAATCTAAACGTTTCCAGTCTGCATTGGCTGTTCACGCAGAATCCAAGCCCACCCTCCGAGCACTCATTGTTGCATCGTGTTGGTTGTCAGTTTCACTGGCACAACCGTAATTATTATATCTTTGATGATTTCCTATCCGACTTAACATCAAAAAAACGCAAACAGATCAAACGCGAACGACGCCAAGTTGCGGATGCGGGTATCCGCATAAAAAGAGTTCCCGGACTGGAAGCAACCCGGGATCAATGGCAAACCTTTTATAAACACTATTGCTCTACCTTTGCCGAATACGGCAACTATCCCGCTTTAACTTTGGGATTTTTTACCGAAATTGCCGCCACAATGGGTGAACAAATCATGCTGCTATTAGCATACCGTGGTAATTCGGTTGTTGCATCGTCCTATTTTTTGATCGGTAAGAATGTTTTATACGGACGCTATTGGGGATGTTCCGAAAAACATCCGGGACTACATTTTGAAGCCTGTTATTACCAAGGCATAGAATATTGCATAGAACATCATCTAGAACATTTTGAACCCGGCGCCCAAGGTGAACACAAGATCAGCCGTGGTTTCCTGCCAACAAAAACCCGGTCACTCCATTGGATACTGAATGAACAATTCAGTGCTGCAATCGCGAAATTTTTGACGCGAGAAGCTGATCAGATGGAGCTATACATCAAAGAGCTCGATAAACATTCGCCTTACAAGTCAGCGCCAAATCCATGTTAAGTATGCTTGATCCGTCCAACGCAGGGCAAAGTTTTCCGGACGTAGAAAACGCTCTGGACGAGCCCGACGGCTTGTTGGCTATCGGCGGCTGCCTATCCACGCAGCGACTTATGAACGCGTACCGACACGGAATATTCCCATGGTTTAACGACGGCGACCCGATTCTCTGGTGGTCTCCCAACCCGCGATTAGTCTTAGCTCCCTCCTGCATTAACCTATCCCGCAGTCTGCGCAAAATACTACGCAGGGAAGACTATAACATTACCTTTGACAAAGCGTTTTACGCAACCATTAAAGCCTGTTCGCTAACGCGTGCCAACGGGCTCGGAACTTGGATCACCGATTCCATGATATCGGCCTACACACGCTTACACGATCAAGGCATCGCCCATTCCGTTGAAGCCTGGTACGGTGACGAATTGGCCGGTGGCCTCTACGGCGTTGCCATTGGCCGGGTGTTTTTCGGTGAATCGATGTTTTTCCGGCGCAGTAACGCATCAAAAGTTGCGTTTGCAAAATTTGCACAATACTTGGAGCGCTGGAACTATGCCTTGATCGACTGCCAAGTCCAAACCGATCATCTGACTCGGTTTGGCGCGCACCAAATTGAACGTAAGGATTTTATCAATTTACTTAATGTCTATTGCGCTCAAAGCGCATCTAAACAAGCTTGGTCAGTCCAAAATTAGTCTCTCGCCTCAACTATCCATACTCCCAGTGTAGCCAACCGCGATCCATGGAAGATTTAAGATTTTTAGTGGGTCAAGAACACGCATGCGATTATTTACCTGACCGGCAAGCTCGCTCGATATTTTTAGCGCTAGAATCCACTCAAGCTCGAGTCTATTCATTGCTCGCGAACCAAGGATTCGCCGCAGCGGGGATTTGGTCTACCGACCGCATTGCACCCGATGTAGCGCCTGCATACCGGTACGTATCCCCGTGCGTGAATTTGCGCCCTGTAGAAACCAGAAAAGAGCGCTACGAAAAAATGCAGACTTAGTTGTTCGAGCCCGACCCGCCGAATTTCAACAAACGCACTTCGCACTGTATCTACGCTACCTGCGAAACCGACACCCAGGAGGCAATATGGTAGAGTCTTCTCCGCAAGACTATTTGCATTTTTTGAGCTCTCCTTGGAGTGATACCAAATTTTACGAAATCCGATTACAAGAAAATCTCCTTGGAGTATCTGTCGTAGACCATTTAGAAGACGCCTTATCCGCCGTATATACTTTTTTTGATCCGGACTTCGTCCAGCGCAGCCTCGGCAAGTTTGCAATGCTATGGCAAATTAAACAGGCTAGAAACTTGGGTTTATCTTGGATGTACCTGGGTTATTGGATTGAATCCTGCCACAAAATGGCGTACAAAAATCAGTACAAACCCACGCTCGGTTTCATCAATGGAGAATGGAAATCCATGGAAGGGCAGTAATAATATGATATAATCGATCGGTTATTATTGGCTAAGTCAGTAAAATTTAGAGCATAAGAATGGCAAAAGAAGATCAAATTGAAATGGAAGGGAAGGTCATTGAGACTTTGCCTAATACAATGTTTCGAGTCGAACTGGACAATGGGCACGTGGTTACCGCGCATATATCCGGAAAAATGCGCAAACACTATATACGCATCCTTACCGGAGATCGCGTGAAAGTTGAGATGACTCCCTACGATTTAAGCAAAGGCCGCATTACCTTCCGAATGCGCTAATTTCTCGGCACTTCACCCCACCATTCAATAAATCCGCTAAATTTCCGCAATGAAAGAAACGTCACAATGCTATGGTGGTGAAAGCCGCAGTGACCGCCTCGCAAGACTGGCAGAATAAAAAATCGGTTACACTAGCCCGCATTTCTTACCAGAATGGCAACCGACAGTGCCATCGCGAATTTGATGATGTAATACCTTTCGCGTTCAAGAATGTGAAAGGTATATTGTGGAATTATTAGTAATCTGTCTTTAGCCTAACAGACTGCTGCACACCGTTAATAAGTAGTACTCCAAGACTTGAAGCGTCAACACTTTACCGGACAATGCTCAGAGAAATTGGCCCTTCCATTATATTCTGGTTATTTATCGCCGGATTTATCCTGGCAATTTGGCTTTTCAAATTCATTGATAAAGTAAGAAAATACGGCTTACTCAAGGCGATAAAAAGGATTCTGAACAAGAGTAAACTCTAGAACAAGCCGGACGCTCTACCCGCTCAGCGATGAGAAAAAGTTGCCATTTTATAATTTGGCAGTATGGTGGGATTACAGAATAGTGAAAGGCAATTGTTGTAGAATGCTTTGTCAAACCGCTAGATCAACATAGGGTGGGATCAAATGGACCCGCAACAAGACGCCATAAGTGGGCGGCATAAATACTATTTTATTGATTATACAGCCTTTTAAACAGCCATTGACTTTATGCCTGTTTGAGTTGACGCTAAAGGAGCATTCACGGTGACAATAACAATTTCATTAGATCAAACCAAATCTAAACTCTCTTTTCGGTCTATTTTTACGCCCTGCACCTCCCAACAGCGCCAACAAAATTTTGAGACTTACTGGGAATATTCGCAACAACATACCGGTAAGATATATGAAGATGATCGTGATTTGGAGCACAAACGCAATAAGCGCGAACATTTTGAGACCCATCAAGTGCGTTCGACCAAGCCACTGCCAGACCTGGATGCATTCTACCGAAACAATGTTGAACTGGTTGATAGCCCTGATTCCCTTGATCAAAAAACACTCTTAATGACCTGCATTTATAAGTTCGCCAGGCACGAACTGAATGGTATTAGTGGGGCTTGGGATACAGTGCCCGCGGTTGATAAGGCGACATTACTCACTGATAAAATAAGTCGTGTACATCTTGCCGAGGAGTTTTGCCATGTACGTTTATTTACCGAAATGCTACACACATTTCATTTGGAGAATATAAAATTTCCGCCACTCGGTCCAATCGAGACCAAAGTCTACGAAATCTTTCCTCATTTTCCGGAAGCACTGATGTCACCGCCGGCTTTTGTTACTGAATTAATGGGCATGAATTTTTATATTCAACTGGACGAAAAAATTTGCGAAATTCTCGTAGACGAACCTGAAGCACGCGATAGACTGCGCGAGTTATTGCATGAAATCATGGTTGACGAATGTGCTCATATTGGCCAACGACGTAATTTTATGGGTCCCATCGGCATTTGGTTCTCAAAAGTGTTAATCAAGCCAATTTTTAATATGTTTACCCGTGACATCCCTGAAATCGCGATACTATTTGACGTAAATCGCTTAGTTAAAGATGCCCTCAACTTTGATTACTCCACAATATCCCCGCGGATAATCGAACGTAGTTGGGTGCCGAGTTACTGTCACTGTTAAATATAAAACAGTCTTTGGCGAATTAACGCCAAAATTCAAAAGGGCCGCGTTCTTTGTATATATACCTTTCGCGTTCAAGAATACCCATTTATAGCACGCACCTTTTCGCGAAGGGCGTTGATGTAGAACCTTGAAAGAGATGACTATTCCTACGCTTCCACGCCTAGCCCTTCACGAAAATCCACACACTCAAAACGGGCATTCTTGAACGCGAAAGGTATAACTAGATCCCCATGACGACCTCAAAACAATATCGTTTGGTTGCAACCCGCTTGCAACAGCGTCTTCCGAACCAAGTCACGCGTTGTAATTTATGCCTATGGCGCTGCAATCTTCGCCATGGCCAGCGGGGATTTTGCCAAGCGCACGTTAATCGCAACGGTACACTCTATAATCTGTCTTATGGGATACTTTCATCCATCAACATTGATGCCATCGAAAGCAAACCGGTCAAACATTTTCGCCCCGGAACACGAGTTCTTTCGGTCGGCAGCTATGGCTGTAGTTTTCGCTGTGGCGGTTGCCATAATCTTGAAATTTCCTGGGGCGTGAATGCATTGGATGACTTGGCGAAGGGTGCATCCAAGCAAGCCTGGGTCCCCCCTGATGTGCTGGTAGAAACCGCGCTACGATCAGATGTTCAGGGTATCGCCTTTACATATTCCGAACCCGCCGTTTGGTTGGAATACGTTATTGATACCAGTAAACTCGCCCATGAAGCCGGGTTATACACAGTCTATGTGTCTAATAGCTTCATCACGGATGAGGCCTTGGAATTGGTGGCACCGCATATTGACGTGCTTTGTTCAGACATTAAAAGCATGCAGGATAGTTTCTATAAAGATATCTGTGGCAAGGCAACGGTACAACAGATTTTGCATGCTATTAAAAAAGCCCACGACCTCGGCATCCATGTAGAAACCCGAACGAATATAATCCCAGGAAAAAATGACAACCCTGAAGAATATTATGAGATTGCCTGTTGGGTGCGAGATTACTTGGGCAAAAACAGCCCCTGGCATATTACCCGATTTTTCCCGGCCTACAAATTAAGCAATATTCCTGCGACACCGGAACAGTCGCTGTTCGAAGCAAAGGCAGCCGCGGAGCGTGCAGCACTGCAATACAGTTATGTGTACAACAATAAAGGGTGCGACTGCGCAACGGAAAACCGGCCTATTGAGTCTTATCTAAACAGTAGCACCGAGGAACTCCATCAGATTAAAAAATGCGCAGCAAGCTGTTGCGGTGAAGAAGGAATTTTGCTGAAGAAATATGAGCAGCATGCAATAATATAATCAATCAGATTAGGACTAAGAGATTCGAGATGGCCAGAACAGTGCATTGTGTGGTTTTAAAGAAAGAAGCTGAAGGTCTGGATAAACCGGTGCATCCCGGCGAATTGGGCGAAAGAATTTTTGACTACGTGTCCAAAGACGGATGGAAGCAATGGCTTGAACGCTTAACGACTATAATCAATGAAAATGGCCTCAGTACCGCTGATATTGAAGGTATTGAGTTGATTGAAAAGCACATGCGCGGCTTTTTTTTTGGGGAAGGCGACTATGGACAGTTACCCGCGGGTTTTCATCAACCGGGGGCCGGGGGCAAAAAATAGATTTAGCTGGATCGCTCAGAATCAATGA
>Ga0114931_10009341_pt1 | contig 11767 bp, 3 predicted proteins | sample 2SBtaG_FD_89579 | JGI IMG/M metagenome (GOLD analysis project Ga0114931, IMG submission 89579) | Deep subsurface microbial communities from Kolumbo volcano to uncover new lineages of life (NeLLi) - 2SBTROV14_V59a metaG | ecosystem: Environmental > Aquatic > Marine > Volcanic | place: Kolumbo...
GCATCCCTTGCTGGTATGAATTTTAGTGTCCAATTAAGTCCATCGGTCTCCGTGCAACTTGACCCTTCCACTTTTCAGTCGGTGAACCCGCTTTTCCCAGGTTCAATTTATCAAGTGAGTGGAAGCCCACTATCGCTGACTTTTTCCGGATTCGACAATAACAATCCGGTTGATCTGTCTGATTATGTGGACGAAAGCGTCACTTTGTTCACCATCAAATTTTCCGGTGATCCGAACCAATGCTATCAGCTTTCTTTTGTGCCGATTAGCTATTTAATTTCGACGGGGGTGCCAAATTACACTGGTTGTCCATCATTGAATGCCGGTTCCTCTATTCAAATTTGCTTTCAGGGGGTTACCATCAACGGAAACATTCAAACTGATCCTCCGTTTATTTGCGACAACACCATCAATCACGGGGTGGATAATGTCGCGATAGATGTCACAGAGAATGGTTCTTCGGTTTGTACAGACCTGACCAATTCGACAGGGGATTATTCCTGTACGGTGGTTTCGGGAGGCAATTACCAAGTAAGGCCTACCAAGGCAGACAACCCGGCTTGTGGCGTATCTACTTTTGATATGGTGATACTGCAAAAGCATATTTTTGCAACGGATTGCCTCGATTTCCCCCGGGAATTGTTTGCAGCAGATGCGAACGGGAATGGATTGGCGGCTACTGCTGACCTGGCGGTTATGCAACTGGTTACTTTGGGAAATATTTCTTCGGCAATTAGTTTAGGCTTTCGTTCGTGGGATTTTGTTCCGGTAGCTCAATATGCTGCTGTTCCCGACCCACTGCCGTCTTGTATTTCAATTGTTCCATCCTTCAATCCATATATCGATTATCCAAACAATCCTTTGCCGGAATTCATAGGCGTTAAAATTGGAGATGTGAACGGTTCCTGTACCGCCTGTTCAGGGGCATCGAAAAGAAGTACAAAAGAGGAAAAACCGCTAACGGTCCAAAAACTGGAGGTTTCTCCTTTGGAACTCCAAAAGGGAGAAACGGGTTACCTCAAATTGTATTCAGGAAACATCACGGATTTGAACCTGCTTCAAATCGGGCTGCAATTGGCGCCCGAGTACTTTGAAGTATTGGGCTTGAAAAGTGCATTGGAAGAAAGCGGGTCTTTCGTTTCCTATTTGCCGAAAAAACAAGCCGGTCTCGTCAAATTCAATTGGTTGAGTTTGACGACGGATGTGCATTCGATTTCAGGCAATACGCCGGTGGCAGTTATAGAGGTGCGTGCAAAACAAGACCTGCCCGGTTTGGAGGACTTGCTTTGGCTGGAAGGCGAAAACGTCTTTTACAGCGAACAATCCCTCGATGCGGTAGGGCTGGAATTGCCCTGGGATAACAAAACATTGCAAGAAGACCTGTTGAGGGTTTATCCAAGTCCGTTCAGCGGAGAATTGGTCTTCGAGTTGGACCTACGGCAGGAAGGAAAAGTGCAGTTGACGCTTTTGGATAACCTGGGCAGGGAAATCCGGCGGTTGGATACCTCTTTGGAAAAAGGAACGCAGACGCTTACATTTTCCAATCTCGGCGAACTGCCTGCGGGCGTTTATTATTACCGGATGCGCGTAGCAGGCGCTACCCGAAGCGGTAAAATCGTAAAGCAATAAATCAGCCTTAGTTTTTTTCGGGATGATTGGAGGGGACTTTTCCCCTTCAATTATCCTTTTTTAGTTTTATATAACAATAAAATTGTATCTCATGAGCCGGATGATTTTGGCTATATTTACGTTTCTTTCCATTGCTTTATCCAACCCTGTAATTAGCCAGCCTTTCTTTATTGTTGACAATTTCGATACCATGTTATCCCGGATTGGATTGCTTGACCCGAATGATAACTGTTCCATAACGGATATAGTAAATGTGTCGGGTGAACTGGGATTTGATATACAAGGAATGACTTTTGCGCCGAATGGCGATTTTTATGGTGTTGACCTCCAAGACAATCTTTATAAAATAGATTTAACAGACGGGTCTTATTCTTTAATTGGAAAATTTCCTGTAAGGACTTTCAGTATTAGGAGTTCCCCGGATGGAATAATTTATGGCGTTGCGGATACGCTATCGAGTTATGACCTCAATGCCGGAACATTTGCCGTTTTGGGGAAAATTGATTTTCCTAACCCGCCTCCTCCGTCGGCTTTTGGAAGCCTGACTTTTCGACAGGGTAAATTGTACGGCGTATATGGAGGAACAGTGGGCGTCACTGAATATTTTTTGGTAGCGATCAACATCGAGAATCCGGCGGAGAGTGAAATACTGATGGAACTGATACCGGACTTTGGGGGATTCAGCGGTTTGGCGACCATCAATAATGATTGTGACAGTTCGGTTACCTATGCGGTTCAAAAGAAATTTTTCGGCGGTGCGAATATTTTCGAAATAGATTTCGATAATCTTACCCAAACTTTCATTTGTGAAGACATAACCGCTCTAAATATGGAAGATGCTGCGCATCCGTCGGAACAGCAGACGTTCACCTGCACGCCGGAAATAGATTTGGACGAAGATGACAGCTCGGGGGCAGTGGGCAATGACTACCGCCCGGATACACTTTGCTTTGCCGAAAGGATTCATTTCCTGGCGCCGACGGATGTTCGATTCCTGAACGAACTTTCCATCGATTCGCTGTGGGTCGGTTTTGCCGCTACCCCGCCGGACGGGGCATCCGAATCGGTGGATTGCGACGAAAACGCTTCGGTTTCCTGTTCAGCGGAGAGCAACGGAATCATCGTCCACAACAACGGAGGCTTGGACGGGGCTGCCTTGGAAGGATGGTTGAGCCAGTCTGTTTTTTACGAAAATACGGCTGCTTTGCCAACGCCCGGACTGCGCCTTTTGGCAGTTGTCGTCTGGCATCGCGACTACGCAAGCGACACGGCTTTTGTTTTCCTGCCGCTTGTCGAAGGCTTGTCCGCCGGCGAAGACGGGATGCTGCGTTTGTGTGCCGATGACGCCGCGATAAACTTGTCGGAATTTCTGAACGGCAATCCTGCTGCCGGCGGCAGTTGGCTGCCGGAAACCACCTTCGGCAACGGGCTGTTCGACCCTCTGCAGGATGTTCCGGGCGACTACGAATACATCGTCTCGAATGCCTTTTGTCCTTCGGATACGGCGGTGATTTCAGTGGCGGTGGATGCGCTGCCTGTCTTTTCGCTGGGTTCGGATTTCGCGCTTTGTCCCGGCGCGAGTGCGACCTTGCAGGCAGGGGTTGGGGCAGCGTCCTATCTGTGGCAGGATGGTTCCGATTCTTCGGAATTGACGATTTCCTCGGCGGGCTTGTATTGGTTGGAAATAACCGCCGCCACCGGCTGTCAATGGCGCGATTCGGTGGAGGTCATCGCTGCAGATACCGTTTTGGTGGAAGCGGCGATGGCGTTGTGCGAGGGAGATGTTTTTGATTTGGAAGGCATTCCAATAACAAGCGACACGAGTTTCTGCGTATTGGAAACAAGCGCGACCGGCTGTGATTCGACTTATTGCCTGACGGTGCGTTTTCTGCCATTGCCGACTTTGCAAATCGCGGGAGATTCGGGCATCTGCGAGGGCGGCGAAGCGCAGCTTTTCGTTACCGGAACATTCAACACCCTGTTGTGGTCAACGGGAGAGAGCAGTTCGGAAATCGTGGTGGAAAATGCAGGCAGCTATTCGGTCACCGTTACGGGGGAAGGGGCTTGTGAGGTGGAAGGCGTTTGGGAAGTTTTGCCGCAAGGCGGACCGGAAGCGGTAGTAAGTCAGCAAGCGCCAAGTTGTCCCGAAGTTGCGGACGGTCTGATTCGGATAGACAGCGTTTTCGGTGGCACATCGCCCTATTTGGCATCCATCGATGGGGGCGCTTTTTCGGAAACCTTTGTTTTTGAAAACCTGGCAGCGGGGAATCATTTCGCGGTGTTGGAAGATAGTCGCGGCTGCCGATACGAGATGGAAATCGCGTTGGAAGAAGCCGAAGCCCTGAGCCTGAATTTGGGCGAAGACCAGGAGATCAATTTTGGCGACAGCATCCGCATCGAGGCGATGACCGATGCCCTCGATATTGAAAGCATCCTTTGGTCGCCGCCGGATTATCTGAACCGGACGGACAGCCTCGTGGTCATTGCCGCGCCGCCCGAAGAGATTGTTTATTCGGCGCTTTTGACCACGCAGGCGGGCTGCACGGTTTCAGACGACATCACCCTGTTCGTGCGGCGGGAAGAAAAGATTTTCATCCCCAATGCCTTCACTCCGAATGGCGACAGCGTGAACGACAGCTTCCGCGTCTTTTTCGGCGATGGCATCACCGCCATCGGCAGCATCAAAATATTCAACCGTTGGGGCGACCTGGTTTTCGACCAAAGCGGCGATGTGGCTTGGGACGGCAAGTTTAGAGGCAAGGCAGCCCAAATGGGCGTTTATGTCTATCTTGTGCGCGTTCAACTTTCGGACGGGACGGAACGCAGCTTTTCAGGCGATGTGACTTTGTTGAGGTGAGTTGGAGGGCGGGGATTCAGAGGTTCGGAAGCGGATAATCCTCTCTGAGTTCGGATTGCAAATCAGCACCAGCAGAATCACCGTAGCTCGGAGGTTCGCTCCGAGAAGGATTTGTGCAGCAACAACAAACAGCGCTTCTCGGAGCGAACCTCCGAGCTACGGTGGACCCGAACCTTCTCACGGCAATTTTTCATTCAAAATAAAATTCGCCAGTTGTTGGCTGTTCTCCGGGGATTTCAAGACGCCGTAGAACAGCATCTTGCTTCGGTCATTATTCGGTCCCTGATAGATTATCTTGCCGTCCAAATTCAAATCAGTCACTTCATAGCCCTGCCCGACGAAATTTGCCAATTGGTTAATATTATTGGCATCCAACATAGTAAAAATGAAAAGATGGAAGATGTCATTGGAAGGGCCTTGATAAATCACTTTCCGGTCTCCATTCAAGTCGCCGGCCCACAGGGCCATTTCGCCGTTTATGCTCACTCTTGAATTATCTCCAAATACGTCGGTAGCCGAGTCTGTAAAGTCCACGGTTGTGACATCGAGCGATAAGGGATAGGGGTTAGAGCTCATTATCCCGAGATGGTTTCGGTGGCGGACGGCAATGTAATAATCTCCCGAAGGAACGAGTTGGAAGCTAAGCAAGGATGTGCCGTCAACATCTACCACATCGCCGTCTCTTTGCAATAATGCGGAGCGGCTCGCGAGGATACTGTCGGGCATGTAAGGATTGCGCAATTCAACCATTATCCAATCTACGATGGCATCGTTTCCCGTGATGTCCAAGACGGCTTGGTCACAGGTTTCGAGACCTCCTTCGCCGAAATGTTGAAAGTAGGGAATCGCCGTGTAGGGTTCTAGTTGGGGTAAGCGATTATTTGCTCTCAAATCGTCTCGCATCAACGCGCTGCCATCGTTGTCAATTAGGGCGCCGGAAAGAAGGACTTTGATGTCCAACACCACGCCTGATATGGTTTGGTCGAGGGTGATGGTTTGGGTTTTGTTGACGGAATTTCCGCAATTATCGGTTAAAGTCCAGATTCTGTTTATCGTGCCGAGGCAGTTGGAAACGTTGGTGGAATCGTCGGAATAGACTGCTTGCAAGGAAGGGGTGCAGTTGTCATTTTCATCCAAAACATCCCCGGTGAGTTGCAAATTATTTCTATTATCTGCGCAAGTGAGGGTCACATCAGGGGGAAGCGAGAAGTCGGGTGGCGTAGTGTCGCGCAAGATAAAGGTTTGGGTAAAAGCGGCGCTATTGCCACACTCATCCGCAACGGACCATGTTCGAGTAAAAAGGGTGTCAGTGGCACAATCGAAAGAATTGGGGCTTTCGGTAAAGGTGATTTCAACGCTCGCATCGCAATTGTCCACGGCTATCAATTCAGCGCCCAATTCCGGTGGTTCTGGGATAGCGCTACATTCTACCGTTGCGTCAAAAGGGATGCTTCCTTCAACAACGAGGTAGGAAAGGTTCTCGGCAACATGCACCCCATTTTCGTAATCCCATTCTTCCAATTGCACCTGAAAGTTGGCGTTCGTGATGTTTGTTACCCGAATGGCGGTCGGGTCTGTTTCGTTGTTGCTAATGCCGCCGAGAATGACGACGGGATGGTGAAAAGAGTTGGTAAAAGGAACCGTTTGCAAGTTGTTGGCAACCGCGATGGTTCCGGTTTCTCCAATTATGTCCCCCGATTGGTCGAGCAGGTTTCCCGCTGCCCCGATAGCCAAATAAGCCACTGTTTCGTTGGCATGTTCTATTTCAGCATCCAAAGAAGTTTCTTCTTCGAGGTAAATGGATGTTCCCGTACCTGTCATGTTTTGGTATCGCAAAGAGACGGGGTCTATTTCCAAAAAGGTCTGAACCGATTCGATGAAGGCAGGCGCTTGGGCATAGGATTGTTTGAAAGAAAGGACAGTGGGATTGTTGCCTGCCGAAATTTTCCCTGTTTCGAAGGCCGGATTACCCGCTTGCGAACCTTCTTCGATGGCAATCCAGGCTACTTTTTCCCCAATATGAAGCCCGTCGTTGTTCTCCTCTTCCTGCACCCGCAGTTGAAATTGAGAAGTGGAAATATTGCGCATTCTGGCTATCACCGCAGCGTTTTCATTTTTGGAAACCACCTGCGAAAAAACGAGCGGGTCATTGCCAAATGAAATCGGAAAGAGGATGGTTTTCCAACGCTGTGTCACGTTATCCATCACCCCTGCGACCAATTTTCTGCCATTTGACAGGGTATGAATCCGGTAAATGCTTGGCGCAGTTTTATCTTCGAGTGTAATGTTTTGGCTGCCGGAATTGCTGTTGCCGCAAAAGTCCGTCACCGTCCAAGTTCGGGTCAAAACATAATCGTATAAAGCGCAGCTATCTGCCCCCTGCGTAGAAACTTCGTCAATATCCATTGAAATGGAAGTGCAGTTTTCCCACACCTGAACTTGGGCGGGCAAAGGGATGTCGTCGTCACAATTGATGGTAATATCGGCGGGAATATTGGAAAGAACCGGGTTTACATTGTCCGAAAAGTCTAAATCTGCCGTCGCGGTGGCACAGCAGTTGGAGTTGTCGTTGCAAACCTGATAGGTAAACTGCTCGGTTCCGCAAATTGGATTGGTCGGAGTGTAAGTAAAAGAGCCGTCGTTTTGTAGGGTCACCGTTCCATTGGCGGGGTTCGAAAGGATGCTGAAAACGGGATTGCTCAAAGCCGAATCGTTCGAGGCTACATTGTTGGAATAATTCAATCCGGGACAGCCCGCATTGAAAGAATCATTCGTCAAGGTGGGAAGATTCGAGACCGCTTTGGTTACCACATTTGAATAAAAAATATTCGTACAAGAAGTGCGAAGGACACCTCTCCGGTAGGCGGTTGTTTGTGAAATGGTGCCGGGGTCGAAAGTGGCTGAATTGGCGTTGATGATGTCCTTCCAGGTAAGGCCGGCGTCAAGGCTTTGTTCCCATTGATAAAAAAGGCTTCCTGAACCTCCGCCTGGGCTAGTTTGCTCTGAAATTAGCACCGGATCGAAGGCAGCACAGCTCGTTTCATCCGAACCGACGGTTCCTGCCGTGGTCACATTATCACAAGAATTGGTGGCACATTTTGCTGAGTTCACATCACTCGATTGGTTCTCTACGCGGATGGTCATTTTGTCATCGAATTCTGTCTCGCCATTTCGCAGGACATAGATGCGATACCTTCCGTCGCCGTGATTTCCCGAACCGGAGAAGTTGTCGGCTGAAGAAACCGTCACGGTTTGACCATTGTTGAAAGCGGTCAAATTCCAGTCAACGGGGTTCGTAGGGTCGTTTGCCCCGCCGTCCGTGTAGGTGAACGTAATCTGCGACCAATTTACCGGTTCGCTTTCGTCCTTGACGTGCAAGTAGTCCCGGATGTTAAAGGCATCTCCGTACAACAGGTTCAAATTATAAGTACAAAATTCGACTTCGGGATTTCCGCAAGTGGCTACTGTTTTTGTGACAATATTGGAAAACAAAAAAGGCGAGCATCCTGTCCTTCTTACGCCCCTACGGTAATAGGTGGTGGCGCTAATTGTTGAAGGATCGTAAGTTGCCGAAACGGCGCCACTTATGTCCGCCCAATTGCCGTTTGCGGTGGAATCCTGCCATTGATATTCAATTGTCCCGCTGCCGCCGGAAGGGGGTGTGGTTTCCGTCATCGCGGCAGGGTCGAAAGCGCCGCAAGCCGATTCATCGCCGGAAATGGCGCCACCATCTGTGTAATTGTTGACCACCGTCTTGGTGACCGAATTGGAATAAATCCAGGTAGCTCAGGAAAATCGCCGCGCCCCCCTCCGATAGTTGGTTGTTTGCGTTATTTGGGCAGGGTCGTAGGAATCCAGGGTGTCGCCTGTAATATCGGTCCAAGTCGAACCGCCGTCAATGCTTTGCTGCCAAGAATAGCTCAAGGTTCCTCCGGTTCCTCCCGTAGGGGATGTGGCATTGGTGATAGGACTTGGGTCGAAAGCGCCGCAAGTTGTTTCATCGCCTGAAATTGTCCCGGCATCGTTGTAATTGGCACAATCCGGGTCGGCGCAATCTATCAAGCCGTCGCCGTCGTCGTCAATGCCGTTATCACAAATTTCAATGGTTGGCGTGCAGCTAATGGTGTAGGAAACTGCGTCCAATTCAAAATCATCATCCGTTCCGGTTTCCTCCCTAAAACGGAGATAGCGAAAGTCTGAATTAGCCGTTACGGCTGTATTTGAAAAATTAACTTTGTCGGTGGTGCTTGGGCGAAAGGGGTTCTCCGTGTAAATCAGGTTATCTGCCGATTCTTCAATGACCATGTCGGCTGTGTTGGAATTGCCATAGCTGGTTTTTCGCCTCCAAACGACGGAATAAACCGAGTCTTTTGGAATGGTACTTCCGAAATCTAGGGTAAGCCTATCCCCTGAGTCGTATAATTTGGCGAAAGCCCCGTCTGGCCCATTTAGCGCATTCGCGGGGTTGTTCACCCCCGTTTGGGCAGTCACGGCGACGGCAAAAATTTGGTAGGACCCGCAGTCGGGGTCGGCGCAATCTATCAGACCGTCGCCGTCGTCGTCTATGCCGTTGTCACAAATTTCTATATTTTGGGGGCAATTGATGGGGCCGGTCAAATCCCACATGTTGCCGCTGACGGAAATGGAATTTCCATAAAAATTACCCGTTTGTTTATCCAATTTTTGAAGAGTCCCTCCCGACAAAGCCCCTCCCCACAGGTCTCCATTGACATCAACGCCGATTTGCATTTCATTCGGCAGGTCATCTCTGAGTAGCTCATAACTCGCCGTTTCAATGGTGTATTTGAAATAGATGCTGTTGTTATTGTTGTCAGATAAGGCGCCGAAAATGACGGTGTTATTAGATTCCGCTGTGACGATTAAATCACCCCAGGAGGTGTTCGCATCGATAGGTACATTCAGGTTTTGCGCAGTTCCGGTGGTGGATAACCCGTCAACAGCTAAAGGAAGCCGGTAAACGTTGGGGTTGCTTCCCGGATTGCCATCTTCTGTTCCGAGGTATAAATTCCCGCCATAATACCCGCCGCCGCCACTCGACAAGGATTCATTCGAAGCAATTTGCCCACTCAAATCGGCCAGCGTGCCATGCGTATTGGTCGCCGGGTTCCAAAAATAGACCGTTTGTCCAATGCCGTAATAAACGATGCCTCCATCGGGATTCGAGGCAAAAGCATTCAAATTGGAAGAAGTGAAAGGTGAAGTAGTGACCACGATTTGCGACTCCGTATTTAGGTTGAGTTCTAGGATTTGACCGTTATCGCGGGCAATATGCAAAACGGTTTCATTGCAATTGACTGTGCAATTTGGGGTATCTGTCAAACCATCATTATTGTCATCATCGTCACTGCTATCATCTTCGCCATCACCGTCATCGTCGTTGTCACTATCGTCATCGATGCCGTCATTATCATCATCGCTATCGCAATCGTCAGAGATGCCATCCCCGTCATTGTCATGTGGTTCATTGTAATCTAACACCCCATCGTTGTCGTCATCATTATCATTAATATTCAAGATGCCATCTCCATCCCTATCGTCGTCAGAAGCATCGGGGATGCCGTCGTTATCATCATCGTTATCGCATTCATCCTCGATACCGTCCGCATCGTTGTCGTGTTCATTCACATCTAAAATGCCATCGCCATCATCATCGTCATCATTAGAGTCCAAAATACCATCATTGTCGTCATCGTTGTCATAATCATCGGAGATGCCGTCGTTGTCGCTGTCAGGTGCTTCATCCATGTCTAAAACGCCGTCATTATCATCATCGTCATCGTTGGAATTCAGAATTCCATCTCCATCATTATCATCATCGTTAACGTCCAAAATCCCATCATTGTCATCGTCATCATCATTTTCGTCTAAAATTCCGTCGCCGTCATTATCGTGTTCATTTACATCTAAAATGCCATCATTATCGTCGTCATCATCGTTAATATCCAGAATGCCATCCCCGTCAGCATCGCTATCACAGAGGTCGGCAATACCATCGTTGTCATCATCGTCATCACAATCATCAGCGAGTCCGTCATTATCGTTGTCATGCGAATCATTCACATCTAAAATACCATCATTGTCATCGTCTGTATCTACATCGTCCAAAATACCATCATTATCATCATCTGGATCGTTTACATCTAAAATGCCATCGCCATCGTCATCGTTATCGCATTCATTGGAGATGCCATCATTGTCGAGGTCGTTGAGGTTTGGAGGAGAACTACCGTAATCTATGACTAGCAAAGGGGCCGCCGCCGCTTCTCCATCATGGGATTCGGCTGTTCTTGTTCCCGAACCTTCGATGATAATGACCACATCGTTTCCACTTGACCAACCGCCCCGATTGACGATTTCCTGAATGATAGCTGACAGGTCAGGGGTTTGATGTTTTTCGTTCACCGTATTCCAAGCGGGTACATTGTTCCATGCGACGCTTGCAGATGTTTTTGTCCGGTTGGAAATATTGTTGTTTGAGTCGGAAAAAGTCGGGGCATCATCAATATCCTGACCTCGCATGGTGAGATTGGTCGTACTGCTTCCGGTCTCATCTGTTTCAAATTCGATGTAGGCGTTGGTAATTGTCGCCCCCTGTGGAATAGTGATATTTCTAAAGCGCATCCCGACGATTTGGTCATGGCTTCCATCTTTAATCAACTCCAAGTCGGAACTCTCCAAATCTGTTTCACCGTTGGAGACTCGTTCTTCTCCATCATCGTTATCGGAAGAGACCCTAACCGAAACCGTTGTGGTCAAAAGCTTATCGAGGGGAGTAATTTCCCTTTCGGGAAAAGTCTTCGCCTCCTTCGTACTGGGAAACTCGGAGGCATCAGCATAGCCAAAAAGGAATGCCCCAAGAAGAATCAATATTCTGGTATTCGTCCTTAATTTCCCAATCATATTCTTTTGTGCAATTCAGTTTGGAATTTTATTCAGGGAATAATCCGGGTATTTTTACTGCCAGGGGTGGCATCGTAAATAAATTTGTGAAGGCCACTTTTGAGGGTGATAGGCATGGATGTTAGAATTTTTTGAGAATGACAATCGAGATTTACCCATTTGAAAGTGCAAGAGCATGTTGGGAGGAAATGATTATTACCTACAAGTAGAGGGAATAAATTTTGGGGGAGAATGGAGGTATTTAAATCAAACTTTATACCAAAACGACAAATAATTCAAAACCACCCGGATGGCAGCATCAAGGCGTTTTTTCAACTCTTTTGAATGGGAAAAAGAAGGAAACAACTTTAGGCAGATTAA
>Ga0114931_10009342_pt1 | contig 11765 bp, 8 predicted proteins | sample 2SBtaG_FD_89579 | JGI IMG/M metagenome (GOLD analysis project Ga0114931, IMG submission 89579) | Deep subsurface microbial communities from Kolumbo volcano to uncover new lineages of life (NeLLi) - 2SBTROV14_V59a metaG | ecosystem: Environmental > Aquatic > Marine > Volcanic | place: Kolumbo...
ATTGGTGGGCTGCGGCGCAGCGCTCGATGGCGTCGTCAATGTCGTCCTGGGAAACGTCGAGGTGTGTAACCGCGCGCAACGTCCCGGGCCGCATCGGGCTGACCAGTACACCGCGGTCGGCCAGGGCCCGGGCGAGTTGCCGATCGCGGTCGCTGTGGAACAGGACGATGTTGGTCACCGGCATCGGCGCGACGGAGACGCCGCGCGCGCGCAGGCCCTCCGCCAGGCGGCGCGCGTTGGCGTGGTCGGTGGCGAGCCGATCGACGTGGTGGTCGAGGGCGTATTGCGCCGCAGCGGCAATGATTCCGACCTGCCGCATTCCACCACCGAACATCTTTCGATAGCGACGGATTGCGTCGATGGTTTCGCGGTCGCCGCAGACGATCGAGCCAACCGGGGCACCGAGTCCCTTGGAGAAGCAGAACGATACGGTGTCGACGGCGTCGGCCCAACGCGCGGCGTCGACGCCGCTGGCGATTGCGGCGTTGAAGAGGCGTGCTCCGTCGAGGTGGACGCGCAGGCCGAGCCGGTGCGCCTGATCGACTACTGCGCGGAAGGTTGTGAACGGCCAGATCGTTCCGCCGGCCGCGTTGTGGGTGTTTTCCAGCGCCACGAGAGTTGCCGGGGCCAGGTGAGGATCTCGTGCGGGTACGGCTGCGTGTAGTTGTTCCGCACTGAAGAAGCCATCGTCGCCGATGCTGGCCACTTGTACTCCCGAGATGGCTGCTGCGGCGCCGGACTCGTAGCGCAGGATATGGGCACCGCGACCGGCGACGACGACATCGCCGTGGTGTGTCTGGGCGCGGATCGCGATTTGGTTCGCCATCGTGCCGGTCGGCACGAAGAGCGCAGATTCTTTGCCGAGGCGTCGTGCCGACTCTTCCTGCAGCCGATTGACGGTGGGGTCCTCTCCGTAGACGTCGTCGCCGACCTCGCCCGCGGCGATCGCTTCGCGCATCGCCGGCGTCGGTTTGGTGAGGGTGTCGCTGCGCAGATCGATGGGGTTCATTGGTGATCGGGGATTGGTGAGCGGGCGCTGATCATATGTCTAGTTCGTCAGCTGTCGCGGCGTGTTCCATGATGAACTTGAAGCGGGGCTCGACGTCGCGCCCCATCAGAGTTTTCATCGTCTGGTCGGTGCCGGCCTCATCATCGATGGAGACGCGCAGGAAGTGGCGTTTGGCCGGGTCCAGGGTAGTCTCCTTCAGGGTCGGTGGATTCATTTCACCGAGTCCCTTGAATCGCTGGACGACTGCGTGCGTGCCGTTGGCTTTCTCCAGGATCTCGTCGCGCGCCGCGTCGTCGAGAGCCCAGTGGACCTGCTTGCCGAGCTCGATTTTGTAGAGCGGTGGCTGTGCGATGTAGATGTGGCCGGCGTCGATGAGGGGGCGCATGTGGCGATAGAAGAAGGTCAGCAGCAGGGTGCAGATGTGATGGCCGTCCGAGTCGGCATCCATCAGCAGGCACAACTTGTGGTAGCGCAGCTTCGCCACGTCGCAGTTCCTGCCGGCGCCGCAGCCGAGAGCGGAGATGATGTCGCTGAGCTCGCGATTGGCGAGCACCTTCGACAAGGAGGCATGCTCGGTGTTGAGAACCTTGCCGCGCAGCGGCAGGATCGCTTGGAACGTGCGGTCGCGGGCCTGCTTGGCCGAGCCACCGGCGGAGTCGCCCTCGACCAGAAACAGCTCGCAGATTAGAGGATCGGTCGAGGAGCAGTCGGCCAGTTTCCCGGGCAGGTTGAGGCGATGGGAAATAGCGCTTTTCCGCTGCACGCTCTGAGCGGCGGCGCGCGAGGCTGTACGCGCACGCGCGGCGAGGATGACCCGTTCGACGATGGTCGCCGCCCGGGTCTGGTTCTGCAGCAGGAAATTCTCGAGACCGGTGCGCACGAAGTTGTCGATTGGCGCCGTGACTTCGGGGTTGTTGAGTCGTTCCTTGGTCTGGCCCTGGAACTGAGGTTCTTGGATATAGATGCTCAAGATGGCGACGATGCCCTCGCGGATGTCGTCGGCGACGATGTTGAGTCCCTTCGGTGCGAGGTTCTTGACCGAGAGGAAATTGCGGACTGCTTTGGCGATGCCGCTGCGCAGTCCGTTCTCGTGAGTGCCGCCCGAGATGGTCGGGATCCCGTTGACGAAGGAAAGAATTCTCTCGTTGGTGGATTCGGTCCAGACCAAGGCGAGCTCGATCTCGACACCGTTCTTGCGTTCGATGGAAAAGGGTTCGCCGAGTGGGGTTTGGCCGCCCGCGGCGACGAGTTTCTCGATCCACTCGGAGATACCTTCACGGTGGCAGAATTCCTCGGTCTTCTTGTCGACGTCGTTCTGGAACGTGATCGAGAGACCGCGGTGCAGGTACGAGCGCGCTTCGAGGCGTTCGCGGATCAGCGTGGCGTCGAAGTCGGTGCGGGGGAAGATCTGCGAATCGGGGGTGAAGGTCACGCTGGTGCCGGTGCCGCGCGCCGTACCGGCTTTCTCGAGGGCGCTCTTGGCGACACCGCGCGAAAAGCTCTGCTGCCAATGGAAGCCACCGCGTTTGACTCGCGCGGTCATCGAAGAGGAGAGAGCCGTGACCACCGACGCGCCGACTCCGTGTAGGCCGCCGGCGTGGTAGTAGTTACGATTCTCGAACTTCCCACCGGCGTGGAGGGTCGTGAGGATGAGCTCGAGTGCCGATCGTTTGTGCTTCGGGTGCTTGTCGACGGGAATGCCGCGACCGTTGTCGGAGACGGTGACGGTCTTGCCGTCCTTGTGCAGCCGCACCGTGATCTTGTCACAGTGGCCGTTCATCGCCTCGTCGACGGAGTTGTCGAGAAGCTCCCACACGAGATGGTGCAGGCCGGTGGAATCGACTCCGCCGATGTACATCCCGGGCCGCTTGCGGACCGGTTCGAGGCCCTCGAGAACCGTTATGTCCTTGGCCGTATACTTCTTGCCGCCCATACCTTACCACCTCCACGACCTGGCGCAGCCGATCCCCGCCATGCGCTCGTTTGAACCTGCCACACGGGGGCCGAAATGTGAATCGACTGCCGGCCCTGCCTCGGTTGCCGGTTCCTCGTGATTCCTTCGACCCACGCAGAAAAGCCCGGCACCTTCCGGTGCCGGGCTTCTCCGTTCGTTGGTATTGGCGACGATTTACATGCCGTCCATTCCGCCCATGTCGGGCGTGCCACCGTCCGAGTCGTCCGGCTTCTCAGCGACCGCGGCCTCGGTGGTGAGGAGGAGCCCGGCGACCGAGCTGGCGTTCTGCAGGGCAGTGCGCACCACCTTGGTCGGGTCGATGATGCCCAGCTTGAGCATGTCGCCGTACTCTTCGCTGCGCGCATCGAAGCCGAAGGCGCCCTTGCCGTGTTGGATCTTGTCGAGAACGACCGAGCCTTCGTGGCCGGCGTTTTCGGCGATTCTGCGCGCGGGCTCCTGGACGGCGCGGCGGATGATGTTGACGCCCACCTTCTCCGCCGCGCTGGCGCGCATGGATTCGATCGCGGCCGAAGCGCGCACCAGGGCGACTCCTCCGCCCGGAACGATTCCTTCTTCGACGGCAGCTCGGGTCGCGTGCATGGCGTCTTCGACGCGAGCTTTCTTCTCTTTCATTTCGATCTCGGTAGCGGCTCCGACGCGAATCACCGCGACGCCGCCGACCAGCTTGGCGAGACGTTCTTGCAGCTTCTCGCGGTCATAGTCGGAGGTGGTCTCCTCTATCTGCGAGCGGATCTGGCCGACCCGGCCTTCGATATCGCCTTTCTTGCCGGCACCGTCGATGATCGTCGTGTTGTCCTTGTCGATGACGATGCGTTTACAGCGGCCGAGGTCCTTGAGGCCGATGCTCTCCAGCTTGATACCGAGCTCCTCGGCGACCATACGTCCTCCGGAGAGGATGGCGATGTCTTCGAGCATCGCCTTGCGGCGGTCGCCGAATCCCGGCGCCTTGACGGCGGCACCCGACAGGGTGCCGCGGATCTTGTTGACGACCAGGGTCGCCAGCGCCTCGCCGTCGACATCCTCGGCGATCAGCAGAAAGGGCTTTCCCGACTTCGCGATCTGCTCGAGAATCGGAAGCAGATCCTTCATGTTGCTGATCTTCTTTTCGTGGATGAGGATGTACGGATCTTCGAGTACGACTTCCATGCGGTCGGGGTCGGTGACGAAGTAGGGCGACAGGTAGCCGCGGTCGAACTGCATCCCCTCGACGACTTCGAGGGTGGTGTCGAGGCTCTTCGCCTCCTCGACCGTGATGACACCTTCCTTGCCGACCTTGTCCATCGCCTCGGCGATGATGTCGCCTACGGTTTCGTCACCGTTCGAGGAAACCATCCCGACCTGGGCGATTTCCTTGCGTCCCTTGGTGGATTTGGAAAGGTTCCGCAGTTCGTCGATGATCTTTTCGACGGCCTTGTCCATGCCGCGCTTGAGGGTCATCGGATCGTGCCCGGCGGCGACGAGATTCGAACCCTCGGTGAAGATGGCGCGCGCCAGGACGGTTGCTGTGGTAGTACCGTCGCCGGCGATGTCGGAAGTCTTGGAGGCGACCTCCTTGACCATCTGTGCGCCCATGTTCTCGAACTTGTCTTCGAGCTCGACTTCCTTGGCCACGGTGACGCCGTCTTTGGTCACAGTGGGGGCGCCCCAGGACTTCTCGATCAATACGTTGCGGCCCTTGGGGCCCAACGTGACGGTAACGGCGTCGGCGAGAACATTGACGCCTTTGCTCATGCCCGAGCGGGCTTCTTCACTGAATTTTACGACTTTGGCTGCCATGATTCCGATTCTCCTCTACTCAGCCTTCGAGCACGACGAGGATATCGTCCTCGCGCATGATGACGTGCTCTTCGCCGTTGATGTCGATTTCCGTGCCCGAGTACTTACCGAATAGGATGCGATCGCCCTTTTTGACGTCGATCTTGGTGGTCTTGCCATCCTCCGTGCGGCCGGGGCCGACGGCTACGATCTTACCTTCTTGGGGCTTCTCCTTGGCGGTGTCCGGAATGATGATCCCCCCGGCACTCGTCTCCTCCTCGTCGATCCGTTTGACGACGACGCGGTCGCTCAACGGGCGCATCTTGATGGCCATGCTCGCTCCTCCTAAGGTATTGAAAAAATTGACAGGTTGATGCGATGGTCGGATGTTTCCGAGGGCCGGCGCACTATCTCGCGGCACCCGGAGGGACTGCTCGAAGCAGCTTCCGAGATTGCGCCCTCGGCGGGCGCTGGATTTGGATCGTTCGACTGATCATCACCGCCAAACGGTGCTAAGTACGCGGGGCCGGGGTGTCAAGGGGTGGCGCGCAAAAAATGCCAGGTGTGAACGAGTCGCGGCCGGGGTTGGACCGGTGGTTCGCCCGCCACCCGCCACCCGGCACCCGGCACCCGGCACCCGGCACCCGGCACCCCGCTCGGGCCGGCCCAGACCAGGTGATTGCGGCAGCGTCAGTCGCGCGGCCGCAGATCGACCGGCTTGAATCGTTTGAGGATCTTGCGGCCCTTCTGCGCTCGCCTGGCGATATCGGGTGTTTGGAAGCGTCGTTCGACGCCGTCGCCGTCGACGGCGATGGGACTGCGTTCGAGTGGGTGGCATCGCGCCGCGATCATCTTGTCGCCGGTATCGAGGCGCATGAGGATCACGCCGCGTCCGGCACCGGCGAGCTCGACCAGTTCGTCAGCGGCGAACGACAGCACCTTGCCGGCGCTGGTCGCCGCGGTGACGGTATCGCCATCGGCGGGGGAGACGCAGACGATCTCGTCGCCAGCTTTGACGCGGGCGTAGCGCCGGCCGCTGCGTGTCGTGTCGCTGAGATCGGGGCGGCAGAAGAAGCCCATGCCGCCAGCGCTGCCGACGAGCCAGCGCTCGATGATCCGCGGCGCCGCGATCTGCGGTGCCGATTGATCGGCCAGGGTGACGATCCAGCCGGTCGGCGATGCGTCGTCGTCGTCGTTATCGCGGCCGAAGCCGAGCTCCTGCTGTCGTGGCTCGGCTTGGCTGGTCGCCGTGCTACCGGCCCTGTCGGCTGGTCGCACCAACACGGCGGTGATGATGCGTTCGCCGTCGGAGAATTTGCACAGCGACTGTACCGGATCCCCGTAGCCACTGGTTACCGGAATCGCCGATACCTTCATCACATAGACCGCGCCGCGGTTCGACCACAGGGCGAGTGAGTCGCGCGTACTGCCGGTGAGGATCCATTTGGCATGGTCGCCTTCGCGGACGCGAGTTGCGCTGCGGTCCTTGATCTCACCGACCCGCTTGATCCAGCCGTCGCGGGTGACGACGACATTGGTATCCTCGTGTACCACGTAGGCCTCGGCGTCGTATTCGAGGTCGGCGCCGGCGCGCAGGACGGTGCGCCGTTTGTCACCGTATTTCTGCGCGACCTCGCGCAACTCGGCGCCGATGAGCTTCCACAATGCGCGCTTGCTGCGCAGGATCACGCCGATCTCGTCGGCCCGTTTGCGCTTATCGCGCCGCTCCTTGCGCAGCTTGTCGATCTCGAGCCGGGCGAGCTGGTAGAGGCGGGTCTCGAGGATCGCGTTGGCCTGTTCCTGGTCGAGTCTGAAGGCCTTCATCAATCGCGTGCGAGCGTCGTCGCGCGACTCGGACTCGCGGATGATCTTGATCGCGCGATCGAGGCCCTTGAAGATAGCGAGGAAGCCTTCGAGGATGTGGAGCCGCGCTTCGAGCTCGCGCAGCTCGTGGCTGAGTCGGCGCGTCACGACCTGTTCGCGGAAGTCGAGAAAGTGCTGGCAGATTTCTCGCAGGCTCAGCCGGGCGGGCTGTGGTGCCTCCCCTTCGTCGCCGGGTACGAGGGCGGTCATGTTGACGTGGAAATTGGTCTGTAGATGGGTGTGCTTGAAGAGGTAGGCCATGACTTCGTCGGCGGTGGAGTCGGCTTTGATCTCGACGACGACGCGAACGACGTCGGTCGACTCGTCGCGTACGTCGACGGCTTGCGGCAGATTGCGACTGGTGATGTGCTGCGCGATCTCCTCGACGATGCTCGACTTGTTGGTGTTGTAGGGGATCGACGTGATGACGACCAGGTGGCGTCGTCCATCCTTCTCGGTCGTGTACTGAGAGCGGACGCGGACGGCGCCCTGGCCGTCACGGTAGATCTGGCGCAGCTCGCTTCGGGTGTTGAGGATTTCTCCGCCGGTCGGGAAGTCGGGCGCCTTGATGAATTTGCAGAGATCCTTGTCCTGCAGCTCGGCGTCGTCGATCAGCGCGATCAACGCGTCGACGACCTCGCCGAGGTTGTGTGGCGGGATGTTGGTTGCCATGCCGACGGCAATTCCGGTGCTGCCGTTCATCAGGAGTTGCGGCAGGGCCGCGGGCAGGACTTCGGGCTCGCGCAGGGTGGCGTCGTAGTTGTCGCGGAAGTCGACGGTGTCGTGGCGGACGTCGCGCAGCAGCTCCTCTGCGACAGCGGTGAGTCGCGCCTCGGTGTAGCGCATGGCCGCCGGGCTATCGCCGTCGAGCGAGCCGAAGTTGCCCTCGCCGTGTACCAGCGGGTAGCGCAGGGCGAACGGCTGCGCCATGCGCACCATTGCCTCGTAGGCGGCGACGTCGCCGTGCGGGTGGTACTTGCCGAGGACGTCGCCGACGACGGCGGCGGACTTGCGCGGCTTGGAGCCAGCGGTCAGACGCAGGCTCTGGTACATGGCGTAGAGGATCCGCCTTTGCACCGGTTTGAGGCCGTCGCGGACGTCGGGCAGCGCGCGTGCCGTGATCACACTGAGGGCGTAGTTGAGGTAGCGCGCCTCGGCGGCCTCACTCAAATGGACCTCATCGACCGGCGCCGGCTTGCGCTTCGCCATCCCACCTCACCTCCAACCGCCCTCGCCCGGTCGACTATCAGAATCGCCGGCGATGTACCACCGTTCGCGGTGCCGGCGGCGCGGGATGAGTCGCCGCCGGGTGTTCCCTGGCAGCCCGTCGAACCCGAGTCCTCACGGTTGCGCGGGCGTCACAGGCAGAGAGCTTCTTCGAGGTCCGCGGACTCGATCCGTGTGCCGATGTAGAACTCGCCGAACTCGCCGTAGATGGCGCTGGCGGGGTCGAAGCGCATTTCGTAGACGACGTCGCGGATGCTCTTGAGATCGCGGGCGAACAGTGTCACGCCCCACTCCCAGTCGTCGAGTCCAGTACAGCTGGTGATCAACTGCTGGACGCGTCCGGCGAAGGCCCGGCCGGTCTTGGCGTGGTCGCCCATCAGGCGTTTGCGCTGGGTGAAGTCGAGAGTGTACCAATTCTGTGCTTCGCCGCGGCGCTTGGCCATCGGGTAGAAGCAGACGATGTCCATGTCGGTGGGCAGCTGCGGGTGTACGCGCGCCTCGGCGTACTTCTCGATGCGCTGGCGGAAACGGTCCATGCCCTGAGCGAACTCGGTCGAGTCCGGCGCGACGCCCTGGTCTTCGATCAGCTGCCGAGCCCACTCGCTGGGGCCGCTCATGTATTCGCTGACCTCGGACATCGAAAGGAACGCATAGACCGGCACCAGGCACGAGCCGAGCTCGGTGGCGGCGAGCTGCTGGCCGAGTCGCTGGATTCGCTGAAACTCGGGGTGCACGGCCATGATCGCAAAATCGGACTTGGCGACACCGGCGATGGCGACGAACTGCATCCCTTCCTCGCCTTTGCATTGGTCCAGCACTGCTCGAAATTCATCGAGAGCGGCGATTCGCTCCTCGGCGTGCAGCTCGCGCCAGCGGCAGCGATCGATTCTGTAAAACTGGTGCAATACGGGCCAACCGATGATTTTGTCCGGGGTCATGATCGCTCGCTTCCGTTGTGTCGGCCCAGCGTAGCCTATCGCAAGCCGCCGAAAAACAGGGCACACGCCGATCGGGCGCCTCGCGCTGGCGGATGGCGGCGGAAAGGTGGAGCTGGGGCCGCCGCGGGTCGCTGCTTTGCAATTCGCCGGGACTCTACCTTAGATTGCGGGGAATGGGTTCTATCGAGCACGAAAGCGACACGCATCCGGCGACCGCTTTTTTCGCGGACGGCGACGCCGGCGTGCGGCCTGCGCCCAGCGCCGGGATCCGGGGCTCGCTGGTGGTGCTGGGGTCGGGTCTGGGCATCGGGCTGCTGCTGAGCGGTACCAGTTACGGATTCCTTGGGTCCGTACCGGCGGCGCTCTACTGGTTGTTCGCGACCATGATCTACTCGTGCTGTACCCTGGTGCTGTGGCGCTACGTGCTGCCGCGTTTCGCGGAGTACTCGCCGCTGGCGCGTGCGCTGGCGCAGTGGGGGACAGCGCTCGCCTCGTTCGCGGTTCTGTCGCTGGTGACCGTCGAAATGGGCTACTCCGTCTTCGGGATCGGCCACGGCTCGATCCTCACTCCCTATGCCGGCGGCGATATCGACATGACGATCGCGGCCGAGGCGCTGCGGCGCGGGCCGTGGCTGTTTGCCCTGATGCCGATCCTGCCGACGGCAATTCTCTGCATCGTCGGCTTCAACCAGTCGTGGTGGCGCATCTTCGAACTGGAGGGGCGCCAGGAGGAGCTGCGCGAGCTGGCGATTTCGGCGCAGCTCGCCGCGTTGCGCGCCCAGCTGAACCCGCATTTTCTCTTCAATAGCTTGAACTCGATTGCCGAGTTGGTGCGCACCGATCCGGATCGCGCCGAGGAGTGTATCGAACGACTGGCAGAGATCCTGCGCTACGTGTTGCAGCGAACCCAGATCGACATGGTCCCGTTGTCGGACGAGGTGCGCGTCGTCCAGGCGTATCTGGAGATCGAGCAGGCTCGCTTCGGCGATTCCCTGGTGGTCGAGACCAAGGTCGACGAGGGGGTTCGCAGTGTCATGTTGCCCGGTTTGATCCTACAACCGCTGGTAGAGAACGCGGTCAAGCACGGTGTTTCGGGGAAGGTTGAGGGGGGGCGCATCACCATTGAAGCGGTGATGGAGGGTGCCGACCTGCGCATCGCCGTCCGCGATACCGGTGTCGGCATGGATTTGTCCGATTCGGTGTTCGATCGCGGCGTCGGCTTGCGCAACCTGCGCGAGCGTTTGATCCGGCGCTACGGGCCTGGATACGAGCCGGTGATCGAAAGCGACGGTGCCACCGGTACATCGATCACCGTGCGTGTGCCGATGGTTGCGGCGGCGTGACGGCTTGCGGCGGGAACGGATGCTGGTGGGAAACATGATTGATCCGATGCGAGTGTTGTTGGTGGATGACGAGAAGCTCGCGCGAGACCGCTTGAGCCGACTGCTCAAACGATTTGACGACGTCGAGTTGGTCGGCCAGGCGGCCGGCGCGGAGGCGGCAATCGGGCTGTTGGACGAAACCAAGCCGGATCTGGTCTTTCTCGACGTTCAGATGCCGGGGATGGACGGATTCAGTGTGCTCGACGCGGCCGAGCACTCTCCGCACGTGGTCTTCGCCACCGCGCACGATGCGTATGCGATCAGGCCTTCGAGGTGCACGCGATCGACTACTTGTTGAAACCGATTGCCAGGAGTCGCCTCGAGGAGTCGCTGCGCCGGGTGCGCGGGCGGCTCGATACCGCGCCGCCAGACTGGCATCAGGTGTTTGCCGAGATACGCGGCGAACAGCGCCGTTACCCGGAGCAGTTACCGGTCCACAAAGGCCGGCAGATCCTGGTGCTCCCGGCCGACGACGTCTACTGGCTCGAGGTCGAGTTTCGCCTGGTGTACGCGCACACGGCGAGTGATCGATACATGACGAACTTTACGCTCAAGGACCTCGAAGAGCGTCTCGATCCGGAGGTGTTCTTTCGCGCCCACAAGTCGCGGATCGTCAACCTGCGTCACGTCCAGGCGATCGTCCCCTGGTTCGGCGGGCGCTACAAATTGGTGATGAAGAATCCCGAGCACAGCGAGCTCGAGCTGAGCCGCGCCCAGGCGCGGACGCTGCGGCGTCGGATGCAATGGTGAAGGGCGCGCCTTTTGCAGTTGTCGACGGCCTGCCGCGACTGGGCCGAGCGTTGACCGGTGCGGGCAAAGCGCATAGGCTGCGCCGCTCTCGAAGGTATCGTTCGAGTGCGTCGAAGACGATCGGCTTCGCGAGGGAGGGGCGACACATTGCGGCACCGATGGCACGGCAGATCCGCAGCGGCATGTAGCGCCGTCGGCACCGCAATTTTGGTGTTGGTGGGGGCGGGATTTGCTGCAGCGACGACGCTGTCGGTGCCGGGCGATGCGAATTGCGACGCGCTGATCACCGCGGCCGATTTCGACGCCCTGGTGAAGGAAATTTTTGCCGATGAGCGTGTCTGCCCGGACGCCGACGCGAACGAGGACGGCATGATCTCGGGCGCCGATGTGGTGGCGATACTGGGAATCCTGCCGGCGCTGCCGACACCGCGTCCGACGGCGACACCGACCCCAGATGCGGCGACGGCGACTCCGGTGGAAGGTACCCCGGCAACGGATACGCCGACGCCAACGGCGAGTGTCACGCCGACTGCCAGCAACACGCCGACGGTTTCGGATACGCCCACCATCACCGATACACCGACGATTACCGATACTCCGACGATTACGCTGACCCCGTCGAAAACCGGGACGCCGACACGAACCGGCACACCGACCCGAACGCGCAGCTTCACCCGCACGTTTACGCGGACCCGTACGTTCACCCGCACGCGGTCGTTCACGCGGACACCGACGGAGACGCGGACGCGGCCGCCGACGCGCACCGGGACACCGACCCGCACGCCGACGCGGACGCGAACTCCGAGCCGGACCCGGACCGAGACCAGGACCAAGACGCCGACGCGGACGCGGACGCCGTCGTGGAC
>Ga0114931_10009343_pt1 | contig 11765 bp, 6 predicted proteins | sample 2SBtaG_FD_89579 | JGI IMG/M metagenome (GOLD analysis project Ga0114931, IMG submission 89579) | Deep subsurface microbial communities from Kolumbo volcano to uncover new lineages of life (NeLLi) - 2SBTROV14_V59a metaG | ecosystem: Environmental > Aquatic > Marine > Volcanic | place: Kolumbo...
AAGTTCGTTCAGGCCAAAATAATTCGCTAACCGATACGCTGCCAGAACGACCGGCGAAGAATCGTCGTCGAGCAATTTCACCAAAGCCGCTTTCGATTTGGGAGACAGATTCGGCGGCTGTTTTGCTCCTTGAAGTCCCTTCAACAATCCTTCGAGACAAACTTTACGGAGATTAATTTTGGCGGTGAAACTCGAAAAATCGTCGAGTAAATTTTCAATTTCTGTCGTCTCCCTTCTCGAGCCGATCATTCGGGTCAGCCTGGTGAGAAAAGCGGCCTGGTTTGCAGTTTCCTTTGCATTGAGCAACCGCGTTACCAGTTTCGCAACAGACTTGTTGAGCGAACTCATCATCGCCGAGATCATCCAGTCGTCGTTCAGATGACCTCTTGCAAGACTTGCCAGTGCTTCGATGGCTTGGGGACTTTGACTTTCCCCAAGTGTCAGCGCCAATTGCAAACGAACCGGTGCGGAAGGGTCGTCGGTCATCGAGGCAACTTTACCAAGCAACTTGCCATCGCTCTTGAGATAACGTTCCGCCAGTCGAAGCGCATTGCGCCTGACGGCGAAGTGACGGTGATTGAGTCCTTGCAGTAGGACATCGGGTTTCAATGAGTTTAAGCCTTCGAGTGTATTCATCGCATGGATGACTCCTTGCGGTCGATCGCTCTTGAAAACAATCTTCGTCAATCCGGTGATGGCATTCTTGTCCTGATGTTCGACAAGCAATCGCTGGGCGGTGGTTCTCCATCTTGCGTTGGGATGATTGACGGCCTTCACGAGTTTATCGGTAGTAGCAGCGTTCAACGACATTCGCTTTCGCGGCTGGAAATTTTCATACACAACTCGCCAGATACGTCCGCGATTCTTTCCCTTGATCAAGCCGTATTGTTGTTGGAGGTAACGTGGAATTGCAGAGTAATCTTCAATGATCTCCCGGCACATATCGACGACGTAAAATGCCCCATCCGGTCCGGTCGCCAGGTTTACTGGTCGAAACCAACCATCGGTACTGGCGAGAAATTCTCGATTGCGAAAATTTCGTGGGCGTTCGAGATATAGTCGCGATCCTTTTCTCACTGGGACCGAACGGTTGACGAGATTTTGTTGCGATTCACATGCAAAGAGATTCCCACGATACAATTCCGGGAACGCTTCACCCCTGTAAAATGTGGGGCTGCACGCCGCTGTAAATCCCCCATTGGGAGTCGCTTCCCCCGTCCCATAAAAGTCCCGCCAGGCTTTCTGGCGGAAGCGTGCCACCCGCCAGGGGTGAGGCCGACTGATGGGAAACACGTTGTAATATGTGGCGGCACGGTGAGTGGTTCCGGGTGAAGGAGTATAAGGATTTCGCATTAAATATCGGTATGGAATTGGTGTGACCTGCATCCCGTTGGTGCTGTTGTGAATTAAAAATCGATCCCCCCAATCTGACATTCCCAGCCCGAAACCGCCTGCGTTTCCGGTGGCTGGTTCAATGACCGAACCGTCTGGTTTGAATCGAAATGCCGATCCTCCCAAGTGAACGGGCGACTTCAGATTCGGGCCTGTGACCGTCACCCCCTCACCTCGCCCCGGACAGGCATAGATCCACTGATCGAGTCCCCAGACAAGGTGATTTGCACGACTCCAGAGTTCACCTCGATTGAACCCTGTGAAAAGCAACTGGCGAATTTCCGCTTTACCGTCGCCGTCGCTGTCCTTCAGAAAATAGATCTGCGGTGAGCATAAAACAACGATTCCACCGCGTGCCGGAACGATTCCATAACAGGGCGGAAGTTGATCTGCGAAGACGGTGGTACGGTCGATGCGACCGTTGCCGTTCGTGTCGATGAGTTTTTTCACTCTGCCGAACGAAAGCTTGGCGGCTTTTTCCTGCGCCCATTTCGGAGCCTGGATTCGTCGAACCGTTTTATCAAATTTTCCGGTTTTATTGAGTTCCTGAATATCGAGATACCCATCGAGGTTGTAACCATGAAGTTCGCACGCATACAGCGTACCCTCTGCATCCCAGGTGACGGCAACCGGATCGGTAACGTGCGGTTCAGCGGCAACCAATTCGACTCGAAAACCGTGTTCCACACGAAAACGTTTCAGGCTCTCTTCTGGGGAAAGCGGTTTCGGCGCATCGGTCGCAGGTCGAATTTGAAACGCATGACACAATTGCGCCATTACCAGTAAAAAAGATAACAGGAAAGCAGATAACCCCGTCGCATGATTCACAAAACTCGACATGGATACATCCCGGTCTTCACCATCCCAATTTTTAATGTTCTATCCGTATCACTGTATCTGGAAAACTGGTCAAATACAAACTGTAGACACAACTTGGCAGATTGCGTGAGAGTTTCTCTGTCTCTGAGGAGAGTGTAAGATGTTCCTGGAAGGATTGTGTGCGATTTGCGTTTCCTCTCGTTTCGTGACGGGTAGTTGATCGATGACCAAAACATTTCTTTGTTTGCTGCTTGTGGGTGGCGCGGCTGCTGGAGTTTGGTTGTACTCCGAGGGAAAACCGCCTTTTGGTCCAAAGCAAAATGCGGAGCAACCCAGAAAAAAAGAATCGCACAAAATCGAAATCGAGCAAAAGAAGCAAATTGCCAACTCGATCGACACTGCTAAAAAAAATAAGAAATTTTCCAAAAATCGAACGCTGACGAAGAAATCGCAAAAGATAAATCCAAAATCCAATGTTCCCAAAATCAATCTAAACACCACCAGTTTTGAAGACCCCTTCTACCACGGCTACTGGGATGCCAATGACTGGAGTTTTGGTGGAAAATTTATGAGTTGTGATGCTTCTTCCACATCGACCGCGACGTTCCGCAGAGCGTTGAAAGCCCCCAGTTTGGATTTCGTACTCACTCCCGGAACAACTTCTGGATTTCTGGATATTCTCTTGAAATCGAAGAGCAACGGAACGACGACGACGATTCGACTTTCTGGCGTAGGAGTTCTTGTTGCCGCCAAACGAAGAGGAACACGTAACCAGGAAATCGCCCGACGACCAGCCAACTTATACAAGAAATCTGGCGAAAAATGTCAGGTCAAAATCACATCGATTAACGGTAAGCGGATAATCGTTTATTGGAACGGCAAACGATTGTTGAGCTGCAAACAACCTCCCGAGCAAAGCGGGCAGTCTTTGACAATCGAATTCATTGCGAGCCGGGCGCGCTACAACATTTCGAAACTACGTATCGAAGGACAAGATTGAGAGAGCACGACGCGAAAGCCGTCTTGGGCTAATCGGCCGAAGGAAGGTTCCCGGCTTAGATTGCAGTACCGAGTTTACGTTTTCGTCTGAAAACCATAAAACCAATGCAAAGCCCGCCGACAGCCAACAGCGAAAAACTCGAAGGCTCGGGAATGATGTTTGCTACTTCGGTATCCGGAACTGCAATCCAAGGGATGACATCGAAATTGTTGGGATCGAATCCCCCCTCGACCGTGGGAAATGCAAAACCACTTGTGGCAAACCCCTCATTGAAAGCATAGGTATCGGTTCCGCCATCTTTTCCATCTTTCGCTTAGAAACTGCTCCAAACGGGAATCTGAAATGTCAGAAAAGAGAAATTCGAAGGAGCCTCTCCTGCCCCGCCAATATCCCATTTCACACCGGGAATATCTCCTGGAATTCCAGGATTGGACGGACCCGGGCCATAAGTTTTCCCATTCGTACCGGGAGTTTTTACCGTGTTTGTACCTCCAAAGTCGACATCGACACCATCCGGCCCCCAATCGATTGTAGGGCTGAGTGCTAAAATCCAATGGCTCAATCCTTTCGAGAGATTCGAACCATTCTCGCCGCTAATGGTGTATTCGTAATGGAATAATCCGTTGGTTCCGTTGAAGTTTTCTGTGATGTTCCATTTGATCTCGAAACCGTTATTACCGGTTCCCGACCATCCACCCGCTCCATCGACACCATCGGTACCGATTCCACCTCCTTCTTCGGTATTACGAGTACCAGCAAAGTGCTGGGATTGCACAGCGATAAACGTATCTGCTTGGACCTGTTGCGATTCAAAAGCAAAACAAAAGGCGAAGACAGAGAATGCGGCAAAGAAGCTTTTCATGATGGTGTTTTCATCTAAGGTGTCTAAACATTATAAAGCCCCTAAAGTAACAGAAAGTCGATTATGTCCTTCTTATCCTTGTTTTGTCAAATGGTGACTCTTGAAATTATAAAAATATCTCGAATTACTCCGTGTTTTCGCTGAGTCGTTGAATGTCGGTCAATGGTTCAACGTGCGCACGATTTCGGGGAAATTCTTCCGTTCCAAGGGATGTAAAAACGAAGCCTGAAGTCCCAGGGAAATCCCCTTTCGCAGAGCAATTCTCGCATCGGTCCTTCGATTCAAAGCGTCTTTGACCTGCGCCAAATGGTAGTATTTTACGGCCGAAGGTGATTGATCGATGGCCTGAACAAGATCCTTCTCCGCGGACGTATAATTTTTCTGGGCATAAAAAAACATAGCTCGGGTGTCCAGAAGGTTAGCCCGTGGCCCGGCAATCCGAATGGCATCTTCGATTCGACGACGGGCTTCTTTGTTGTTTTTTCCTTCAAATGTGAGTAGCAGAGTCAACTCGTTTAACGCGACGACCGACCTGGGAATCTTCTCGAGGGTTTGGCGATACCCCTTGATCGCTTCGGTGTAATTTCCGCGAATATGTTCCAGATTCGCCATTTGGAATTTCACGAGACTGGAATTGGGATTCTGCTTTTCGAGACGATCCAATAATTTTTCGGCGAGTTGAAGGTTCTCTGGCTCATTTGGGTTGGCCTTGAGAAGTTCGATGACGGTGGCGGCTAATTCCTCGGGAGAACAAAACTCGTAATTCTCTTCACATAATTGTAATGCGGTCGTGATGTCGAATTGCGATTTCAAAAATCGTGCATAATCGAAAACGTTCGATCGATCTTGTTCCATCAATTTTTTATAAAACCCGTCTGCAAGAACTGCAAAACGCTGTGCCTGCACGGCATAACCGATGGCGTTCAAGTTTTGCGTCAGATCGGAACAGATTCCAGCCTTCTGCCTTAGAGAATCCATTATCTCTTTCGCAGTTCCTTTATTGTTGAGCCAACCCTCCTCGAGAATTTTCAGCGCGTCTTCGAGACGATTGTCTGTGGACAAAGAGATCATTTCGAGATAGGCGGTATTGGGGGATTCCGGTTGAACCGATTTGAGACGTTCTAAGGCACTTTCAAAGATGTGGTTTCGTTCGCGGTGAAGAATCATCTGCTCAATATAAGTTGAGAGATAGTTCGAATTCCGTCGATCGGTCGCGAGGACAATTTGCATGAGATCGCGCGACTTCGCCCATTTGCCGACGGAGAGATATAATCGAGCGAGAAGAAATCGGTTGTTGGAGTTCAGCGTTCGACGCCGTTCGACGGATTCGAGGATCCTGATCGCTTCGTTTCTTCGCGTCAATGCGGGATGTTTCGAGAGGATATTTGCTTTTAACAGTTCGTCAATCACAGAGTCGGGATCGTCCTGGATATTTTTCTCGACCAGTTCAAGGACTTGCTCGAACTCCCGAAATCCGTCTCGTGTCATCAGGATCAGGGCTTTCTGCCTTCGAGCGATTTTTGCATATTTCGATTGCGTGGCGATGAGCGCGTCGCAAAGTACTTCTGCTTTAGAGAACGAACCGCGACGAAAATAGAAATCGGCAAGTACGGTTTTGACATTCGGATCTCCAAGATGCTTTTCAGAAGACTTGTTGTAAAAAGCTTCTGCCCGAGCGAAATTTCCGATCTGTTCGTAGCATTGAGCAAGAGCCAGGTCTCGATACGGCGAGTCGATTTTGGAAGCTGCAACATTGATCGCCGCTACGGCTTCTTTTTTTCGCGACGTTCTGGTGAGATAAAAAATATAACCGACCCAGGGTTCGGGTTTCGACGATGCCATCGAGATCGTCTCTTGAAACTCTCGTTCGGCATCCTGGTTTTTACCGACGATCGCGAAAATTTGTGCGAGCCAGAGTCGGTGACGAAAATCGTCTGGGGAACTGGAGACGACCCTCTTGGCGATTTCCAATGCACTCTGGTTTTTGTGCAACCTAAGCGAAATATCCGTTGCCAATCGTCCGAAATTCCCCACGATCACCTCAGGCGATTCTTCTTTTAATCTCTTTAAGTAATTTTCTGCCAGGTGATACATTCCTCTGCGATACAGCAACTCGATGAGGTGACGAAATACTTCCGGACGGGAATCTCCCGAATCGATTGTCGTCTCGTAATATCGGATCGCATCGTCGATTCGATTTTGTGCTTCGTATAAGCGAGCGAATGCGAGTAAAAATTGGCGAGTGTTGCGAAAAGTTTGTAATTCGGGAGAGGAAAGGCGGGCAATGGCGACATCGAGAGATTGCGTCTTCCCACTGGTTTTTGCTTCGAGGATTGCTTCAACCGCTTTGGCCAGTCCAAGATAGGGATTCATCGCATGGTACGATTTTTCCAAGCTTAAGACAATCGTTTTGACAGCGTCGATATCTTCGAGGCGCCGCGCAGTTTCGAGCCATGAAAGCGTGAGGGAAACATCCTGAGGGTATCGTTGCGAGAGTTTTTTCCAGACTTCCAGGGCAGAGCGTAATTCGTTTTTACGGTCGAAAGCATGTGCTATGCTCACTTCCAGTCTATAGGTGTCATTTTCGTTCAACCGATGTGCCGTTCTCAGAACTTCGATCTCATTTGCAAGAGAGTGTAAAGACTTCAGGGAGTCTTCGGAAGGGTGTTCGGTCCAATAAAATATCTCGGAGGCCAGCAGTTCGGCCGTCGGTCCTAGAGATTTTTTTAGCCTGTCGAGATGCACCCGTGCTTCGGAGAAACGTTTTTCGCGGACCAATAACCCAACGAGAGTCAGTGTAAGATTCGAATTGTCGGGTTGTTTTTTCAGTTCGTTCTCGACATAAATCAATCCGTCCGCGGTTTTTTTTCGGGCTGCGAGAATCTCGCTGCGATAGCGAATGGCAATTCCCTTTTTTTCCGGAAACTGAGCCAACGCACTCACAAGAGAATCGGCGGAATCCCAATTCTGTAATGCGGTGGGTCGGACGAGGTTTTTACCGATTTCGGCTTGAGCCATCTTTTCGACGATTGTCGCATTTCGCTGAAATTTTCGATAAAGCGACAGAGCTTGGTCGTATTTTCCAAGCGACTCGAAACCCAAAGCGATACGAAATAGATCGAAATAGCCGAGATCTCCAATTTGAAGTGCCGAGTTCAATTCGTTGTTCTGGTGCAAATTCCATCCGATGCGCTCGTAGCAGTCGGCAAGCAGAATTGAAACTTTGGAAGCCAGCGAAGGATTTTGTTGCGCGTCGGAAAGCAGCATCTTCAATAAATTAATCGACTCCAGGTATTGCTTTCGTTCGAAAAGTAACCAAGCTTCGTAATAGCGATGAAACGCTAAATTGCCGGATTCTGCCTTCATTTCTGCAATCAGTTTTTCGGCTTCGTCGAGTTTGCCGAACCTGATTTGCAGTTCGCAAAGCAGCCGTTTCAGCGAGAAATTTTTGGGATATTTGTCGACGATTTGTGTGACCCGCTTCATCGCTTCAGCGGGTCGCTCATCGATCAGATCCAGGTTCGCGATCGCCAGAGTGATTTCGACTTCATTGTCGCGGTTCGGAACAATTTGAGAAAGCAATTTTTTCAATTCAGATAGTTCGACGACATGAGAAAAATCGGTCAGACCTCGTGTCGAAATCGACATTTCCACTGCGAATAACAAAACAGCGGGTTCGCTTTTATTAAGTTGCAAAGCGCGACGAATGTCGAGAGCGGATTTTCGCAGGAGCATACGGCTGCGGAAGTACTTCGCTCGCACAAAATACGCTTTCCAGGATTTCGGATTGGAAGTGACCAGATCGTCCATGATGCGATCCGCTTTCTTGATTTGGTCAAGGTCGAACCGATAAATATGGGCAAGTTGTTCGAAGAGGTCGAAACGAAGCGGTGTCTTCCGAATCAGCGTGCGATAATCGGTGACAGCTTCGACGACGTCTCCCAATTTCCATCGGCATTCCGCGCGATGCTCGATCATTTCCAGATCATCTGGGTTTTCGCTCAAAAAATAATCGATGTGGCGTAAAGCACCGCGATAACGCGGTGCCTGCTGTCGTCCGAAATTGAGATAGGCATCGACAAGAATTCTTCGGAAATCATCACGACTTTCGTTCTTTCGTAACAGGTTTTCAAGAATGAAAACTGCGCGAGTTTTTTCCCGAGGATTTTTTGCCGTGCGATAATATAGCAGGGAATACTCTTCCAAGATCGCACGATCGTCCGGATTCAACCGGAGATAGTTTCTATAGTACGATGTCGCTCGTTCGTCGTCGCCTTCTTTTTTCGCCTTTTCGGCCAGTCGAAGATAGACATCCGCCATGGAATGGACTTGATACCTGTGCAGAACATGGCTTCCCGTCGAGACCACCGCGACAATCACGCAGACGATAATTAGAAATCGGAAATTAACGGTGATGGGACGACTGGAAGATTTCTTCTCATTGGAATTCAACAGATCCGGAGGATAGGGTGAGTCGACTCCTGGAATCTGTTGTGCATCGCCTTCGGTTCCGACGATGATTCGAGGTATCGGCGGGATGATCTGTGAGTTCTTTCGATCTTCATCGCGATCGTCTCGTGGGATAACTTTTTGTTTCGGCATGGAGGTTTAATTACGAAAAGAGCCAATTCTAAAGAATGATTCCAGAACCCGTTCGAAATGCCCTCCATCTGGCTTCTTTTCTCCGATCCCTATCTGGTGATTCTTTCCGTTGGACTCACCCTGTTTGGAAGATGAGACATTCGATGATTTCTTCAAGTCTTAAACGATTTTTCCCAAATCATTGCACGACTAAATCGTGGCAATTTACTCGTAAGTCGGCAACATTGAAGAGATAGAGCATTGGGGGAAGCACCAGACTTCAGTATTTGGAATAAACGAAGCTGAGTCAACGCGAAAACGCAAGCTTGAACCGCCAGACACCTTGTTCTTCAGGGTAAACCGGTTTTCCCACAATATTGCTCTATGCCGATACGATTCGAATCGTCAATTTGCCGATTGTAGCGTTTTTGCCGAGACCATTGGTGAAAATTCAGATATTCCAAGCCTTCAACAAGGTGAATTTTGTAAACACCTCCATATCACGACCTAGTATTTCGTCAGTGAAATTCAACCAAAATCCCGAAGTGTACCAAGACTCGGAGAAAGTCCGATGAGTGAAGACAAAACCGTTCTCAAAGACGATCTGAAAGCCGCCGAAAATCTATTGAACAAAGTCAATAAGCTGCATACTGCACCCCAGGTCGCACAAAAAATTCTCACCGTAACCAAAGAATCCGACTTCAACATGCGAGAAGTCGCCGATTGTATCGAAACCGATCCGGCTTTAGCCGCCAAGATGCTCAGGGTGGTAAATTCGGCTCGTTACGGACTGAAAAGAGAGGTCACCAACATCCGACAAGCCGCATCCTACCTCGGACAAAGATCGCTCAGACTGATCACCTTGACATTTGGGCTTGTCGAATCCCTCACAAAAGGTCAATCCGGAAAATTATTTCTCGATTACTGGCGACGAGCCATCACGATGGCGATTGTGGCTTCGAAATTAGGCGAAAAAATCGACGACGTTTCGCGGGACGATGCCTACACCGGCGGATTATTGGCCGATGTCGGAATGTTGATATTTGCCCAATGTTGTAAAGACGATTATGCAAAGCTCTTCGAGAATCAACAGATGATCGGTTCGGAAATGACACAGGCCGAAAGAAAGAAATTCGGTTTTGGTCATCCTGTATTGGGCAGTCTGCTTCTGAAGAGATGGGAAATTTCCGAAAATTTGGTGAGTGCTGTCGCCATGCACGATCAGGATTCGATCGACGACAATTCCTTGCAGTCGATTGTGAGAGCCGGGGATTTAATTGCCGATGTGATGTGGGTCGAAAAGTGTCCGGATGTGAAAAAAGTGAAAAGCCTGTTGGAATCGAAATTCCAACTCGATACCGACGGTTTTATCAACCTCGTGCTGGAGTGCAAAGAGGAAATTTCAGAAACCGCAGGTATCTTTGGAGTTAATCTTGGAAAATCGATCGACTGCGAGAAACTGATCGAGGATGCCAGACAAAGCCACGACGAAGCGTCACTGGATACGGCTCTGGAACTCGATAACCTCGTCACCGCTTTTGAAGATATGTCGAACGGTGAGGTCAACGCTAGAGAAAACGTTTCATCGAACCTCTCCGAAAGATAGAACGCAATCGAGTTCTAATCGAAACTCAAGCTTCGATTCGCTTGATAATACGACCCCGGTAAGATCAAATTGATCTTCGTTGTTCTCAGAGCGCGCATCCGAGAACAGAGACAGTCCATCGCATGGCAATCGACTCATCGGGGGTTTTTCGTGTCGGTCACTCTGCAGAATCCCCATAGCATTATCGCAGCTTTCGATCGACGACCGAACGACGTTCTCGATCTTCGAGTGGCATCCACCGCTGCGAAAGGAGCCTGGCACGATGTCATCCAACTCGCCGAGCAGTACCGTGTTTCGGTTTGCATTGAAAAACCTGCGAAACAATCTCATGGCAAATCGCCCGAAAGAAAGTTCGGTCGACAGGGAAATCAATTGGCGACTATCCGCGAAAAACCCCAAGAGAGTTTGCAGTCCCTTTTCTCTCTCCCAAAGCAGGCGCAGAAATCCTTTGGGGTCTGGCTGGCGTTAGATCGTCTTCAAGATCCCCACAACGTGGGGGCGATTTTTCGCACTGCTGCCTTTTTCGGTGTGCGTGGTATTGTGCTGACAAAAAACCAATCCGCACCCATGACAAACATCGTTTACGATGTTGCCTCGGGTGGTGTGGAATACGTTCCCTTCGTTTTCGTGTCGAACTTAAGCCAGGCTCTCATCAATGCCAAGCAGAGAAAATTATGGGTTGTCGGTTCTTCCGAACATGCCGAGAACAATTTTCTCGACTTGAAGAAAGATCGCCATTGGTTAATCGTCATCGGAAACGAGGAATCGGGATTACGACGTCTCACATTGGAGAATTGTGACGAAGCCTGCCGTTTGAATTCGCAATCCGAAATCGGCTCCTTGAATGTTTCGGTCGCTGCCGCAATCATGATCTCGCATTTGTCCTGAAAGAAGTCAACCGTCCCATTCCGTCCGACCTCTCGATGAGTCGGAGTGACTGCATTTCTTCAGATGGAGAATCTCGGAATCGGTATTCCTAAGCTAGCCCGACTTCGACAGTTATTTCCGTTTGCGATTGCTCTGTAAGGTTTTGTGTCTTGAAGTCTTCACTACATTTCGATTTTCTTTAATCGTGGCGGCAGGCGGAGTCCAAATTTGTGCAGCAGGATTTTCTGGTGTTCGCTCGGTTTGGCGATGCAATGTTTGCGGATTTCCACACCTTTTCGAGTCGGAAGCACCACATCCACGACGCGAATTTTTGCGAGTTCCCGCAACACACGTCACGGTTCGTGACCCAGACCGGTCCGCTCGCACAATCCCGCCAGCGTCTTCCACAACACATACGCCAACCACATTCCTCCGAACCCTCGGCAGTTTTCACTCGCACCGCACTCGAATCGATTTCGACCCACTGGGGTTCGACATTCTGCGGTTCGAGTTCGGGAAAAAGTTTTTGCTGTGACGAACTCCCAGACTAAGGTGAGTTTTCTTTGGCGGCCTGCTCGATTCCCAATCGACCGGCTTCAACGAGGCGACCGAGATAGGCAGCCATACGTTGCCGCGGA
>Ga0114931_10009344_pt1 | contig 11763 bp, 6 predicted proteins | sample 2SBtaG_FD_89579 | JGI IMG/M metagenome (GOLD analysis project Ga0114931, IMG submission 89579) | Deep subsurface microbial communities from Kolumbo volcano to uncover new lineages of life (NeLLi) - 2SBTROV14_V59a metaG | ecosystem: Environmental > Aquatic > Marine > Volcanic | place: Kolumbo...
ATTCGGAATTTTTATCGTATAACGTCCTTCACGTCGGGAGGCTCGTACGATACGCAGAACACCATTTTCCTGGGTCACAGAAAGTCCGATACCCGTGTTGTCTTCTGCAGAAGCATATAAAGCCTTCAGCCCCTTGGCCTTTTCCGGTGGTGGACGATAATCGAGAGCGTTGATTACCACCTGGTTGCCATCATAACCCTGGATGGTAAAATCCGACTCGCGATCCATGGCAATCATGACTGTTTGATCACCTGAATTTGCCAGCTGATACTTAAACTGCTGAGCCATGGAAGCCAGTGGCAACATGATCATCGTCAATATTAGGTAGATTGACTTTTTCATAGCGATATTCCTTTACGATTATGTTTGTGTAAAAAATTTGGTGCGATTTCAGCTAAGTGCCCCAACTCCATTTTCCAGTTTATAGCGAACAATTGGGTTCAGATCCTTTTTCAACAGCAAAACCCGCATTTCTGAGATGGCGCTTTTTTCATGCATTTTCACCAGCATGTCAATCAATGTGATTTGTACATTCGGGTCGGTTTGGTTAGCCAGTGAGCGGATCAACGCTTTTCTTACATAGGGATCTGACCGGAAATGAAACAGAGCTTCGGCGGCTGCCAGTCGTACATTCACATTGTCATCATTATTCATCGCCTGGATCAAAACCTGCTCCATTCCGCTATTTTCACCCGACTTGTCGTATTCGGTTCGAATAAGCTTGATGCGTTCACTTGCCGATGCCTGTTCAAATCTTGCAGAGAGAACATCTGCATCTAATGCTTTCTTTCCCGAAGAGCCGGTGTTTGCATACCACATCCCCGCCGCAAAACCGCCGACGGTTAGCAGTAATACAGCTGCAACCCGGATTAATAGGTTTATTCCATTCAATCTTGCAACTGGAGCACTTTTCTTCCGATCATATTCTTCTTCACTGAGTATCGTATCTATGCGACCCGGGAGATCTTCCGGTCCTGTTAACTGCCCCATTTCTTGAAAAGCAGCAAAGATATCCGTCATTGGTTTATCCGTTTCTTTGCTGTCATCTTCAGAGAAATATTCTCTGAGTTTCTCTTCCTCCGGGAGTGATGTCTCGCCTTCGAGGTATTTTTTTAGCAGTTTATCCCAGTCTTCTTTCTTCATACTCCAGTCTCCTGTTGTAGATTTCCCGCACCTTTTTTCTTGCGCGGGATAATGTCACTCTGATCGAACCCGAATTGACACCCGTCATCTGTTCAATTTCATCATATTCATACTGTTCGATATCTCTCAAATACAGTATAAAGCGCTGTTGTTCGGGTAGTAGTTGCAGTATGTCATGTATCACTTTCGTGGTCTCTGTCAATTCCATCTGGCGATCCGGTGCAACCCTGTCAGATACCGGCTGAAGCACCGTCGTATCAAGCTGTGATACATTGCGATGCCGATACGACCTGAGCTTATCAAGGCATGCATTGCGTGTCATCGTTACAGCAAAAGCTTCAACATTTCGACAAACACTCAATTCATGTTTCTTATCCCATAGCTTCAGCATCACATCCTGCAATGTGTCCTCTGCTTCCTCCTGGTTGCCCAGAAGAACCCTCGCCAGCCGGTACAAACGATTCCGGATGGGATAGATCAGTTCTTTGAATTGTTGTTTGTCCATTCCTCACTGTAGACGAACGAAAGGCAAAAACGTTACAGCAGAATAATAACCGATGAGAATAGGTAAAAAATACCGGTTTTCTACTGGATGGATATCGGACTTATTATTTAATAACCGGCTCTGATCGACGTAAAAAAACGCTCAGGATTTCTTCTTTTTCTTTTTACTGGTTTTCTTTTTCGAAGAAGCTTTGGATTCTTCTTTTTCAACCTTTTCCGCTTTTTCTTTGGTCTCTTCTTTTTTTGATCCTTTTTCAGGGTACTGTTCGAATAACTCGACACGGTTTCCATCCAAATCACGCAACCAGACAAAATGACCGTGCTCTTCTTCCTCCTGCTTGATGATTCGTATACCTATGTCTTTCAATTTACCGACCAGTTGCGTCAGGTTGCTTGCGCGGAAATTAATCATAAACGGCTGATCGCCATACATCAAATCAGGCTCATCGTCCGGTATTTTTCTGGTAAATTGATGTTGTGCCTTGATGATGGAAAAGCTCGTAACAATCTTGCAGTTTTTAGACTCTTCAGTACCGGTAAGAAATGTGTGATAAATCGATTCGTAAACATCGTCTGCCTCAAATTCCATCCCAAGGTATCTTGTGTACCATTCAGCTAACTGTTTGGGGCGGTGTGAAAAAATAAATGCCCCACCGATTCCTTTAATAAATGTCATAGTGCCTCTGCCAATCGAGTAGTGTACTTAAAGTCAGTGAATTTGTCGTGAGTTTATATAGAACCAGCTTCGGTCACAATACAGCACAGTTGCTATTACTGTTTTATGTAAACAATCCTTTTCAGTAAGTGTAATTGACTTACTCTCCTATCTTATTAATCGTTGTTTTTTGCAAAAATTAAAATTTCAGAAGCACCCCAAAAGCCCAAACACCTTGTGTGTCATTGCTCTCTGATGGTTTCTTAAGGATCCCTCCGAATCTTATCGCATGTGTGCGATACTCCACAAAGGGATGTAAAAAAGGCAAAAGGGATGCTTCTGATCCAATAACCCCCTCATAAATCGTTTGTTGATTATTAAGGGGTTTGTTCAAACTGTTCTGCACCAGAGATATTTCGTTTGAAGCTGATTGATTAACCTTATCAAAACCAATACCAGCGCCAAGATATGGCTCAACAATCAACAGTTTAAGTTTGGCAAGCGCAAGGATACCCAGCGTATAGTTGTCAACCTTTCCCATGGAAATGCCGTCACGACTCAGATTATTCTGCTCGCTGTAATAATCGAAGTGAGCCTGTATGCCGAGGCGAATGATCTTTGGTGTCAGTTTAACATCGTTTTCCATCCTTACCCCAAAACCATTTTGCGGACTTTCTTTTCGCTGATAATAAGCAGCGCCAATGCTGAACTGAGCTAAACTGATCTGGGAGCCGGCAATCATTAAAAAAAATACACCTGCCGTAACCCGACCAATGATCGTCCCAAGTGACTTTTTCATAACTGTTAGATTACTGACCAAAAACTTTGTTCAGTCAGGTATCCTTTCAGTTCCCGTGAAGTGCAGAAAATATTTCGTTAAGAAAATCCAATACTGTGATTTCCTGTTCTCATGTCCGCTATTAAAACAAAAAAGCGACAGGAGCTACCTGTCGCTTTTCTTAGGTCTGATCATCTTAGCTATCAATATATCTCGTTTACATACCTGTCTTTTCAAACATTCTTTATCCCTGATCTATATGAAATTCCACTCATCGTCCTGACTTTTTCAACTTACCCGTATCACGCGTCATGGACTATGGGATTTTTTTATACGAGGAAAACATCCCCTCATCGAAGTATCACGCAGACTGATTTTCGTTTCTTTATCGATTGCCAGTAGAGGCTGGCCGTTATAACCCTCGAAGTAACGAAATTACGAAGTTGCGGTGCTCATGCTGATCATTTGCTGAAAATTTACTTGCACATCAGAATAAGGAAATAGTGCAACCTGAACTTTCAGCCAACTAATTGCTCGCTTTCTATTTATAAGAAAATTGAATATAAACCACAATTAATTTTACTATTTCTTCAGGCATAACCCCGGGATAACTGCTCTTTCGCCAGATTATTAACAAATGTTTACAAGCGAGGTGATTATCATAGGCCTAAGACATCTCCTGGTGTGGAGGTCTTATTAACGGTTGATTGGTTTTGGTTCTGCCAGGTCATGATTACGCGGGTAACTCATGTCCCATGATGCACTTCGACCATTCAATACTTTGCCGGGCCAAATCCATAGAAACGTCTTCTAAGGATTACAGGCTCATACTTTTCGTAAATAAACAGGAGTCAAAAATGATACGACATGGTCGTTACAGGATTATTGCCTCACTTCTACTTTTCACATTTTTTGCAATATCAGGTCTCTCGAATACTGCACACGCCGTAAATGGTGATAAACCTGATACCACATACACTTATAGAAATCTGAAATTCCGAAACATTGGACCTGCTATTGCCGGTGGTCGTGTTACCACCGTCAATGGGATCCCCGGGAATCCTAATGTTTACTATGTAGGTTCGGCCGGAGGTGGCGTTTGGAAGACCACTGACGGAGGGGCAAGCTGGGATGCTATCTTTAAAAAACACCCCGGATCGATTGGTGCCGTTGCTCTTGCGCCATCCAATCCGAACCTTGTTTGGGTGGGAACAGGTGAATCGAACATTCGAACCGATATTATTGATGGCCATGGCGTTTATTTTTCACCAGACGCCGGGAAGACATGGAAATTTATGGGATTAAAAGATGCGGGACAGATATCGAAGATTGTTGTTTCCCCGGATAATCCAAACACGGTTTTTGTAGGGGCAATCGGTCATGCCTGGGGCCCCAATTCGGAACGGGGATTGTTTAAATCGACTGACGGCGGCAAGACCTGGAAAAAGGTGCTGTTTGTAAATGACTCGACCGGCGTTTCCGATGTAATCTTCCAGCCCGGCAACCCGAAAGTTATGTTCGCAGGAACTTGGCAGGTCATGCGGCGCCCATGGACGTTGATTGACGGCGGCAATGGAAGTGCTGTCTATCGTTCTATGGATGGCGGCGATTCCTGGACAAAAATGAAGGATGGACTCCCTTCCGGTAAGCTTGGCCGCATTACATTTGCTCCTTCGTTGAGCAACCCAGACCACATTTACGCAGAAATTGGCAGTAAAAAAGGCGTGTTATGGGACACTAACAATGGCGGCGATTCCTGGCATCTTGTTACAAACAATCATGCATTGAATGTCCGTCCCTTCTATTTCTCCACGATGGAAGTATCGCCCAACAACGACAAAAAGATTTACTTCCTCTCTTTCAGGATGTCAGTTTCTGAGGACGGCGGTAAAACTATCAAAAAGATTGCTCCTCGCGTTCACGTCGACTACCACGCTATCTGGATAGATCCGACAAATGCAGATCGAATAATTATAGGCAACGATGGCGGAGCATACACATCGATCAATGGCGGCAAAAAATGGCATTACTTCAACAATATCCCAATCGAACAATTTTACCAGGTGGCAACCGATTCCCTCTCGGCTTACCATCTCGGAGGCGGGCTTCAGGACAACAATGCCTGGTATGGCAGCAGCCACAATCTTAATGGGGGCAGCGTCGATGGTTCGACATGGTTCACGGTATCCGGAGGTGATGGAGAATATGTAGTTCCCGCTCCAAGTAATCCGAACATCGTTTACTCAGAATCCCAGAACGCATACCTGAAACGAACGAACCTCAAAACCGGTGCTTCGCAGATTATCCGTCCATATTTTATTGGTGCATCGGATATGAAGCCAAGCAAGCTCAAATACCGGTTCAACTGGACAACCCCTCTTGCCGTTTCATATTCGAATGCCAACACGGTTTATCTCGGTGGAAACATACTGTTCAAAACGACTGATGGCGGCGAGTCCTGGTCGACCATAAGTCCGGATCTTACCTGTAACGATAAGAACAAACAGGTCGTGGCCGGAGAACCTAACCATGACATCAGCGGAGCGGAAAATTACAATACCATCCTGTCGATCGGGCTATCAAAAATGGATCCGAATGTTATCTGGGTTGGGACGGACGACGGATTAATCCAGGTAACGCGCGACGGAGGAAAAACCTGGACGAACGTTACCGATAATATTCCTCACAAGCCCAAGGAGGGGCGATTTTATCAGCTTGGCGTTTCACCATTTTCTCCGGGAACCTGTTACGCTCAGCTCGACCGGCACATGATGGACGATTTGCATCCGTATGTCTACAAGACCGATGATTACGGAAAACACTGGAAAGAAATTGATGACGGTCTGCCGAAAGACTCACCGGTACATGTCGTTCGTGAAGATCCGAATCATAAAGGACTTCTTGTGCTTGGTAACGATGACGGGCTCTTCTATTCTCACAATGACGGGAAATCATGGACTAAAATGAAAAGTAATTTCCCGGATGTATCTGTTTGGGATCTCAAGTTCGTCAAGAAGAATCATGACCTGGTTGTTGCCACGCATGGCCGCGGATTATTCATACTCGATGATATTCGCCCTCTTGAAGAGATGAGCGACCAGGCTATGAAATCAGGTTTTCAGTTTTTTACCCTGCAGCCTGCGATTATGTTCAATCGTTCATACAGGGATAACGGACTGGATACTCCTGAAGCTTATGCGGCTCCGAATCCACCCTCAGGAGCTATCATCGATTATTACTTAAAAGATTCCATAAAGCCGGATTCGGTACAGAAAAAAAATCATGAGACGGCTGTTAAAATCGTCATAACCAAGGCTGACGGAGACACGATCAACACACTATACGGTCCTGCTAAAAGCGGTGTTAATCGATTCAAATGGAATCTCAGGTACAAAGGTGAAACAAAGCTGAAATCGGAAGAGAAACATCCGAATCCCAATGACACGGGCGGACCCTCAGTTCTTCCCGGGAAGTATACGGTTAGTGTGACAACGAATGGAAAAACACAGAAACAGGCTCTCATTGTCAAACCTGATCCGAGCCTGCCTTACGATATGGAAGCTGCACGCATGCAACAGAAGGCCATGTTCCATCTGCAGGATATGCTTTCCACCGTAAACACCATGCTCAACCGCATCAACAGCCTGCAGGATCAGATGAAGAGCATGAGAAAAACAGTTAAAAATCAGGACAAAGAGAACCAGTATAAAGAGGTTCTGAGCAAGGCCAAAACGCTGGATCATAAGCTAACCGCGGTCAAGGATTCCCTGATGGAAACTCATGCACAGGAAGGTGTCGGTGAGGACGACATCCATTATATGACACGTTACCGAAGCTGGCTGATCAGCGGGTATTACTCCATCTATGGTTACGACCATGCCCCGACAGATTATCAGCGTAATTACATAACATGGCTCGAAAAACGTCTCGATAACTACACCACTATGTATAATGATGTTGTCAACAAAGAATTGCCTGCCTACAATCAGACAGCAGCAAGTACCAAGGCGCCAATTTTGATTGGTGGCAAACCGGTTGGCAATTGACAGATAACAGGATCAAAATTTCAAAAGGCTTCCTCAATTTTTTTGGGAAGCCTTTTGTGTTTTACGACTAACTTTTTGCCGTGCAGCAAATTGAAGACAATGAGAATTTCCCACTTAAAAAGCTAAATACAGGTGGATTTTGCCCGATAATCAAATACAGACGCGATTCTGACTTAAACGATTTTTAGTCCTTTAGTGTCAAAAAATTTTAGAGCAAATTCAGAACGCATACAGTAAGATTTTTACAGTTCTGTCTATTACCCCACCCCGCCAACCCTTGAATCGGCACATATCCGGTTTAAGGGTTTTTTATATCTGCTTAAAACCGATTCATGATATCACGGCAGTCATCATTAATTTGTATCTTTTATGTTCTATTGATGATAATCAGTACTTAGACTGGGAGTACACTCTCTTTCATGCAAATCCAATTAGATCAGATGACCACTAACAAGCCGGTCCCGGCACGTCGGGCAACTAAACTTCTTTACGAACAGCTCAAATCCCGTATCCTGGTACTTGACGGCGCCATGGGTACGATGATCCAGGCATATAGACTTTCTGAGGAAGATTACCGGGGAGACCGATTTGCTAACCATACCTCTGAATTACGGGGAAACAACGATATCCTAAGTCTAACCCAGCCAAAGATAATCGAGGAGATTCACGCGAAATATCTGGAGGCCGGCGCCGATATCATTGAAACCAATACGTTCAATTCAACCCCGATATCGCAAGCTGATTATCATACAGAGGCATTTACTTACGAGCTCAATCTTGAGGCTGCCCGCCTGGCCAGGAAACAGGCTGATCTCTTTTCAAAGAAGACGCCGGAAAAACCGCGTTTTGTTGCCGGAGCGCTTGGCCCCACAAACCGCACGTTGTCTCTTTCGCCGGATGTAAATGATCCCGGTTACCGGGCCATTACTTTCGAACAGTTATCTGAGGCTTACACCGAACAAATACGGGGACTGATTGATGGCGGAGTAGACATCCTGCTTATAGAGACCGTGTTCGATACACTCAACTGTAAGGCTGCTATTTCTGCCGTCCATCAATTATCTGACGAGATGGGCATAGAACTCCCGGTCATGATTTCGGGTACGATTGTTGATATGAGCGGCCGTACCCTCTCCGGACAAACAACAGAAGCTTTCTGGATCTCCGTATCTCATACACGCAACCTATTGAGCGTAGGATTGAATTGCTCTCTCGGCTCGAGCCAGATGCGTCCGTTCATCGAGGAGCTTTCTCGTGTTGCAAGTGTTCGTACGAGCCTGTATCCGAATGCTGGTTTACCCAATGAGTTTGGTGCTTACGACGAGACAGCGGAGTACATGTCCGATCAGATTGATGACTACTGTAAAAATGGGTTCATCAACATTGTCGGTGGATGCTGTGGAACGACTGATGAGCATATCCGGGCTATTGTTGAAACAGTTGCTAAATATAATCCGCGAGAAATCCCGGAACCGGAACCCTATCTCCGGTTGAGTGGTCTGGAGCCGCTGGTCGTTCGTCCGGATACCAATTTTGTGAACATCGGCGAACGAACCAATGTAGCAGGTTCAAAAAAGTTTGCACGTCTTATCACAAACGGTGAATTCGAAGAAGCGTTGTCTGTAGCCCGACAGCAGGTCGAAAACGGAGCCCAGATCATCGATGTGAATATGGACGAGGGCATGCTCGATTCCGAAAAAGCGATGACTACATTTATGAACCTCATTGCCACGGAACCGGATATCAGCCGGGTTCCTGTGATGATCGACTCATCCAAATGGTCCGTCATCGAAGCCGGATTACGATGTCTCCAGGGGAAATGCGTAGTGAATTCTATTTCACTGAAAGAGGGGGAAGAATCGTTCCTGGAACATGCACAGAAAGTCCGTGACTATGGAGCTGCCGTCGTTGTCATGGCATTCGATGAAAAAGGCCAGGCTGATTCCTTTGAACGGCGTAAAGAAATCTGTGGGCGATCCTATCGTCTGCTGGTCGACAAGATCGGCTTTCCGCCGCAGGATATTATCCTCGACCCAAATATCCTGACCGTTGCAACTGGAATCGAAGAACACAACAACTACGCCGTTGATTATCTCGAGACCACAAAGTGGATAAAAGAAAATCTGCCGCTTGCGAAAGTCAGTGGTGGTGTCAGCAACATCTCCTTTTCGTTCCGCGGTAATAATACGGTACGTGAAGCCATGCATGCCGCTTTCCTCTATCACGCAATTCGTGCCGGAATGGATATGGGAATCGTAAATGCTGGTCAGCTCGAAGTATATGAAGAGATTCCCAAAGACCTTCTGGAGTTGGTGGAAGATGTTCTTTTCAATCGCAGACCGGATGCCACAGAACGGCTCACCGATTATGCAGAGCACATCAAACAAGATCCATCGGCAGAGAAGAAAAAAGATGAATGGCGTGAGTTGCCCGTTCAAAAGCGAATATCACATGCCCTGGTTAAAGGTATCGTTGATTTCATTGTTGATGACACCGAAGAAGCACGCCAAAAATACCCAAGTCCCCTCGATGTTATTGAGGGGCCGCTAATGGACGGGATGAACATCGTTGGTGACCTGTTTGGTGAAGGAAAGATGTTTCTGCCTCAGGTGGTTAAAAGCGCACGCGTCATGAAAAAGGCGGTTGCGTACCTGATTCCATATATCGAGGAGGAGAAAAAATCGCAAAAGGATAATCAACCTGCAGCCAAAGTATTGCTGGCAACGGTAAAGGGTGATGTCCATGACATCGGAAAGAATATCGTGGGAGTCGTTCTCGCGTGCAACAATTATGAGGTCATCGATCTTGGAGTGATGACTCCCAGCGACAAGATCTTGTCGGAAGCCAAACGACTGGGTGTGGATGTCATCGGACTCAGCGGTCTTATCACACCGTCACTCGACGAGATGGTACACGTTGCCAAAGAGATGCAAAGACAGCAATTCACGCTTCCGCTCCTCATTGGCGGTGCCACGACTTCCAGAGTACATACAGCTGTTAAAATCGCTCCTAATTATGAAGGGCCGACTATTCATGTGCTCGATGCTTCAAGAAGTGTGACCGTTGTTAACAATTTGGTTGGCAAGGGAGATAAGCAAAAGTTTCTTGATGCTATCACAACAGAATATGAAGAGGTTCGGGAAAAGCAGGAACGTCGTTCGTCTCGGAAAGAATACCTGAGCCTGGAAGACGCACGCAAAAACCGTACAATGATCGACTGGGATAAAACGGATTTGGTCGCACCTCAAAAACCTGGTGTCACTGTTTTCAAGGATATTGACCTTTCCGAAATCCGTGAATATATCGATTGGAACCCATTTTTCACGGCATGGCAACTGGCCGGGAAATATCCCCAGATCTTTGACGACGAGGTTGTTGGTGTTGAAGCAAAGAAATTATTCGACGATGCCAATACGCTGCTCGACAAAATCATTGATAACAAATCGCTTCGGGCACACGCTGTCGTTGGCTTGTTTCCCGCCAATGCCGTTGGAGACAGTATCGAGGTATATAAGAATGAGAATCGTGATGAGGTAATCGCACAATTCCACATGCTTCGCCAACAGGCAAAAAAACGCCGGGGACAGTCAAATAAGAGTCTTGCTGACTACATCGCACCGAAATCTACAGGAAAAGATGATTATATCGGCGGATTTGCAGTAACCACCGGTCATGGTATTGAAAAGATCATCGAGCGGTTTGAAAAAGAACACGATGATTATAACAAGATCATGGTCAAGGCACTGGCTGACCGACTTGCAGAAGCCCTGGCTGAAATGATGCACGAGCGTGTCAGGAAAGAGCTCTGGGGTTATGCTTCCGATGAGCACCTTAATAATGAGGCACTGGTACGAGAGCAATATAAAGGGATCCGTCCTGCTCCCGGCTATCCGGCAAATCCCGACCATACCGAAAAGCGAACCCTTTTTGATTTACTCGATGTTGAGAAAAATACCGGCATTACACTCACTGAGAGTTTTGCCATGTATCCTGCCGCATCCGTCAGTGGACTGTATTTTGCAAATGCTGAGGCTGAATACTTTGCTGTAGGTAAAATTGAAAAAGATCAGGTACTCGATTACCATGTCCGAAAGGAACTAACCGTTCACGAAGTCGAAAAATGGCTATCCCCGTACCTCAATTATGATGGAACTGCCGCGCAAAATGGTCAATCAGCTACCTGTGACTGTGGTTTGGATCATCAGCGAATATTAGCTGGCAACGCTGATAACTAACCCTCTTTTTTATTGGAACCGGGTACCTTTGTGTTGTTATGCAGCATAGCAACGCACCCGCTGTTCCACTGAATCAGATTTTTCAGTATAATCATATTAAATGGGGTGGAGTATTATGAAAAAATATGCATCATTTCGCTGGATACTTTTGGCGACAGGTCTGCTGGCGATCATAGGCCTGACGGGCATGAATGTGTATTACCTCTACCGCCTGCATCAAAGTGCAATCCAGGCAAACAAGGAGAATAAACGGCATCAGCTGGATGAACTGGCATCGACCGTTCGAAACAGGTTTACCGAGGTTCCAAGGGGTATCTGGAAGCTGAACAGTATTAACCTGGAAGAGGCGCTGGTTTCTCATAAACCGATCCCGGTTGAATTCAACAAATATTTGAAAGAGGC
>Ga0114931_10009345_pt1 | contig 11763 bp, 7 predicted proteins | sample 2SBtaG_FD_89579 | JGI IMG/M metagenome (GOLD analysis project Ga0114931, IMG submission 89579) | Deep subsurface microbial communities from Kolumbo volcano to uncover new lineages of life (NeLLi) - 2SBTROV14_V59a metaG | ecosystem: Environmental > Aquatic > Marine > Volcanic | place: Kolumbo...
GAATCTCATTATTTGACTACGGGACCCGAAATTTGGGAAGATACCGACGGTAAAATAACCCATTTTGTTTGTGGTATCGGCACCGGCGGAACATTTTCCGGAGCCGCACATTTTCTTAAAGAGAAAAATCCCAATATAAAAACTATTGCTGTGGATCCCGAAGGTTCAGTTTTTGCTGAATACATAAAAAACAAAAAAGAAATCAAGGGCTATGCGTATAAAGTTGAAGGAATCGGTTCCGATGTTATTACTAAGGCAATGCATCCTGATGTGGTTGACCGAGTTATTACTGTTTCCGATAAAGACTCTTTTAATCGTGCTCGTTTAATTGCCAAGGAGGAAGGTATTTCCGGAGGTGGTTCCTCCGGGTCGGTAGCAGTGGCTATGGAAAAGATAGCTCAGGATTTAGGTCCTGACGCTTTGATTGTCGGTGTTTTTGCCGATGCCGGTATAAGATATTTAAGCAAATGCTATAACGATAAATGGATGCTTCAACATGGTTTTTTATCAAAAACAGAGGTGAGTTGAATAACCATGAAAAAACAAAATATATTAATTTTTTTATCTATTCTATTTCTTTTATGTCCATCTTTTTCAAATGCTCAAAAAATTGTCCCATACAAAGACCAAATGTATAATTTTGGTCATGTTGGTATTGATTTCAAATTATTTCACAATTATAAGTATATAAATGTTACCCAAAAGCCTGTGAAAATAACTAAAATAAATATCTCTTGTGATTGTTCCAACGTTGTTTCATCCGATTCCGTTGTACAACCTGGCGATACTGTTTTCTTTAAACTTACTTTTGACACCAAAGATTTATTCGGACCAACCAACAGATCATTTAAAGTACTAACTGATAATCCTCAATTGCCCGAAATCCAGTATTTTACCAGAGCGACCGTTGGTCAATGGTTTTACGGATTAAAGCCTAACCCCATATCTATATTTTTTCTTCCCGGGAAGAATTTACAAAAAGTTACCATTCCCAACAGAAATTTCAAATCAATAGAAATTAAAACAATGGATCTTTATGATTCTACTTTCTCAGCTAAAATCATAAAAGGAAAAGCATCTAAAAATAAATCCTTAGAGATTGACATTGTTCCTAATCCTAACTTGGCAAAAGGCACATATCAAACAAATCTGACTCTGACACTTTCTAAAAGTGACCCAAAAAGCGATAAAAATGAAGCGATTCTGACAATTCCCATAAAAATTGTAAGATATTAATATTATATTGTAGAATTAACTTGACAAAATCAGGATTTTTCTGATTAATAAAATAGAATATCGAGGGTGACTCTCTGCTGTCCCTGGGTAGTTTCCTAGCCCCCTCTACCCAACCAGAGTAGCGCCCTCTTTTTTTATTTTTGGGCAAATAAAAAAGCCGCTGAAACCAGCGGCTTTTAGGGGAATCATAATACGAAATTATTCATCCTTAACAATACAATCAACAGGGCAAACAGCAACACATTGAGAACCACCCTCTACGCCTTCACACTCGTTACAGGTATCAGGATTAATTACGTAAATATCACCTTCAGAAATTGATTCAGTGGGACACTCGGGTAAACACAAACCACAAGCGGTACAATCATCCAAAATTTTCATTGCCATGATGCTTTCCTCCAAATAATTGTTACATTCCTATTCAACAACGACATTGAATATATATAATAAATACGATAACACAACATTAATTTTAAGTTTTTTTGATGAAATAACATGAAATAATCTCAATGCTGGTAATAAGTTATGGCAATAATAACATACTAATTAGTATATCTTTTTGGGGTTTTAAAATAGTGATAAGTTATAATTAAGGTATTATTTTGCGTCTACACCGACAAGATAAATTACATTACAAACACACATACTGACAATAAGTTTTCCTGAAAATATTTTTTAAAACAATTTTATAATGTAACGAATAAAATACTATAAAGCAGAAGAACATTGATAAAGATATTTTGACATTTAATGCTTTCTAATTAATTTTACCTTGCCAATTCATCATTCTAAGTATTATATTTATAAATTAAATACAAATTAATTTATAATTTTTTAATTTTAAAGTGTATAGAAAATGGTGAAAAAAATATTTTCAATTCTCCCCGTAGCTGTTTTACTGTTAATGGTAGTTCCTAACCTTTGGGGTCGAGCAGCTGTAAATGCACAAGACAAAATAAAATTTCAAAGCAAATCTGCCAACTTTACACCTAAATATGAGATTGTATCTCATCATATTGGAAATATTGTTCTGGCTATCAATAACAATGGTACTTTTGGAACCGGATTTGCCGCCGGTGTTCTCATAGACCATTTTACCGGTCAAACCGTACCTTCTTGTGAATTTCCCAAAAATTCTCACATAAGGTATTTATTTGCCGGCGCCTTTTGGATTGGAGCTGTTGTAGGAAGAGACACGCTTGTATCCGTGGCAGCTGACGGATGGTCATTTACCAGAGAATTTAACCCTGGCCCAAATGATACTATTATTAAAAGGTCTATAATCCATCCCGATGCCCCGGGATATGATAAAGCTATCTCCGAAGAAGATTATATTATGAAGTATAACGATACTATTACTCAGGACATTGAACCGGATTATTTTGGCCGCCCACATATTCCCCTCAATATTGAAGTTACTCAACGATCTTTTGCTTGGTCTTATCCTTATGCCAAGGATTTTGTGCTTTTTGATTATTCAATCAAGAATATCGGAATAAGCAAATTAAAAAACGTTTATATGGGTATTTATGTTGACGGGGATGTATATTTTGAAGGAGGGACTAATACCAGTGGATATAATGATGATATCTGCGGATTTATTGAAACTATTCCTGCTGATTTCAAAGGATGTCAATATATTGATACGGTAAATATTGCTTGGATTGCCGATAACGACGGTGATCCTATAGCACAAACAACCTTCAATGAACAATCGCCCACCGGTGTTACCGGTACAAGAATTATCCGCACCCCAGCTGATACTTGGATGTCTCTTTTAACTGGTGGATTAGTAATACACCTTCTTTGGACTTCGGTCCCAGAGAACAAGGCGGAAAAGGAAGATGGAAAGAACCTTTTCGAGATTTTAGAACCGGCGGTCTTGGCACTCCCGAAGGAGATGTAAATAAATATTACTTGCTGAGAAATGAGGAGTTTGACTACGATCAAGTATATACGGCATCCATTTTACCAACCGATACGCTATGGATGCTTCCACCTCAAGATAGAGCCGGAGATTATGCCGATGGATTTGATACCCGCTATCTATTATCATTTGGACCTTTTAACATTAATCCGGGAGAAAACCTCCCTATTTCTTTCTCGTATGTCGGTGGGGAACATTTCCATGTCAATCCTCATAATTTAGATAATTTGCCAAACAATCCCGATGAATATTACAAAAATATTGATTTTAGCAGCTTAGCCACTAATTCCTCTTGGTCTGCCAAAGTATATGATAATCCGGGAGTCGATACTGATAGTGATGGTTATGCCGGTGAATTTTTTGTATGCGTATTTGATTCTGAAATAGTTGTTGTTCATGATACAATTAATGATACGACGTATACGGTCGTTGACACGACATTAAGTGACACCTTATGGACAGAAGGTGATGGTGTTCCGGATTTTCGGGGCGCTTCTCCTCCCCCGGCTCCTGACTTTTGGTTGGAACCCTCTCAAGGTGCTATCAGAATACGTTTTAATGGCTTTCGCTCGGAGACAACCAAAGATGGCTTCTCTCGCATTAAAGATTTTGAAGGATATCGCATATATATTGCACGTGATGAAAGGGCCTCCAGTTTTACTATGCTGGCTTCCTATGATATAGAAGATTACAATAAATATGTCTGGAATGACTTCAAAAAACCCCAACCGGGATATGATTTGCTGAATACCCCTTTTACTATTGATTCTCTACGCTGTTTATATGGAGATTCATGTAATGATACCTCTTTTAATCCTTTGCAATACACAAGAAGTTCTCCCTATGTTAATCCTTTATTTCCGGATTCGGTATTTTATTTTGAACCACAGAATTTTAATGCTTCTGTGTTGGGTGTCTCAACCCCTATCAGAAAAATATATCCTAATCAACCCTATCCTTCGACATTAAATCCCGATTCAGCTAAACCAGATGAGCTTACCGAAGATGGTTATTTTAAATATTTTGAATATGAATTTGACATTAACAATCTTATGCCAACAGTTCCCTATTGGATTAACGTCACCGCCTTTGATTTTGGTTCTCCTGAATCAGGATTGAGATCATTAGAAAGTTCTATATCAAACGGCGCCAAAGATGCGTACGCCAGTGATTCCGCAAATTATGTTTTGTCGAATAATCTTAAAGCTTATGTTTATCCTAATCCTTATCGTTATGATGCTGATTACTTTGACTTAGGATATGAAGGTAGAGAAGATATACAAAATTCAAACAAATCACGTGATAGATTAAGGGCTATTCATTTCGCTAATTTACCTCCTAAATGTACTATTAAGATATTTAGCCTTGACGGTGATTTAATACGTGAGATTCAACACGACAAAGACCCTTCCGATCCCACCGCAACACACGATCAATGGGATTTAATTACAAGAAATACACAAATGACCGTATCCGGGTTGTATTATTGGACGGTAGAAGCAGACAATCAAGAAACTCAAATTGGTAAGTTAGTTATTATCATGTGATTATAAAAACATCAGATTTATAAATAATACTCTCCCCAAAATACTGATAATTTAATTATTATCAGTATTTTTTTATTTAAAAAATTCATACAATTATTTCACTAGAATAGTGAAATACTTACCTTGAAAACAATTATTATTTAAATAACTAAATAATTGCAATATCGTATTTTTTCTTCAAAAACTCTTGCCAAAAAATTTTGTTTTTTGTAACTTTGAAGCTTAAAAATTAATATAAATTTTTAAACTAAAATAGTTTGAGATACGTTAATTAGATAAACTTAAAATAAAGTGTGTGGAGAATATGCCAAAAAAATCTTTTGAGTTGATTATTTCAGCTTTAATTATTTGTTTGTTATTATCAAGTGGAGCTTTTAGCAGAACGTCTGTCAACTTGGAAAATGAAAAATATTTCGACCGGACATTATCCGCTGTTAGTATCCCTTATTGTATTACTACCCATCGCATTGGTAAAATTGAACTTTCAGTTAACAATAATGGAACTTTTGGCAATGGTTTTTCCGCTGGCGGCAGTCAACAAGATTGTATAACGGGACAACATGCTCCTTCCTGTGAGTATCCGAAAAATTCAAGTGTACAATACCTATTTGCCGGTGCTTTTTGGGTTGGAGCCGTTGTGGGACGTGACACTCTTGTTTCCGAAGGTGCCGATGGTTGGTCACGAAGCGGAAATGAATTTAATCCTTACTATCCTGACCCTTTTGACCATCCTGGCGAACCGATAGTATATCGTTCTATCAGATACCCTGATGATCCTAAATTATTTGAAGGGGCAGTCTCTGAGGAAGATTTTATTTCAACTTATAATGATACTATAACTCAAGATGTTGATGCCGATTATTTTGGCCGCCCACATATTCCTCTGCATATAGCCGTTACGGAACGTTCTTTTGCTTGGTCTTATCCTTATGCGGATGATTTTGTTTTATTTGATTATGCTATTCAAAATATAGGTATTCAGAAACTTAATAATGTTTATATGGGTGTTTATGTCGATGGTGATGTTTTTTGGACCGGAGGTACAAATACACAAGGGCATACGGATGACATCTGTGGGTTTATTGAGACAACTAAAAAGGACTTTAATGTTTGCCAATATACTGATACGGTTAATATTGCTTGGATTGCCGATAATGATGGAGATCCTCAAGGTGCTATTTTTAATGAGAAATCATGCCCCGGCGTCACTGCTACCCGCATAATTCGTACTCCTGCTGATACTCTTGATGTTTCCTTCAACTGGTGGATTAGTAATGGCACTCCTTCATTAGACTATGGTCCTCGTGAAAAATCAGGAAAAGGACGTTGGAAAGAACCTTTTCGAGATTTTAGAACCGGTGGTCTTGGTACTCCCGAAGGCGATGTTAATAAATACTATATGTTAAGAAACAAAGAATTTGATTTTGATCAAATATATACGGCTTCCATATTGCCCACTGATACTCTCTGGTCTTATCCACCCCAAAACACAGCCGCCGACCTTTCCGATGGTTATGACACGAGGTATCTTCTCTCCTTTGGTCCTTTTAACATAGCCCCGGGTGAAAAACTTCCTATTTCTTTTGCTTATGTCGGTGGTATGCACCTACATCATGTTATTAATAATCTTCAGAATCTTCCCAGTAACCCCGATGCTTTTTATAAAAATCTGGATTTTTCCGACCTAACCACTAATGCGGAATGGGCCGATAAAGTTTATGATAACCCTGGAATTGATACTGATACAGACGGATATGCTGGTGAGTTTTTCGTCTGTGTTCTTGATTCTGAGATAAGAGTTGATTCTTCTGGCACATACATTGATACGACCTTAAGTGATACTCTGTGGACTAAGGGAGACGGAGTTCCGGATTTTCGTGGTGCTTCTCCCCCCCCGGCACCTAAGTTTTGGGTCGAGCCGCACGTAGGTTCTATTCATATTCGTTTTAATGGGCTTCGCTCCGAAACTGCTCGAGATGTTTTCTCTCGTACTGCTGATTTTGAAGGATATCGTATATATATTGCACGTGATGTAAGAGAATCCAGTTTCAGTTTAGTCGCTTCTTATGATAAAGAAGATTACAATAAATATTTCTGGAACAAGAAAAAAGTTCCCCAACCGGATTTTGATTTAACTGATTTCCCCTTTACTTTAGATTCACTTCGTTGTCTCTATGGTGATTCTTGTAATGATTCAACTTTTAACCCATTAAGATATACGCGAAATAGTCCCCTGATATTGTCTCCCGATTCCATATTTTACTTTGAGCCACAGGATTTTAACGCTTCCGTTTTTGGTGTCAATACCCCTATTAGAAAAATATATCCCAATCAACCTTATCCTTCGTCTTTGGATCCTGATTCAGCAAAACCGGAAGAATTGACTCCTGACGGATATTTGAAATACTTTGAATACGAAATAGATATCAATAATCTTTTACCGACAGTACATTGGTGGGTAAATGTAACAGCTTTTGATTTCGGTTCTCCTAAATCGGGCTTAAAATCTCTGGAAACCCCAAAATCTGGTGGTGCCATTGGAACTTTTGCTCTCAATTCTTCTCAAGACGTAGCGGCAAAAGATTTAAAAGCTTATGTTTACCCTAACCCGTATATAGGTGATAGAAGATATATACAAGAAGGCTATGAAGGAATTGTTGGAACTAATGAAGATAATCCGAACTATGGGCAAATTATTAAAGGGAAATTTTCCGAGCAAAGAGAACATGTTATTCATTTTGCCAATCTTCCCTCTAAATGTACCATAAGAATATATACTCTTGATGGCGATTTAGTCAGAGAGATTGTACATAACAAGGACTCAACCAATCCCAATGCATCTCATGATGAATGGGATTTAATAACCAGAAATACCCAACTTACCGTTTCCGGAATATATTATTGGAGTGTTGAAGACGAAAACGGTAAGACACAAATCGGTAAGTTGGTTCTTATTATGTAAGACTGATGAATATTAAGTTCAATTTTTTTAAAGGCCGACAAAAAATAATATTTTTGACGGTCTTTATTTTGATTATTATTTCCGCATCTCTTGTTGCCCAAAGATTAAACCCTAAGGTTTATTTGAAGAGCAAAAGACAATATCGAACGCATTCTCTTACCGATCCCATTGTTGAATACGCTGTTCATAATCGAGGTAATATGCAATTGGCTGTTGCCAACAACGGCACTTTTGGAACTTTGGGCCAAACAATTACCAACCCTTCCACCGGAGAACCTTTTTTATCCTGTATTTATCCTAAAAACAGCAATATTGTAAATCTCTGGGTGGGGGCATTATGGATTGGCGCTGTGGTTGGACGCGACACTCTAGTTTCCTGCGCCAATGAAGATTTTTACCGCACTACCGAATTTTGGCCTGATATCAAACCGTTTGGAGATTTTAGATACAAGTCAATAGATCCCAATAGCGGTTATTATGCCGATGACGCTTATTCGGAAGAAGATATTCTTTGCGAATATACCGATACCGTAACCAATCCTAATTTAGTCGAAATGGATCCTACCGACCATCGCCCTCATAAGCCTTTGGGATTGAAAGTTTATCAACGCTCAATGTCTTGGAGTTATTCTTATGCCGATGATTTTATTCTTTTCGATTATAAAATCGAAAATATCGGCATCAATAAATTAAGAAATGTATATATGGGCATTTATATTGATGGTGATGTTTGGCATATTTCTCGTAATGGTCCCGAGGGTTGGAATGATGATATTGTCGGTTTTTATCCCGCTCATGATTTTACCGTTGGCGGTTGCACTTATACTGACAGTATTAAGGTCGCTTACACAGCCGACAACGATGGTGATCCGGAAAACGGACAATGGAACGAAAAATCCGCCCGTTCCGCTGTTGGAGTTCGGGTGGTGCGCACACCTTCAGATTCTTTGAAATATTCTTTTAATTGGTGGATTACCAATTATAATGACCCTGCTCATGATTTTGGTCCGCGACGCAAAGGAACTCCCGGCGATCCCTATCGAGATTTCGGTCCTCGTATGGGGACTCCTGAAGGTGACAACAACAAATACTATGTCATGCGTCACAATGAATTCGATTACGACCTTTTATTTACGGCTGTTGACCATAGTTTCGAAGGATGGTTACCTCCTCCCAAAGAAGCTGTTGATTATGCGACCGGTTATGACACCCGTTATCTTTTATCGTTTGGTCCTTTTGACATTAACCCCGGCGAAAGACTTCCCATTGATTTTGCTTGGGTCGGAGGAGAAAACTTCCATGTCAATCCCACTGATTTTGATTCTTTTGATCCTCATAATCCGCAATCGTATTATAACAAACTAAATTTCACTCCTTTTGCCACCAATTCCAGATGGGCATCATGGGTTTATGACAATCCCGGTGTTGATACCGACAGTGACGGATACCGCGGTGAATTTGTAATATGCGTATATGATTCGACAACCACTCCCTTTGATACCACCATAAACGGTCACGATACGACTATAGTCAAAGTCGACACTACTTCCAGTGATACCATTTGGGTAAAAGGTGATGGGGTTCCTGATTTCAGAGGCGCTTCTCCCCCTCCGGCACCAAAATTTTGGGTTTACACTGACGTAGGATCCTTAACAATACGCTTCAATGGAGCTTTGACGGAAAACTCCCGTGACAAATTTTCAGGTTTAAAAGATTTTGAAGGATATCGAATTTATCTTGCTCGCGATAATCGTTCAACCAGTTATAGTGTAATCGCCTCATACGATAAAAAAGACTATAATAAATATGTATGGGACGAAAAGAAATTACCCGCCCCCGGTTTTACTTTATTTGATCCACCTTTTACCATAGAACAACTTCAATGTTTGTATGGAGATTCCTGTGGCGATAAAACTTTCAATCCTTTATCATATACACCCTCATCACCTTATATCCATCCTTTATATCCGGATTCAATCTTTTATTTTATTCCTCAAGATTATAATGCCAGTGATTTCGGAATAACCACTCAGATAAAAAAGAGGTTCCCTCATCAACCTTACCCTTCAAATTTGAATCCCGATTCGGCACGTCCCGATGAAGTAACCGAAGATGGGTATCTTAAATATTATGAATATGAATATACTATCAGTAATTTGTTGCCAACCGTTTCTTATTGGGTAAACGTTACGGCTTTCGATTTTGGCTCTCCGCAATCCGGTTTGACCTCGTTGGAAACTCCCGTTAGCAATGGTGCTCAAGAAGTGTATCCGCTATCATCCACCGATTTGGTGAAGAGCAAACATTTAAAAGCTTATGTCTACCCCAATCCGTATCGTAGTGATGCTGGTTATGACGATAATGGATATGAAAATAGAGGGGGGTATTTAGCTAAAGTGCGAGCTCGTCGTATTCATTTCGCCAATCTCCCCAATGTTTGCAAAATATCTATATATTCTCTTGATGGTGATTTGATTAAAACCATTGAGCATAACTATCCCAATGGGGGTCCCGAAGCCATGCATGAAACTTGGGATTTGATAACTCGTAACACTCAAGCCATCGTATCGGGATTATATTATTATGTTATTGAATCAAAAGATGATACCCAAATAGGAAAATTGGTCATCATCGAATAATATTCTTATCTTTCTTTCATATTATATTTTTCGGGAAGCATTCTGGTAAAAAATAAATATCCGATGCCTGAGATCAAAGCCAAAGAGGAAATAAGTATCCACGCTATTGCCGGTGAATTTCCAAAATGGTCTAAAATCACTCCCCCATATAAAGGACCAAATGACCATCCGAAAGCAACAAAGAATCCAAAAATACCCATATAACGACCTATGCGCCCTTTAGGTGCCAAATGAGAAGTTAATGTCAATGAAGCAGGAGACATAATTATCTCACCGAAAGTTACAACAATAATTGCTAACACAAAATAATGAAAACCTACAAAAATTCCTACCATGCTGTAACCGACAACATAAATCAAAGCTCCCAAAGCTAATTGAATAGTCAGCTTGTATCGGGATAATAATTTTGTTACCGGTATTTGAAGAAGAACTACTAATAAACCATTTAGAGTATATAAGAGTCCCAACTGATGCTCGGAAATTTTTACCATGTCCACCGCATAAACCGAAAAAGGAGCAATTAGTTGAGCAACCACCAAATACAAAAGAAAAATTAATATCGAATGACGAACGAGATAAGGATCGTCTTTGATAGCAATTATATCGGAAAATTTAAAATGCTCGGCTACCCTTGTAGTTTTTGGTGTTTTTAAAAAGATACCGATAATCATTGCCGATATAAAAGTAATTAGAGAAGATATAACAAACAATAAACCATAAGAATACCCTGCCAAAAATCCTCCAATGGCCGGTCCCACCGCCCAACCCAAATTTCCCGTTGTGCGAGTTATAGCATAACCATCAAGCCGCTTTTTCGCAGGTAAAATATCGGACACCATCGCATTGGCAACCGGTTGGAATATTCCTCCAAAAATAGAATTTATCAGTAAAACTATTGCCACCGGCCAAAAACTCCATTTTTCGAAGATGGTCAACGCTAACAGAAGAAAAGCACCGGAACGAAATAATTGAGCAAAAAACAACAATCGCTGTCTCTCCAATCGATCAGATATCTCTCCGCCAACGATTTGAAAAGTTGACCTAACAATAGCCATTGCTCCAAAAAACAAACCAATCTGAGTCATTGTTAGAGCTAATTCCGCATGAAAATAAATAGCGATAAAAGGAATGGAAATAGCAAACCCAAGAGCACTTACGAACCACCCTAAGGAAAGAATCCAAAGGTTCTTATTGAATTGAGACACATATTTTTTTATAGCGATTACCATAATTCAAAGAATATAAAGCCAATTAAAGGCAAATCAATCAAATTTTAGTTTTTAAAATAATTAAGTGAAAAATGGTATGTAACCATTTAATAAAGAGGTAACTATGCTTGTAATACTTAGGAAGTGATTATTTATGAATACATTTTTCAATTAAAAAGTTGGCTATATTGTTAAAACCATTAATATCATATTTATGCCACCCAGCTTGCGCCATTTGAATTAA
>Ga0114931_10009346_pt1 | contig 11762 bp, 11 predicted proteins | sample 2SBtaG_FD_89579 | JGI IMG/M metagenome (GOLD analysis project Ga0114931, IMG submission 89579) | Deep subsurface microbial communities from Kolumbo volcano to uncover new lineages of life (NeLLi) - 2SBTROV14_V59a metaG | ecosystem: Environmental > Aquatic > Marine > Volcanic | place: Kolumbo...
CCACCGCGTCGCGGACCTGCTCGAGCGCGACGGGCACGTCGGCGTAGGGCTGCTGGCGGTTGTCCACCTGCCCCGACGGGGTGCGGCCGGCGGCCGACATCGCCGCCTGCAGACCGATCATCCGGTTGGCGAAGCCCCGGAGCCAGGCGAGGGCGAAGGGGTTCTTCTTCTGCGGCATCACCTTGCTCGCCCGCGCGTGGGCGTCGGCCAGCTCCACGAAGCCGAACTCCACGGTGGCGAACACCATCAGGTCCTCGGCGAGGCGGTCGAGGTTCAGCGCGACCGCGACCAGCACGGCCAGCGCCTCCACCGGTCCGTCCGCCTGCCACATCGCGTCGCGGGCGTGGGGCAGTACGTCCCGGAACCCCAGCAGCTCCGCGAGGCGCGCGCGGTCCTGCGGGATCCGCGACCCGTTGCAGCTCCCGCACCCGGCCGGCGAGCGGTCGACCCGGTCGAACAGAGCCCGGACCCGGTCGAGGTCGCGCAGCACGGGCCAGGCGAAGCCGAGCAGGTAGTGGCCGAAGGTCGTGGGCTGGGCGGCCTGCAGGTAGGTGTAGTCGGGCATCAGGTCGTGCCGGTGAGCCGCGGCGGTGGCCGCGACGACCTCGGCGGTGTCGGCCAGCGCCGCCGCCAGGTCGACGAGCGCCCGGCGCACGACGAGGTGGTAGGCGACGGTGGTGGCCTCGCGCCGCGCGCGACCCGCGCCCAGCCAGGCGGTGGCGGGGGTGCGGTCGGCCAGCCACGCCTCGCGGTTCGTGTACAGGTCGCCAAGGGCCGGGACCGGCTCGAAGCCGGGCGGCCCCTCCTGGAGCGCGAGCAGGGCGGCGAGCAGGTCGCGCCCCTCGGCGGCCGGCAGTGTGCCGCCTTCGATCAGCATCACCGTGTGAGCGAGATCCGCCAGGCCGATGGCCGGGCCCAGGCGGCGCTGGCTGTCCAGGTCGGCGGCGAACGCGGTGCGCACGAGCGCCGGATCGGGTGGGCCAGCGAGGCGCCCGCCGACCTCCAGGACGTCGTGGTCAGCCTTCATCGCCCGGCTCGGTGCGCTCGGGCTGCCACTGTCCGGTCTGCTGCAGGGCATCGGCGAGGGGACGCAGCGTCTCGTAGCGGAGGCCGGCCCGCAGCGCCTCGAGGGCGAGAACCCGTTCGGGCTCGATGTTGCCCAGGTTCACGTTGTTGCCGAACCGGCGGATCAGCGCGGTCTGCTGCGCCTTGAGCGGAGCCTCCCAGATCAGCCGGTTCACCTGCTCGCCGAGCTTGTAGGCGATGGTCTCGACGTCCTGGTGGTGCACCTCGCCTGCCTTGCCGAACACGCCGACGCCCTCGCCGGACTCGCGTCCCTCGATCACCACCCATCGCGCGCCCCACTCGAGGCCCTGCAGCGCCTCCTCGGCGAGCTGATCGGCGGTGGGCTGCTCCTCGGGGTCCTTGCGACCGACCTCGAGGATCGGGATCAGGCCGGCCTCGAGGGCACACTCGACTGCACGCTGCTTGCGGAACGGGGGCAGCCGGATCGTGCCGGTGGAGATCTCCACCGCCCGAAACCCCAGGTCTCGGGCCTGATGCATGTAGGTCCGGCACTTCTGCTGCAGGATGGCGGTCTCGAACAACGTCCCGCCGGGACAGGCGAGGATGCCGCGGTCGGCGATGGCGTCGAGCTTACGGCGCAGCACGTCGCGGGGGAAGAACACCGACGTGCCGAAAGACAGCTTCCAGTGGTCGATGTAGACGCCCGCCGACTCGATGAGGTCCAGCGTCTGGGCGTAGCCCAACCCCACGTCGATGATCATCGTCAGGCCGACCTCGCGCGGCGGCTCGGTCCGGTGCCGCAACCCGTCGGCCACCACCGTCAGATCTCCCCAGGGGCTATCGAGCATCGGCGACCTACTCGACCAGCTCGTGCAGCGCGCGCTCGACCATCACGAGGTCGGTGCCCCACGGGACCACCATCGTGTTGCCGTCCCGCTCGATGTCGAACTCGAGCAGGCAGCACTTGAGCAGGGTGGGCCCCTGCCCCGCCCGCGCAAGCTTGCGCGGACACATCTCCACCTTCGGCGGCTCGTCGCCGTAGTAGTGACGGTGGAACTGCAGGCTGCGCTCGCACCCGATCAGCACCCAGTCCCGCCGCTCGGCCGGGCGCTCGTCCAGGAAGAACACCGGCGCGCCGAGGTCATCGAGCCCACCCGAGCGGCACGGCACGAGGTAGGCGTCGGCGTCGGTCTCCGCGACGAGATCGACGAGATCGATCCGGTCGAGGTCGACGACGATCGGCGGCAGGTCGGCGTAGGTCAGCACGTGGCGGACGAGGTCGTAGAGCTTCGGCGGGTCGGGGGGCGACACCTCCACCACCCGCAGGCGGACCGGGTTCGGCCGGTGGATGAAGTTCACGTGGTCGTACAGCCCCTGGACCACCAGCGTGCGGTCGGACCCGATGCCGTGCTGGCGCGCCGCCTCGGCGAGTGCCGAGCGGTTCGCGCCGTCCGTCTCGGGGTCGTGGACGAACACGCACCGGTCCGGCAGGGCGAGCACTTCCACGTCGAGGATCTCGGAGAACAGCGGCTCGTCCGCGGCGCGGGTGATGGCCACCACCGCCCAGGCATCCTCTTTGTGCAGCGCGATGAAGTCGGTACGGCGGTACGCCTCGCGGCCGAGCAGGTGCGAGCGGATCGCGGCCTCGGTCATCGGCCCTTCGTAGGGCTGGACGCTCACCCGGCGGTAGGGCAGCGGGACGAGGTTGGTGCGGTCGCGCAGACCGCGAAGGTCGGCCGGGGTGGTGGCAGTCGTCATCGAGCGCTCCGGAGGGCGAAGGTGCGCTGGCGGTCGCCCGCGCGCAGCTCCCGCTGGCGGATGGCGAGCGGGTCGAGCTCGCGAAGGATCCGCACCGCGTCGGCGTCCGGCAGTGGCAGCTCCGCCAGCCGGTCTGCCACGATCAGGTCGAACCCGGTGCTCGCTCGCACCAGGTCGACGTCGGTGTCGGGCCACGTCCCCACGAGCCGCGCGTGGCCGTCCGCCGCGAAGTCGAACACGCCCAGCTCGGTGACCAGCCGGTCCGGGCCGCCGCCGCGGTGGCCGAGCGCTGCGCGGGGCACGCCGTCGGCGGTGCGCTGCCCGAGCGAGGTCACGAACGCGCACCGGTCGACGAGGCGGAAGCGACCGTGGGCCGCCCGGTGCGCCGTGGTCCACAGGGTCACGGCGCCGACGTCGCAAGAAAGGTTGCACCCGCCGCCGCCCCCCGGGAGCTTCAGTCGGAGCGCCTCGGGCTCGCCGAGCAGGGTGACGTTGCAGTTGCCCCACCCGTCGATCTGCAGGCCCGACAGGAACATCCGGTCGAGGCGGCCGGCGCCGCCGAGGTCGAACAGCTCCTCGATGTCGAGCGAGCAGGCGGCCCCCCGGTCCACGACCCAGTCGTTGCTCGTCGGAGCGAGGAACGGCGGATCGGGGTCCACGCCGTAGGTGGCCCCCGCCACGAGCACCATGTTCGGGGCGTGGGTGCGCTTGGCCAGTTGCATCGCGAGCTGCACGAGCGGCGAGCCGTACCCGTGGAACACGAGCGTCCCGTCCTCGATCGTCCGCGCGAGGGAGGCGATCATCGCCTCGCCGAGGGTGCATTCGGTGATCACGAGACCTCCCCGTACAGCGCCATCCACGCCTCGGTGCCGTCCTTCCAGCTCGCTAGCCGGTGCCGCGTCTCCTCGCCGCCGATCCGCGCCAGGTACGTGGCGTGGTCGACGTGGACGAACCGGTCGAGATGGCCGCGGAACGCGTCGCCGCCCGCCGCCGCCGCGTCCAGGTAGGCGGCGGTGTAGGGCCGGTCGTAGGCGTAGTGCGGGTAGCACGCGGTCGGGTGTGCCCCGAGGGGGACCTCGGCGAGGGCGGTCACGTACAGGTAGGGCACGGTGACCCCGCCGCGCGCGTGCAGCTCCTCGGTCGTCACCACTTCCTCCACCGTCGCCAGCACCTTCTTCGAGGCCCTGGCGAACAGCAGGTCGGCCACCGGTGGCCCCTCGATGCGCAGGTTGCCCCGAGCGTCCCCGTACTGCGCGTGCAGGATGGCGACATCGGGGGCGAGCGCGGGCACCGCGAGCAGCTCCTCCCCGGTGAACGGGCAGGTGATCGTCTTGTAGTCCGGGTTCAACACCAGGAAATCGGTCCCGCGAACCGAGCGCAACGGCAGGAAGGGCACGCCCTGGATCGCCGCCCGGAGCTGCTGGACCACGGTGTAGCAGCAGCTGTCCCGGACCCTCACCGCCCCGGACTCGCAGGCCCGCCGGTAGTTCGGAGCCATCCCGAAGTCCTGCTCGAACCCCACGTAGCTCTCGCGGGTCTCTGCGACGGCCCCGGCACCGCACAACAGGTCGATGTCGATCCCGTGCGCCGAGCCGACGACGACGAGGTCGCGCCGCCCCGCGCGGATCAGCGCCCGCAGCGCGGCCATCGGCTCCCGCGACGAGAGCCCGCCGCCCACGGCCACGACGGCCCTGTCCCTTACGTGCTCGACCAGGCCGTCGAGGTCGGTGCGCTTGTCGGGGCTCGTGTACACCGTCATATCGCCGTCATGCCTCCATCCACGGCCCACGCGGAGCCATTCACGAAGCTCGCCGCACCGGAGAGCAGGAACGCGACGACCTCGGCGATCTCCCCGGGTTCGCCGAACCGCCCGAGCGGGTACTTGGCCAGGCGCTTCGCCTGGGTCTCGGGGCTCGTGTCGCTCCCGAGCAGCGACCGCCCCATCGCGGTGTCGGCCACCGTCCCCGGGCACACGCAGTTCACGCGGATCCCCCGCGGCCCGTACTGGGCGGCCATCTGGCGGGTCAGGTTGATGATTGCGCCCTTGGCGGCGCAGTAGGCGGCCATGTTCGGGATGCCGACCAGCCCCGCGACCGAGCCGACGTTCACGATGGCGCCCCCGCCGTGCTCGAGCATGTCCGGCAGGACGGCGCGGGACACGAGGTAGGTGCCGGTGAGGTTCACCGCAATCACCCGGTGCCAGGCGTCGGGCGCGGTGTCGTGGACGGCGCCGAAGCCGGCGATACCCACGTTGTTGAACAGGCCGTGGATCGGACCGAGCGCCTCCCGCGCCGCAGCGACGCCTTCGTCGACCGAACCGGCGTCCGACACGTCGACCCGGACCCCGACCGCCCGGACGCTCAGCGACCCGGCACGAGCGCGCGCCGCGTCGCCGTCGATGTCGAGCAGCGCCAGCGACGCGCCCCGGCTCGCCAGCTTGCGGGCCGTCTCGAGGCCGATCCCCCCGGCCCCGCCCGTGATGACGACGTTGATCCCCTCGAGATCTCCCATTTCGTCCCCCTAGAGTGCCGTGTAGCCGCCGTCCATGACGACCGCAGCGCCGTTGAAGTACCGGGCGTTCGGACCGGCCAGGAACACCACCGCCCCGGCGACGTCATCGACGGAGCCGATCTCCTTCTGCGGGATGTGGGCGAGCATCTGGTCGCGAAGCTCCGGCTGCGAGAGCCGCCAGTCCGTCATCGCGGTGTGGATCATCCCCGGGCACAGCGCGTTGCACCGGATGCCTGCGGCGGCGTAGTCGACCGCGATCGACCGCGTGAGCTGGATGACGGCGCCCTTGGACACGCTGTAGGCGGCCCGGCCCGGAAAGGCGACCGTGCCGGCGACCGAGGCGATGTTCACGATCACCCCGCTCCCCTGCTCGACCATGACCGGCAGCGCGTACCGGCACCCGAGCCACGCTCCGCGCACGTTGACCGCCATCACCCGGTCGAAGTCGGCGAGCGGCGTCTCGTGGACGCGGCGGGCGTCCGGTCCCCCGGTGATCCCAGCGTTGTTCACGAGCACGTCGAGCGCGCCGAACCGCTGCACCGTGCCGGCGACCAGGGCGCGGACCTGCTCGTCGTCGGCGACGTCGGCGACGACCGGCCACACCTCGCCGTCCGCGTCGTTCCACGCCGCGTCGAGCGCCTCACCGGAGATGTCCACCGCCCCGACCCGCTCGCCCTCGGCCAGGAACCGGGCCGCGATCGCCCGGCCGTTGCCCGAGGCGGCGCCCGTGACCAGCACGACGCGACTCATGGGGCCCCCGTCGGCAGGAACACGTCCAACTGCACGACATCCTGTTCGTAGTCCGTCGGTCTGCGCTTCGCGGGTGCGAACCATACGAACTGTCGGTGCCCCTTAAGGGGATTGGGTAGGGCCACGTTTCCCCCCCCTTGTTGGATCGGGTCCAGACCTCGCGGCTAGAGGTCGCGCAGCCTGCGGTTGCCGGCACGAAGCCGGGAGAGCTGGATGAAGTGCGTCGGGTTGAGGAACAGCTCTTCCATGTCGGCGAGCTGGTCGATGGTCACGCCCTGCTTGTAGAGCTGGAACAGGTACTGGAACGCGTCCTTGGCCCCGAACCCGACGTGCGACGCGCCCAGCACCTTGCGGCTGTCGGCGTCGATGATCAGCTTCTGGAAGCCCGAGTAGACGGGCGCGATGAACGCGTAGAGCATCGTGCGGTCGCTGGCCGGCAGGGCCACGTTCAGGCCGTCCTCGTTCTCGGGCGGCATCTTGATGATCACCACGTTCTCGTGGCGAGCGCGGGCGTCCTCCTCGGTCAGGCCCATCCAGGTCACCTGGTAGTGGGTGTGCAGGAAGTCCGGATAGATCTTCAGGTCCCACTCGACCGGGTCGCCCATTACGTTGCGTGCGGCGTACACCCCGGTCTTTCGCGCCTTGAACATCTCCATCGGCCCACCGATGAGGTCGCCGACCGCGTAGACGTTGTCGACCGACGTGCGGAGGTGCTTGTCGACGAGGATCTCGTTCTTGGGGCCAACGTCGACCCCGAGGACCTCCCGTGCCATCTCCGAGTTCGGGATCTCCCCGAGGCCGTGGAACACGAAGTCGGTCTCGATCCGCCGCTCGCCCTCGGGGGTGCGGACGACGATCGCCGCGACGTGCCCCGTGCCGCCGTCCTCGATGCGCAGGACGTCGGCGCCTTCCCAGATCTCGCAGCCCTGGTCCTTCATCCGGTCGATGACGTACCCGCGCGTCTCGAGGTCCGGGATGACCCTCAGGAAGGTCTCGCGGACGACGAAGATCGTGCGGCGCCCGGTGGCGTTGAAGAACGCGCCGTACTCGGCCGCCGTCTTCCCGCCGCCGACGACCACCACCGTGTTCCCCGGCTCGTAGTCGAGGTCCTCGACCAGGGTCTCGTAGTTGTAGACGCCGTGCAGGTCCTCGCCCGGCACGTCCAGGGGCTGCGGGCGGGCGCCGGTGGCCAGGATCAGGTTCTTGGCGCGGAACTGCCGGCCCGCGACCTCCACGGTGTGGTTGTCGACGATCCGGGCTTCGGCGTTGAGGATGTACTCGAGGTCGAGTTGGTCCTTGCTCTGGAAGTTCATGACCGCGTGCGGGCCGATCCGACCGCGCCGGAACACGTCCACGACCTCCTTGATCGGCGTGACCACGCCCTCCATGTCCGGGAACCACAGCCGCCCGGCCATCACGCGGGCCAGCATCAGCTCCGCGGCACACTCGGAGAACAGGTGGTGCGGCACGCAGGCGTTGTGCGGGCAAGAACCACCGAGGAACGGCCACTTCTCCACGATGAGCTGCCGGCCGCCCATGGCCCGCAGGTACGCCGAGCCGAACCGACCCGAGGCCCCGCCACCCACGTAGATCGCGTCGTACTCGCGGTCGTCGTCATCGGCCACGTTCCAGACGACGTCGCCGCCCGGCTCCTCGAGGAGCTCGTCGATGCGGTCCCCACACTCGTGGATGCTCAGGGCTTGGTGTCGGACGTCCCAGGTTCCCATCGTTCCTCCTCGCTTGGCTTGGCGCCGCGTGGCGCCGGGCTGCAGCACAGGCACCCGGCGCCGTGCCCCTGTCCCTCCCAGGGATGGACGAGGGGCGGCACGTCGGGGTCGGGCGCGGCGTCCCGACTCCCGCACTTCGAGCACTCCCAGATCCGCGGAGGCCGGGTCCCGGCGAGCACCATTCCCTGGAAACGATGCCCACAGTCCGGGCACGTCAACGTGTAGACAGGCATTGGAACCCTCCCCCGCCCGACGTGGTCGGCGCGCCTAGGTCAGCTCCTTCAAGACGAGGTTCCGGCCCTCGACCATCGCGTGGAGCTTGTCCTTGGCGATGTAGCGCTGGAGCAGGATCAGTCCGCAGTCCGTGGTCACCCCCAGCCGCTCGGCGGGGATGTACTGGAGGAGGTGGCGGATGCGGTCCGCGACCTGCTCGGCGGTCTCGGTGATGGTGCTCTTGACGTCGATCACGCCCGCCCAGAACTGCATGCCTTCGGGCAGCGGGTTGTTCTTGATCACGTCGAGCCCGCTCAGGTCGTCCGAGCGGCGTCCGCAGCTCTCGAGGTTGAGCACGTCGATGTGTGCCTCGTAGGCCTTGGGGATGATCGCGGCGGTCGCCGCCGGCTCGTCGCCCACCCGCTTGGTGAGGTCGAAGATCTCGCCCGCGTCGGCGGTCTTGTCCGGGTAGTAGGCGGGCGTGCCGCCCCAGTTGCCCCAGCAGACGTGGCAGATGACCTTCGCCTTCGTGAGCCCCTTCACCGCGATGTTGAACGCCTCGATGGCCCAGTCCTCGAAGAAGTAGGGCCAGGTGAACTCGTCGATCTGGATGAAGTCGGCCCCCATCGCCTCGACCTCGAGCAGGTCCTCGTTGATCGCCTTGGCGATGTCGAGCGCGCGCTGGCGCGGCGAGTCGTAGTGCAGATCGTTGGTGCACTGGGCCAGCACCTGGATGCCGACGTACTGCACCTTGATCGGCTTGTTCGTGGCCGCGCGCAGGGCACGCGCCTGCTCGACCATCAGCCCGCCGTGGCGCTGGATCTCGTGGCGAAGCGTCCCGGCGTGTAGTCGACTGTAGATCGGGAACCCGAGCTGCCCACCCTTGAGGTCGTAGCCCAGCCGGTTCATGTAGTAGTAGACGACCTGGTCGGCGTAGTTGTCGCCCTGGATCCGGCCGTCGGTGATGATGTCGAGACCGGCGTCCTCCTGGTCGCGCACGAGCGCGCCGATGGCGTCCTCGGTAGCCTCCCGGATCAGCGAGTCCGGTGGTTGCTGGTTGCCCAGGAACTCCCTGGCATAGTGCGCGTCCCACCAGCGCGGATTCGGGTAGTTGCCCACCATGCTGGTGGGAATGAGCACTTCTCTCCCACGGATCTTCATCGCGTAGTCCTCCCCTCAGACGACATTTCGACGCGCACGGGCCAAACCAGCCGATTTCGGGATCGGCTGCTCGTAATTATCCAGAGTTGGCCACGCGGCTTGTTGATGCTTGTACCACTTCAGAGTATCTGTCAAGCTCGACACGACCCCCCTTGCCTGAACAGGGGGTCGGTGGACCGCCCGAACCTCGGAACTGGCATGGCCGACAATGGCGCACGAGACACCCTGCTCACCATCGAGCAGGCCGCGAAGTACCTCAGCGTCAGCAAGAGCTCGCTCCGGCGCTGGACGAACGAAGGGCGCCTGGGCTGCGTTCGCGTGGGGGCCCGACGGGAGCGCCGCTTCAGCAAGCACGAGCTGGACCGCTTCGTCGCGCGCACCACGAACGCCGAGCTCACCGATACCAGCGACGTGCCCCGCATGCCCGGCGACCCCGACGCGCCGCTCGAATACCTCGTCGCTTGCGCCGAGCAGGGCATCCCACGCCACGTGTGCGTGCACCATCGCGATCGCGACGAGCTGTGGCGGCTGTTCCGCCCCTACGTCGACCACCACCTCGGCCAGGACGCCCCGGTGGTGTTCATCCATGATCCCGATGCAACCTCCGATGTGCGCACGCGCCTCGCCCGGGACGGGTGGAAGGTCGAGGACCTCGAGCGCCGCGACCTGTTGAGGTTACGCACGCCTGCGCAAACCTACCTACGGGCGGGCTCCTTCTCGGCCGAGCGGATGATAGACTTCCTGGAGTCCGTGATCCTCGACTACCGGTCCATGGGCCTGGAGACAGTGCTCATCTCGGGGGAGATGACGTGGTCGCTCACCGGCGCCAAGGGCGTCGAGGAGATGATCCCCTACGAGGCGATGATCAACGGGCTCCTCGACCGCTACCCGGGCGCGACCATCGTCTGCCACTACGACATGCGGCGCCTGGACCCCGAGACCCACTTCCAGGCGCTGAACACGCACCCGCACGTGCACCTGCCCGACCGGATGGTTCCGGGGTACTACCAACATCACTGAGGAGCGCCGATGGCCACCCTGCAGTCCCTGAATCCCGCGACCGGCGAGGTCGTGGGCGAGGTTCCGGAGACCCCGGTGCAGGCCATCGCTGGCGTGGTGGCCAGTGCCCGAGCCGCGCAGGCCGCCTGGGGCGCCCGCGAGCCGGCTGCCCGGCGCGACGTCCTGTCGGGCGCCGCGGCCGTGCTGGAGGCGCGGGCCGACGAGATCGCGCGCCTGATGGCTAGCGAGATGGGCAAGCCCCTGCGCGAGGCGGTGGGCGAGGTCCACGCGGTCGCACACATGGGGGACGAGTTGGACGAGATGGTCCGCGCGCTCGAGCCGGAGGTCCGCGAAGACGCCCGCGCCCGCTCCGTCGTGTACCGCGACCCGTTCGGCGTCGTCGTGGTGATCAGCCCGTGGAACTTCCCGGCGATGATGCCCCACTGGATGGTGCTGCCGGCGCTGATGGCGGGCAACGCGGTCGTGCTCAAGCCATCCGAGGAGACGCCGCTGTCGGGGCAGGCCTACGTCGACTGCCTGAACGCCGTGCTGCCGCCCGGTGTCCTGCAGGTGGTGCACGGCGCGGACGCCCAGGGCAAGGCGCTCGTGGCGGCCGACGTGGACCTGATCGCGTTCACCGGCTCGCAGGGCGCCGGCAAGCACATCCTCGCCGCGGCCTCGCGGGACCTGAAGCGGGTGGTGCTCGAGCTCGGCGGCAAGGACGCGCTGATCGTGCTCGGTGACGCCGACGTCGCCGCCGCCGCGCGGTTCGCCGCGTGGAACGCCTACCGCAACGCGGGCCAGGTGTGCGTCAGCACCGAGCGGATCTACGTCGAGGACGCCGTGGCCGACGACTTCCTCGCCGCGCTGGTCGCCGAGACGAAGGCCCAGCGCATGGGTGACCCGCTCGAGGAGGGCGTGACGGTCGGGCCAATGGTCAACCGCCGGCAGCGCGACCACGTCCTCGCCCAGCTTCACGACGCGCAGCAGCGGGGCGCGCGCGTGCTGACCGGCGGTGAGCACCACGACAACTACGTGTCCCCGACCGTACTCGTCGACGTCACCCCCGACATGGACATCGCCGTCGCGGAGACCTTCGGGCCGGTCGCCAGCGTGACCCGCGTACGCGACGACGACGAGGCCGTGGCGCTCGCCAATGGTACGTCCTTCGGCCTCGGCGCCACGGTGTACGGCGAGCAGGGGCACGCGACCCGGGTGGCCCGGCGACTGACCGCCGGAATGATCGGGGTGAACCGGGCCTGCCGCGGCGCGGCCAACACGCCGTGGGTGGGCGCGGGCCAGAGCGGCTTCGGCTTCCACAGCTCCGTGGACGGGCATCGCCAGTTCGCCCAGGTCCGCGTGGTGACGACGCCCAAGGTGTAGCCTCCGTCCCAAGACGTCAGAATCCGTATGGGTGCGGCGTGCGGCTCCACGGTCCGGCCGCGACGAGACCCGACGCCCAGAGCCCCGGCGGCGTGCGTCGCCTGCCCCACCCACTAGCCCGCCTTGGCCGCTTCACCGCCGGGGTGATCGGGATCCCCGCCGCCGGTGTTCGGGGTGCTCGCGTGGCGGCGACGACGTGACGCACCTGCCGACGCGGTTGTCGTAGGCTGAGGA
>Ga0114931_10009347_pt1 | contig 11762 bp, 8 predicted proteins | sample 2SBtaG_FD_89579 | JGI IMG/M metagenome (GOLD analysis project Ga0114931, IMG submission 89579) | Deep subsurface microbial communities from Kolumbo volcano to uncover new lineages of life (NeLLi) - 2SBTROV14_V59a metaG | ecosystem: Environmental > Aquatic > Marine > Volcanic | place: Kolumbo...
CGGCGCGGCCGTCGAGCACCTGACGAAAGGCCGCCACCACCGATTCGGTGCCTTCGGCGAGCGGTGAAATCCGCAACACGTCGACGTTCAACGCCTGCAAGCGGCTGACCGAACCCAGCAGGTTGCACGGTAACGCCGACTGGATCTGAATGCCGTTGACGACGAACAGCGACTCCGCCTCCTGGGTCCGGAGCGGCATGCCTTCGGGGTAATCCAGACAGCGAAAATCGCAGTCGTCCTTGCTACGATCGAGCGCGCGCGCGGTAAAGCAACGCGCCGAGAAGGCGAGCGGCAGGTGCCCGAAGGCGAATACCTCGGTGGCGAGTTCGGCCGGCCGTTGGCGCTGGATCTCGGCGACGGTCGCGAGCGAAAGTTCCACTGGCGGCACCCAGCGCTCGGCGCCGAGCGAGGCGAGCAACAACAGGCTCTCGACGTTGTAAACATTCAGGTGCGGTCCGGCGACGAATCCCCGGGTTCCGGCCAGCAAGTCCACCGCCCCCATGTCATTCGCCTCGACGGCATAGCGGCCGTTGTCGCACAAGCGTTTGAGCACCGCCAGTTCGGACTCGGCCTCGATCAAGGCGAGGCTCGAAAGCACCACCTCTTTACCGGCCGCGGCGAGCGCGTCGGCGAGGTTCAACCAGTCGCCGGGTGCCAGCGCCCGACGCCGCGCGCACACCGTTTCACCCAGATACACGATGTCCACCGGCCAATTCGCCACCTGCGCATAAAACGCCTCCACCCGCTCGCGTGGCCAGTAATAAAGGATCGGACCGAGCGCAAGCCGCAACGGCGCCGGTTGCACGGCGCCGCTCATTGCCAGGGCCGCTGGTAGGCGCCGAGCGTGTGGGTTCGACCCTCGGACACGCGATCGAGCGCCGCGAGCCATTCCGGGCGCGGTTCGAAGCCCTCCGGATCGGCCGCGCAGGCGTCGAGCGCGGCCCGCAGTACGCGGGTAACTCCGGCCACGTAGGAGGGGCTGCGCTGGCGACCCTCGACCTTGATCCCGGCGATTCCGATGCGCACCAGATCCTTGAGGATGCTCAGCACGTTCAGGCTGGTGGGTTCTTCGATCGCGTGAAAAGTGCGGCCTTCGACCGCGTAGCGGCCCTTGCACAGGGTCGGGTAACCGGCCGGAGCGTGCGGCGGAAAACAGTCGATCAGCACCCCGTTGAGACGCGATTGACGCCCGCGCGGGGTCTCTTCCCAACGCACCGCCTTGGCCGGAGAGCACACACCGCAGGTGTTCGGAGACTCTCCGGTCACGTAGGAAGACAAGGCGCAGCGCCCTTCAACCATCACGCACAGGCTACCGAAGCCGAACACCTCGAGCTCCACCGGCACCGTGTCGACAAGGTGCCGGACCTGGGCCAGCGACAACACTCGCGGGAGCACCACGCGGCGCACTCCGAACTCACGATGAAAGAACGCGATCGATAGACGGTTGGTAGCGGAGGCCTGGACCGAAAGATGCAACCGCAGTCCCGGGTGCTCACGCGCCGCGTAACGCAACAGTCCCGGATCGGCCAGGATCACCGCGTCCACCCCGATCTCCTCGGCCAGCGCAACCGCATGCGTCGCCACATCCCAGCCACGCGGCTGTGGATAGACGTTGATCGCGGCGAACGTGCGTGTACCGGCGGCGTGCGCGTACGCTACGCCCTTGCGCGCCAGGCGCCGGTCAAAGTTGAGGCCCTTGAAGCTGCGCGCGTTGGTACCGTCACGAAAACCCAGATAGACGGCGTCGGCACCATTGTCCACCGCCGCCTTGAGCGCGGGTAGCGTACCCGCCGGGCAAACCAGTTCCACCCGTATTTCCTCCCGCAACATCAGCCACCGGGCTCCAGCGGGGCACGTTACGCCGAGACCGACACCAGCGACTTGATACAGGTCAAACAGATGGAATTCACCACGCGCCGGCGCTCGAAATGGCCGCCGCTCCGTGGCATGCGCGGCGTCAATCCGGCAGTGCGCCGCGCGGAACCGGTCGGCTCGGAGCGAGCCTCAGGAGGGCTGTCGGACCCAAGTCCGGCGCAGGGATGTACCGGCATTTTCGACGACTGCAAGTCGCTAAAAATGAAAGGAACCGGGAAATCAAACTTTTCCGGTTGCGGATGAGCGCTACTTGGTTTGCATCGTCCACACCCCGTCCCAGCCCGGTGGTGGGGGCGCCTTGATGTAGTGCTCGCAGCGGCCCCGGCAAAGCCGTGACGGCTTGTCGTCGGGGTTATAACTCAACGCCTCGTCGAAGTAGCCTGCCGCGCGTTGCCACTGGCCGTTGAAGTAGCTGTGCAAGCCACGTTCGTAGGCGGCGAGGGTCTGATCCATGTTCGGGAAGTCGTCGCGGTAATGATCCAGGCTCTCGTAAATCACCACCGGTTCCTGTTTACCTTTGACCCGGATCAGATCGATTTCCCGGTAGCGAGTCGGTCGTTGAAGCGCCTCGGCGGTCGCCTCGCTGAACAGCACCTTGACGCCATAAATCTTGGTCGCTCCTTCCAGCCGCGAGGCCAGATTGACGGTATCGCCGATCACCGTATAGTCCATGCGCTTGGGCGAACCGATGTTGCCGGCGACCAGTTCACCGGTGCTGATACCGATCCCCATGTCGAGCACCGACTTGCCCCGTTCACTGCGCCCGGCATTGAATTGGCGCAGGACTCGCACCATTTCGTTGGCCACCGCGAGCGCATTGTCAGCGTCGTCGTCACGCGGAAAGGGCGTACCGAACAGCGCCATGATCGCGTCGCCGATGTACTTATCCAGCGTGCCGCGATGACTGAAGATGACCTCGATCATGTCGGTAAAATACTCGTTGAGCATCGCGACCGTTTCACGCGCGCCGATACGCTCCGAGATCCCGGTGAAATTCCGGATATCCGAGAACAATACCGTGGCGACCTGCGATTGGCCCCCCAATGCCTCCTGCCCGCCGGCCAGCAAACGATCGGCCACCTCCTTGGTCATGTAGCGGGCCATCGTGCTGCGCATTCGCCGCTCGCTGGTGATGTCCTCGAACACCAGCATGTAGCCGATCGAGCGGTCTTCGATATCGATCAGCGGCACCGTGGTGAGGTTGACCGAGGCCGTTGCATCGCCGGCCAGCACCAGTTCGGTTTCCAAGGCCAGGTCGCTTGCGCCGCTCGCCGCGACCTTGCCCAGCCCGTCGAGCAGCCAGGCGTTGCCCGGCTCGGGAAAGATCTCGTCGATCGGGCGATCGAGCAACTCGCCACGCTCACGATTCAGAATGCGCAGCGCCGCCGCATTGACCTTGATGACCTTGCGCGCCGCATTCAGCGTCAAGACACCGTTGCTCAATGACTTGAGGATGCTTTCGTTGTAGTTGCGCTCGTTGAGCACGGCGTCGAACAGCCGTGCGTTCTCCAACGCGATCGCCGCCTGCGCGCTGAATGCGCGGAGGCGGCGCTCATCGATACCGGTAAATGGCCCACCCCGCTTGTTGAGTACCTGGATGACCCCCAGGGTTGCCCCCTGTTTGTTGGCTACCGGCATGCACAATACGCTGCGGGTGCGGTAGCCGGTCTTGCGGTCAACGTCTGGGTTGAAACGGGGATCGGCATAGGCATCGGGAATATTGATCACCAGCGCATCGCTGAAACAGGCGCCCGCGATACCGGCCCCGGAGGGGAAACGGATCTCTCGCACCTCCAGGCCCTCGGCGATGCGCGACCACAGCTCATCGGATTCGGCGTCATGGAGAAACAGGCTGCTACGCTCCGCATCGAGCATCTCGCTGGTTGCGGCAATGATCTTCGAGAGCAGCGCGTCGATGTTGAGTTCGGAAGCGATCGCGCTGGTCACCTCCAGCAGTTGTGCCTCTTCACGCCGGGCGCGCGCCACGCGCTCGTACAGATGAGCATTGTCGAGCGCCGCGGCGGCCTGCGCATTCAACGCTTCGAGCAGACGGAGATCGTCTTCCTCGAAGCCACCCACGCGCTTGTTGAGCACCTGGGTTACGCCGATGGTCTGACCCTTGAGCCGGATCGGGGCACACAGGATGTCGCGGGTATGAAAACCGGTTTCGCGATCCACCTGCCGATTGAAGCGGGGATCGGCGTAGGCGTCGCCAATCACGAGCCCGGTCCCGCTCGCCAGCACCGCGCCCGCAATGCCCTGGTCGGCCGGGAAACGTATTTCACCGACCCCTTCGCCCTCGGCGACGCGAGCGAAAAGTTCATCGGTCTCGCTATCGTGAAGGAACAGGCTACTGCGTTCGGCGCCGAGCGTGTCGGTGAGAATTTCGACCAGTCGAGGCAACAGCAAGTCGAGAGACTGCACCTCGTTGACGCCCTCGGAGACTTGCTCGAGCGCGACCGCCCGGTGCAACAACTCCCCGGTCTGGCGGATCAAATATTGCCGATCCCCGGTGCCGAGAACACTCAGGATTCGTTCAATATCGCGACCTTTGAGTCGATGCGCGTATATCGCATCAATGAGATCAAGATCCAGTCCAGGGTCCCGCGTTATCATGTTAAAAATGATTAATGACTAAAAAATGACGCCATACGCTATACGGTCATATCCTATGCGATTTTTATGCCAATATCGAAAAGATAAGCCGTTTTTGTTTCCATTCAACTGGTTAGCGTACAATACAGAAAAAGCATTTGAATCCTCTGTAAAATTTTCTGACGCGAACCGACCGCATATACGCACTTTTGGTCGTATTTTTGTCAGTGTTCAACCTGGATCGGTGCCATTCTTGTTATTTTTCAAATAGCTACAGCCCGCGACGAGAGCGTTCGCAGATTGTAAAATTTCCCGACAACCACAATGCGCTTCGGTCCGGCCAAATGTTTGCGTCGTTACCGACATACTCGTAACTTTTCAGGAGCGCCGGGCGAGACCGCCGACGCCCGCACGCCCGAGCCCGGATTGCGGAATTACCACACTCGGCGGCCGGTAACGCGTTACCATGGACGGCGAGTACTTGTCTTGAAACGCATGGAGGACACAACATGAATCTGAAGGATCCGAATCTACTGCGCCGGCAGTGCTACGTGGACGGCGCCTGGATCGATGCGGGCGACGGCCGCACTATCCGGGTCACCAATCCCGCCGACTCCAGCCCGCTCGGCACCGTCCCTTCGCTGGGAGCGTCCGAAACCCGCCAAGCCATCGCGGCGGCCGACGCTGCTTGGCCTGAATGGCGAGCCCGCACGGCGAAAAATCGTGCCGGGGTCCTGCGTCGCTGGTTCGAACTGATCATGGAGAACCAGGAAGATCTGGCGCTCCTGATGACCAGTGAGCAGGGCAAACCGCTCACCGAATCGCGTGGCGAGATAGCCTACGGCGCCTCATTCGTGGAATGGTTCGCCGAGGAGGCCAAACGCATTTATGGGGACACCATCAACCACCCCTTACCGGGGCATCGCATCGTGGTCATCAAACAGCCGATCGGGGTCGTCGCGGCTATCACACCGTGGAATTTCCCATCCTCGATGATTACGCGCAAGTGCGCACCGGCGCTCGCCGCCGGTTGCCCGGTGGTGATCAAGCCGGCGTCGCAAACCCCCTACTCGGCACTCGCGCTGGCGGAACTCGGCGAGCGTGCCGGTTTCCCCAAGGGCGTCCTCAACGTGATTACCGGCGCCTCCTCCGAGATCGGACCCGAACTCACCGCCAACCCGATTGTCCGCAAACTGAGCTTTACCGGCTCCACCGAGGTCGGCAAGACACTCATGGCGCAATGCGCCGAGACGGTGAAAAAGGTCTCCTTCGAACTCGGTGGCAACGCGCCGTTCATTGTCTTCGACGACGCCGATCTGGACGCGGCGGTCGCCGGGGCGATGGCCTCCAAGTATCGCAACTCGGGACAGACCTGCGTGTGCACCAATCGGTTCCTGGTACAGGACAGCATCTACGATTCTTTCGCGGACAAGCTGGCCACCGCCGTCGCCGGACTCAAGGTCGGCAACGGCCTGGAGCCAGGCACCTCGCAAGGCCCGCTGATCGACATGAGCGCGGTGGAAAAGGTGGAGTTGCATATCGCCGATGCGGTCCGGAAAGGGGCCAAGGTGGTGGCGGGCGGCCACCGTCATGAACTGGGCGGTACTTTTTTCCAACCGACCCTGCTCTCGGGGGTGACCACCGAAATGCGCGTGTACCACGAGGAGACCTTCGGCCCGCTCGCGCCGCTGTTTCGCTTCAGCGACGAGGATCAGGCCCTACGCATGGCGAACGACACCAATTACGGTCTCGCCGCCTATTTCTACGCGCGGGATATCGGCCGGATCTGGAGAGTCTCGGAAGGCCTGGAATACGGGATCGTCGGAATCAACGCCGGCATCATCTCCAACGAGGTCGCGCCGTTCGGCGGCATCAAGGAATCGGGTATCGGCCGGGAAGGCTCGAAGTACGGAATGGATGACTTCCTGGAAATCAAATACCTGTGCATGGGAGGAATCGACGCCTGATCCCCCCGCTTTTTATCCCGCCGCGTAGGTCGGGTTAACGGAGCGCAGCGCAGTGTAACCCGACGGTTCCCCTGACGACGCCGCCCCTTGGCGACGTCGTCGGGTTACGCTGCGCTAACCCGACCTACCGGCGAGCGGCTTCCGTCATACCCTGCTTAGTGCGACAGGATCTGGCTGAGGAACAACTTGGTGCGGTCGTTCTGCGGGTTGGTGAAGAATGACTCGGGATCGTTCTCCTCGATGATCTCGCCGGCATCCATGAAAATCACCCGGTTGGCGACGGTCTTGGCGAAACCCATTTCGTGAGTCACCACGATCATCGTCATGCCTTCCTGGGCGAGTTGGATCATGGTGTCCAACACCTCTTTGATCATCTCCGGGTCGAGCGCCGAGGTCGGTTCGTCGAACAGCATGACCTTGGGGTTCATGCAAAGCGAACGGGCGATCGCGACCCGCTGCTGCTGGCCGCCGGAGAGTTGCCCGGGGAATTTCTGCGCCTGTTCCGGGATCTTGACCCACTCCAGATATTTCATCGCGACGGCCTCGGCCTCGGCCTTGGGCGTCTTGCGCACCCAGATCGGTGCCAGGGTCAGATTCTCCATTACGGTCAAGTGCGGAAAGAGGTTGAAATGCTGGAATACCATGCCGACCTCGCGCCGGATCTGCTCTATGTGTTTCAGATCACCGGTCAGTTCGGTGCCTTCGACGACGATCTGGCCGCGCTGGTGCTCCTCGAGGCGGTTGATGCAACGGATCAGCGTGGACTTGCCGGAACCCGACGGCCCGCAGATCACGATCCGCTCACCCTTGCGTACCGTGAGATTGATGTCCTTGAGGACGTGAAACTGCCCGTACCACTTGTGCACCGCGGCCATCTGGATCATCACCTCTTCGGAGATGGTCATCTCCACGGCCGGTTGCACCAACTCTTCGGCGTTCAACTCACTGCTCATGACTTTCTCCCGGGCGCGTCAAAACGCCAAGATCCTCTCTCGGTTTGCGAAATACGGCTCATCGATAGCCGGTCGCGAGCTTCTTCTCCAGGTTCTGGCTGTATAGCGACATACCCCAACAAAACCAGAAGAACACGAAGGCGACGAATACATAGCCTTCGACGGCGAAGCCCAACCAATCGGGGTTGGTGCCGACAAACTGCGCCATCCCGAGGAAATCGAACAAACCAATGATCAGCACCAAAGTGGTGTCCTTGAACAGTCCGATAAATGTATTGACGATACCGGGGATGACCAGCTTCATCGCCTGCGGCAGGATGATCAGGCCCATCGACTTCCAGTAGCTCAACCCGAGCGCATCGGCTGCCTCGTACTGCCCCTTGGGGATCGCCTGCAAGCCGCCGCGTATCACTTCCGCCATGTAGGCCGCCGCGAACAACATCACGCCGACCAGGGCGCGTACCAGTTTGTTGAAGTCCACGCCCTCGGGCATGAACAGCGGGAACATCACCGAAGACATGAACAGCACGGTGATCAGCGGCACACCACGCCACAACTCGATGAAGGCCACATACACCGATTTCACGACCGGCATGTCGGAACGCCGCCCGAGCGCAAGCACCACACCAATCGGCAAAGACATCACGATTCCGACGACGCCGATGACGATGGTCAGGAACAAACCACCCCACTTCGGGGTTTCGATGTCCGGCAACCCGAAATGCCCGCCGACCAGCAACAGATACGCGATAACGGGGAATACGAAAATTAAAAATACCGCTACCGTCTTCTTCCACGGGAAGCGGGGGATCAGCAGCAACACGATGCCGACACCGAGCATCAGGTAGGTGACGTTGATACGCCAGATCTGATCCTTCGGATAAAGGCCGTACATGAGTTGGCGGAACCAGACATGGATGTAGACCCAGCAGGCGCCCTGACGCGAACAGTCTTGACGCGTCGTACCCACCCAGTCGGCGTCCAGAATTGTCCAGTGGATGAGCGGAGGAATCACCAGGTACAGGATCCACAAGCCGAGCGCGGTCAGCAAAATGTTGTACCAAGTAGAGAACAAGTTGTGGCGCACCCAACCCACAACGCCAATCTCCGTGACCGGAGCCGACAGATCGGGGTGCGTGCCGGGCGTATAGCTTTTCTGGTCACTCATGCTAACGCTCCACCAGGGCCATCTTTTTGTTGTACCAGTTCATGAACGCCGAGATCGCCAGGCTCAAGAACAGGTACACACCCATGGTCATCGAGATGATCTCCACCGCCTGACCAGTCTGCATCAGGGTGGTCCCCGCGAAAACCAACACCAAATCCGGATAGGCAATGGCGGCGGCGAGCGACGAGTTCTTGGTTAGATTCAGGAATTCACTGGTCATCGGCGGAATGATGACCCGCAATGCCTGCGGAACGATCACCAGACGCAACGTGGGACCGCGCTTGAGACCCAGGGACAGCGCCGCCTCGGTCTGGCCATGGCTGACCGCCATGATCCCGGCGCGTACGATTTCGGCCATGAACGCGGCGGTGTAGATCACCAGCGAGAGTTCCAGCGCGACGAACTCCGGTGACAGCACCCCGCCACCCTGAAAATTAAAGCCTTTGAGCACCGGATACTCGAAATGCAGCGGCGCTCCGGCCACCAGAAACGCCAGCAACGGCAGGCCGACGATCAGCCCCAGCCCGACCCAGCCGCTCGGAAACTGCTCGCCGGTAAGCGCCTGGCGCTTGCGCGCCCAGCGACGCACCAGCACCGCGCCCACGACCCCGATCAGCAAGCCCCACAGCGTCCACGAGAACCCCGACTCGAAAATTGGAAACGGGTAGGAGAGGCCGCGATTGTTGAGAAAGAAACTCCCGGCCACCTCGACGCTCTGGCGCGGTTATGGCAACAGGCGCAGCACCCCGAAATACCAGAAAAAAATCTGCAGCAACAGCGGAATGTTACGCATGATCTCGATATAGACTGCGGATAACCTCGAAATCAGCCAGTTGCTGGAGAGGCGAGCGATCCCCATGATGAAACCGAGAATCGTGGCGAGCACTACGCCCACACCCGATACCAGCATGGTGTTGAGCAGGCCGACCAGGAAGGTGCGGCCGTAGGTGTCGGTATCGGTATAGGGGATCAGGCTTTCGCCGATGCTGAATCCGGCGGTGTGACCGAGAAATGCAAAGCCGGACGCGATATGTTGCTGCTCCAGGTGGCGGAGCGTGTTGTGTACCAGAAATGCGCCGAAAGCGATGACGCCCCCGATCACCAACACTTGGTAAAAGACCGCGCGATAGGCCGGATCGTTCCAGAACGGCGGCTTGGCGGGCGGCACCGCCTCTATCGGCGCCGAGACATCTTCGGGCTTCGCGGCCACGACTCTCCTCCGATTCTCAAGGTGAATTATTTATCAAACCGCACGCGGTCGATCGCCCCTTGAGTGGCGGACCGCTCGCCGCATCCCCGGAGCCCTGCGGACCCCGAGGATTCCCACTAACAACGCTTACTCAGCGGATCGGCATGCCGTACTGGATACCACCGTCCTTCCACAGGCGATTCAGCCCGCGCGCCAGCTTGAGCGGCGTATTCGGACCGACGTTGCGGTCGTAGATTTCGCCGTAATTGCCGACCTGCTTGATGATGTTGTAGGCCCAGTCGTTGCCCAGCCCGAGGTCCTTGCCCATCGCACCTTCGGTACCGAGCAGACGCTTGATAACCGGGTTCTTCGAGCCCTTCATCTGGTCGACATTCTTGGAATTCACCCCGTTGTTCTCAGCGTCGAACATCGCGTACATCACCCACTTGACGATATCCAGCCACTGATCGTCGCCGTGACGCACCACCGGACCCAACGGCTCCTTGGAGATGATATTCGGCAATACCATGTGGGCGCTCGGATCCTTGAGCTTGAGACGCTGTGCGGCGAGTCCCGAACGGTCGGTCGTGTAGACGTCACAACGACCCGAGTCATAGGCCGCGACCACCTCGTCGGCCTTCTCGAACACCACCGGCTTGTAGCTCATGCCATGACTGCGGAAGAAATCCGCCATGTTGAGTTCGGTGGTGGTGCCGATGTTGACGCACACCGAGGCGCCGGCGAGTTCGGTGGCATCCTTGATGCCGAGTTTCTTAGGCACCATGAAGCCCTGACCATCGTAGTAGGTGACGGCCGTGAAGTTGAGGCCCAGCGCGGTGTCACGCACCAGGGTCCAGGTGGTGTTACGCGACAGCACATCCACCTCGCCGGATTGCAGCGCCGTGAAGCGCTCCTTGGCCGACAGCGGGGTGTACTTCACCTTGTTGGCGTCCCCGAAGATGGCCGCCGCTACCGCGCGGCAGACATCGACGTCGATGCCGGTCCACTTACCCGACTGGTCGGGGTTGGAAAATCCGGGCAGCCCCTGGCTCACACCGCACTGGATAAAGCCCTTGGCCTTGACGTCGTCCAGGGTGCTCGCCGAAGCGGCTCCGGCAACGCTCAGCGCGGTGAATACCGCGACTGCGGTAACGGTCTTAACGAGTTTCATCGTGACTCCTCCACTACTCGTGAAAATTTTTGTGGTACGTTACGTGGCTACCGGGTTGGCAGTACGCTCGCTCCCTCGCCCCGCAACGCGCGGGTGCGCTAAAGAAGCTACCATAAGCGTCCGTCGACTCACAAGGGGAAAAACCCCGGCGGCTCCGTAGCGGGCCACGATCGGGTCGGCGGGCGGCGGCTCATCGGTAGCGAACCACCATCGGCGCCGATGGCCCGCAGACCGATTCACGAGCGGGTCTGCACGGCACACGGTGCATCGACCGGGGACCGCACAGCGTCCCGTTCGGTGCGCCGCAACGCGGCGACCCCGGAGGATCCTGGGAGTGACGGAACCGACCTTCACCATCGGCATAGAAGAAGAGTATCTGCTCGTCGACCGCGGTACCCGGGATCTCATCATCGAGGCCCCGCCGAGCATGCTGCCGGCCTGCGAGGAATTGCTCGAGGGGCAGGTCACGCCCGAATTTCTGCAGTGCCAGATCGAGGTGGGAACCCGTGTGTGCCACAGTCTCGCCGAAGCGCGCGCCGATCTCGGTCACCTCCGCCGCACGGTGGCGGCGGTCGCCGGCGAGCACGGCTTCGGGCTGATCGCGGCCTCGACCCACCCGTTTGCCGCGTGGGGCGCACAAAAGCGCACCGAGAAGGAACGTTACGCGATCATCGAACGCGATCTGCAAACGGTCGTTCAGCGGCTGGTGATCTGCGGCATGCACGTGCACGTGGCGATCGAGGATGACGACCTGCGCATCGATCTGATGAACCAGGTCAGTTATATCCTCCCCCATCTGCTCGCGCTCAGCACCTCATCGCCGTTCTGGCAGGGGCGTGACACC
>Ga0114931_10009348_pt1 | contig 11762 bp, 8 predicted proteins | sample 2SBtaG_FD_89579 | JGI IMG/M metagenome (GOLD analysis project Ga0114931, IMG submission 89579) | Deep subsurface microbial communities from Kolumbo volcano to uncover new lineages of life (NeLLi) - 2SBTROV14_V59a metaG | ecosystem: Environmental > Aquatic > Marine > Volcanic | place: Kolumbo...
CCCCGGACCCAGCGAAAGGCCTTTGGCCAGAGGGGCTTGGCCCCGGAAGTGAAAGCGGATCCGGGGCTCGGGTGCCGCACATCGGCTCGCTTGCCGCTGCTTGGCATGCCCCGTGCTTTGGGCTGCGGGCAAGGTGCATCGCGGGGGCAGGGCCGAGGCAGGGGAGCCATCGGGCCACGCACCCGCACACGACCACGGCCGACGGGGGTCCAGCGGATGGAGGTGACGATGGAGACGATGCTGCGTGAGGCCAAGGAACAGAGCGACGAGATTCCGAGCCAGCTACGGGAGAACATCGTTCTCGAGCACACCCCCCTGATCCGCTACATCGTGAACCGCATCGCCGTCCGGCTCCCTTCCCACATCGACCTCGAAGACCTGCACAACACGGGCGTCATCGGCCTGATGGACGCCATCGAGAAGTACGACCCCGAGAAGAACTGCAAGTTCAAGACCTACGCCGAGTTCCGGATCAAGGGCGCGATCCTCGACCAGCTCCGCTCGCTCGACTGGGTGCCGCGCAGCGTGCGCCAGAAGGGCCGGAAGCTCGAGCGAGCCTACTCCGACATGGAGCAGCGGCTCGGACGTGCCGCCAACGAGGACGAGGTCGCAGACTCCCTGGGCATCCAGCTCGACAAGTTCCACGAGCTGCTCAATCAGGTCCGAGGGATCTCGCTCGTGAATCTCGAGGAGATCCGTAGCCGCGACGCCGACGGCGAGCGCACCGGTGGCTACACGGACATCATCGAGGACGTCCACGCGGAGAACCCCTTCGCCTCGGTCAAGCTGGTCGAGATGAAGCGGGTGGTGGCCGACACCATCTCTTCCCTCCCCCAGAAGGAGCGCCTCGTGATCTCGCTCTACTACTACGAGGATCTCAACATGAAGGAGATCGGGAACATCCTCGGGATCACGGAGTCGCGGGTGTGCCAGATCCACACCAAGGCGGTGCTGCGGCTTCGATCCCGGTTGAAGGCGATGGCGGAGCGGTAGGCGCGGCGGCTCAGTCGGCCACGCAGCGGACGAGGACGGCCGTGATGTTGTCTTCGCCGCCGCGGGCGTTCGCACACTCGGCCAGGGCACCCGCGGCCTGATCGAGATCCGGCGTGGAGCTCACGATCTTGGCGATCTCGGCGTCGATCAGGTGGTTCGTGAGGCCGTCGTAACACATCACGAACACGTCCCCGTCGAGCGGGGTCAGCTCGGCCAGGTCGGGTTCGACGCTGGGCCTCACGCCGAGCGCCCGGGTCAGGACGTGGCGGTGAGGATGCTCGCGGGCGTCGTCCTCGGAGATCTTGTGCCGCCGCAGCAGCTCCGCCACGAGGCTGTGGTCGTCGGTGAGCTGCCGGATCCCGCCGGCCCGCACCAGATAGGCGCGGCTGTCGCCGACGTGCGCCAGGGAGACCCGCTCATGGCCGGCCAGCAGCACGACCAGCGTCGTCCCCATGCCGGCCAGCTCCGCCTGCTCCGCGGCCACGGAGAAGATCTCCCGATTCGCGGCGGAGACGGCGTAGCGAAGGCGCTCGGCCAGGCTCGCCGGGGCATCCTGGAGCGTGTGGATCGCGGCCAGCACCGCCGCCGAGGCCAGCTCGCTGGCCGTGCGGCCCGCACGGTGCCCGCCCATGCCGTCGGCCACCAGGAAGAGCCCCAGGTCCGGATCGAGCGCGTAGCGGTCCTCGTTGGCCTGGCGCCTCTGGCCCACGTCGGAAATCGCCGCCGTCTCGAACCGCATGGGAAGCTCCTGGGAGAAGCATCGGCCCGGCCGGCGGGTGACTTGACGGGCCCCCGAGCCGGTCGGCAGGGCGGCAGCGATTCCGACTCAGGGACGTGCAGAAACCGTTAAATTCGGGCCCGAATCTCGTCGATGAGACGTCGGGACTTCAATGCCGGCCCGGGCGCCGGCAGCCGGGGGGGACCATGCCGAAGACCCTGCTCCTTGCGGACGACAGCGTGACGATCCAGAAGGTCGTCGGAATCAGCCTGGCCAACGAAGACATCGAGCTCGTGACGGTCGAGAACGGTGACGACGCCGTGACCGAGGCCCGGCAGATCCACCCCGACATCGTTCTCGCGGACATCGTGATGCCCGGCAAGAACGGCTACGAGGTGTGCGAGGCGATCAAGACCGATCCGAACCTCGGCCCGACGCCCGTCCTGCTGCTGACCGGAACTTTCGAGGCCTTCGACGCCGAGCGTGCGCGCCAGGCCGGCGCAGACGGTCACATCACGAAACCCTTCGAGGCGCAGGCTCTCGTGGACCACGTGAACCAGCTCCTCGCCCGCTCGACGCCGCTCGGCGACGCGGATGCGCGTGGGGTGGGCCCGCCCCCGGCCCAGCCCCAGACACGTCCCCTCGCGCCTCCGGCCGACGTCGGTGCTCACGGCGAAGGCGGCGACGCCTTCGACTTCTTCGACGCGAAGCCCGGCGGCGCCGCGGGTGCACCGCCCAGCGAAGCGGCCCCGGCCGACACCGCCCCCCTGGACCTGGTGGGTGGACACGGGACGAGCGGAGCCGGCGGTTCCACCGAAGAGACGGTCCTGCTCGATCCGGGCCAGAGCTCGGGCGACCCGGCCTTCGATGCGGCCGTCGAGGCGGCGGCCTTCGACGCGCCCGGCGAGCGCAGCAGCTTCCAGGCGGCCGAGGACAGCGGTTTCGACCTCGAGACGGCCGATCTCTCCATGGCGAGCACCGTGCCCGAGGTGCCCGTCGCAGCGGACGGCATGAGCTTCTCGGATCCCTCGGCCGCCGAGTCGGCCGCCTGGTCCGCACCGGAGCCGGCGCCGGCCGAGACCCCGGCTTCGGTCTCCGATCCGCTCCTGGACTTCGACCCGCTCGCCGGGGCCAACCCGGCTGCGGACGAGACGGTCCTCGATCCGACCTCCGTGCAGAGCTTCGACTTGTCGCCGGGCTTCGACGCCGCCCGGCCCGGCAACGACTCCGGCCTCAGCGCGGAGACCGTGATGATCGTCGAGGACGCCCACCCGGTCCGGGTCCAGGCGCCGGCCGATGCGGATACGACGGCGCCGGTCGAGGTCGTCGCGGGCGCGGTGGAGGCCGGCCTCGAGCGTTCGCCCGCCCTCGAGCAGCAGCTTCACGCCGCCTTGGAGAAGATCGCCTGGGAGGCCTTCAGCGATCTCTCGGAGCAGGTGGTGAAGCAGGTCCTGTCTCGCGTGGAGGCCGTCGCCTGGGAGGTGATTCCCCAGATGGCCGAGGTGATGGTGCGCGAGGAGATCGCGAAGATGAAGGGCGGGGAGCCGGAGCAGGACTGAGCTCGCGCCTTCGTGCGGGGCCCCGCCGGGCGGCCCAGGGACCGGCCGCCCACGGCTCTTCGCAGCCGCAGGCCTCCCCGGTGGCCCGACTCTGCCCGGCCGGGGTTTGTCCTGTAGACTGCTCGTCCCTTGAGTGAAGCCTTGTCGAAGCGGTTCGACCCCCGGCCGGTCGAATCGAAGTGGTACGAACGTTGGCGCGAGCGGGGGCTCTTCGAAGCCGACCCCGACGACCCGCGCGAGCCGTTCTCGATGGTGATCCCACCCCCGAACGTCACGGGCACGCTGCACCTCGGTCACGCCCTGAACAACACCCTCCAGGACCTGTTGGCCCGCCACTACCGGATCGACGGGCGCAACGTCCTGTGGCTGCCCGGCACGGATCACGCCGGAATCGCGACCCAGGTGGTGGTCGAACGCGAGATCGCCAAGGAGGGCAAGACCCGTCACGATCTCGGCCGCGAGGCCTTCGTGGACCGGGTCTGGGAGTGGAAGGCCCACTCGGGCGCACGCATCATCGAGCAGCTTCAGGCCCTGGGCGCCTCCTGCGACTGGAGCCGCGAGCGCTTCACCATGGACCCGGGGCTCTCTCGCGCGGTCCGCGAGGCCTTCGTACGGCTCTACCACGAGGGACTGATCTACCGCGGCGAGTCGCTGGTCAACTGGTGCCCGCGCTGCACCACGGTGCTCTCCGACCTCGAAAGCCCGTACCAACCGGTGGCCGGCCACCTCTGGACCGTCCGCTACCCGCTCGCCGACGGACCGGGCGATGTGGAGGTCGCCACCACCCGGCCCGAGACGATGCTCGGTGACACGGCCGTGGCGGTGCACCCCGACGACGACCGCTATCGCGACCTCGTCGGGCACGAGCTGCGCCTGCCCCTGCTCGGCCGCCTGATCCCGATCGTCGCCGACGACTTCGTCGACCCCGACTACGGCTCGGGCGCAGTGAAGGTCACGCCCGGCCACGACCCGAAGGACTTCGAGTGCGGCCGGCGCCACGGCCTCGCGGCCATCAATCTGCTCCACCCCGATGGCCGTCTGAACGCCAACGCGGGGCCCTACCAGGGTCTCGACGTCGAGGCGGCGCGCCAGCGGGTGCTCGCCGACCTGGAGGCCGAGGGCGTGCTGGTGGGCTCGGAGCCCCATCCGCACGACGTACCCCACTGCGACCGCTGCGGCACCGTCGTCGAGCCGCTGCTCTCGGACCAGTGGTTCATGCGCATGAAGCCTCTCGCCGGGCCGGCGATCGCAGCCGTACGCGAGGGACGCACGACCTTTCACCCGAAGAGCTGGGAGAACACGTTCTTCCACTGGCTCGAGGAGATCCGCGACTGGACGCTCTCGCGGCAGCTCTGGTGGGGCCACCGCATCCCGGCCTGGCGCTGCACCGCCTGCAACGACTGGACCGTCAGCGTCGAGGATCCCGAGCACTGCCACGCCTGCGGCGGCCGCGAGCTGATCCAGGAGGAGGACGTGCTCGACACCTGGTTTTCGAGCGGCCTGTGGCCCTTCTCGACCCTCGGCTGGCCCGAGGAGACGCCCGAGCTGGCGCGTTACTACCCGACCTCGGTTCTCTCCACCGGCTTCGACATCATCTTCTTCTGGGTGGCGCGCATGATGATGCTGGGCCTGCACCTGATGGAGGACGTGCCCTTCCGCGACGTCTACATCCACCCCCTGATCCGCGATGCGGAGGGGAAGAAGATGTCGAAATCGAAGGGCAACGTGATCGACCCGCTCGAGCTCATGTCGGCCCATGGAACCGATGCGCTGCGCTTCACGTTGACCCGCCTGGCGGCCCAGGGCCGCGACATCAAGCTCGGCGAGGATCAGCTGGCCATGGGCCGCAGCTTCGTCACCAAGCTCTGGAACGCGGCCCGCTTCACCTCGATGAACCTGCACGGGTACCGCCCGGGCGCAGGCGGGGCAGGCAGCCTCTACGACCGCTGGATCACCACACGGCTCGACCAGGCGCAGGCACGCAACCGGCATTCACTCGAAGAGTGCCGCTTCAGCGACGCGGCCCAGGGGCTCTACCAGTTCGTCTGGGGCGAGCTCTGCGACTGGTACATCGAGCTCGCCAAGCAGACGCTCCAGGGAGACGACCTCGAGGCCCGGGCCGCCACCCAGGACACGCTGGTCTCGGTGCTCTCGGGATCGCTTCTGACCCTCCACCCGATCATGCCCTTCGTGACCGAGGAGATCTTCGGCGCCCTGCCCCGCCCGGACGATCGCATGCTCCTCGAGCATCGCTTCGCGGAGCTCTCCGAGTGCTGGCCGCGCCTCGCCGGGCGCCTCGACGCCGACGAGGCAGACGAGATGGACCGCTTCACCGAGGTCGTGAGCCGGGTCCGCCAGGTGCGTGGCGAGCTGGGCCTCGCGCCCCAGACCGGCATCCGCGTCCGCTTCCCGACCGCCCTCGAGGGCTTGGTCGGACGCCACGAAGCCGGCCTGCGCGCGCTCCTGCGCGCCGACGCCTGGATCTTCAGTGACGATCCGCCGCCCGAGGCCGCCGCCGTCGTGCGGGCCGCCGGCCACGCCCTGGCGGTAGAGCTCGACGACCCGGGCATCCTGCGAGATGAGCTGAAGCGGCTCGCAAAGCGCCAGAAGATCCTCGAGAAGGACCTGGCCTTCGTCGCCAGGAAGCTCGCCAATCCGAAGTTCGTCGAGCGCGCCAAGGCCGAGGTGGTGGAGGCCGAGCGTGAGAAGCACGAGGGGCTCGCGGAGGAGGCCGTCGCGCTGCAGGCCCGGCTCGAGCGGCTCCGGAGCCTGGTCGGCTAGCGCTGCCTCGGGGCTCGACCGCCAGCGCTCCCTCCAGTCTTGATAAGATGGGCCTGCCATGAGGACGCGAGCCCCGCTCCCTGCCGAAGCCACCTGGCTGCCGCTGGTGGAGCGCGCCCTCGGCGAGGATCTGGGCACCGGCGACGTCACCTCCGAGGCCGTGATTCCGGCCGATGCCAAGGACCAAGCGGTGATCGAGGCGCGCCAGACGCTCGTGGTCTGCGGGCTGCCGGTGGCCGAGGCGGTCTTCCGCGAGGTCGACCCGCAGCTGCGCTTCGGGGCCGGGCACGCCGAGGGGGAGCGGGTGCGCGCGGGCCAGATCCTGGCGACCCTGGAAGGGGCGACCCGCTCGATCCTGGCAGCGGAACGCACCGCCCTCAACTTCCTGGGCCGCCTGTGTGGCGTGGCCACCCGGACCGCCCGCTATGTGGAGGCCGTGGCCGGCACCCCGGCCCGGATCGTGGATACGCGCAAGACGCTCCCGGGCTGGCGGGTGCTCGACAAGTACGCGGTGGCCGTGGGCGGCGGGCTGAACCATCGCATGGGCCTGTTCGACGCCGTGCTCGTGAAGGACAACCACATCGCCGCCGCCGGTGGTGTCGCCGAGGCGACCCGCGCCGCCCGCGCTGGAGCGGCACCCCACCTCCACGTGCAGGTCGAGGTGGAGTCGCTCGCCGAGGCCATGAGCGCCGCCGAGGCGGGGGCCGACTCCCTGCTGCTCGACAACCGCACACCGGGTGAGATCCAGCGCATCGTCGAGGCGCTCGACGGTCGCCTGCCGCTGGAGGCCTCGGGCGGTGTGACCCTCGAGAGCGTGCGGGCGATCGCCGAGACCGGTGTGCAGCGCATCTCGGTCGGCGCGCTCACCCATTCCGTCGCGGCGGCCGACGTCGCCCTCGAGATGCACTCGAGCCGGGAGGGACGGCCCGGAGGGGTGACGACGTGAACGCCGGCGCGGCGCGCGTGCTCGAGATCCTGCGCCGCGAGGCCGGAGTCCCGCGCTCCGGCGAGGCGCTCTCCCGACGGCTCGGCGTCTCCCGCAACCAGATCTGGAAGCACGTGGGAGCCCTGCGCGATCTCGGCTACGGGATCGAGGGCTCGCCTGGCGGCGGCTACACGCTCTCGCGCCTGCCCGACCGCCTCTACCCCGAGGAGATCCGGGCCGGGCTCGACACCCGCTGGCTCGCCCGGGACGTTCGCTGGCTCGAGGAGACCGGCTCCACCAACGACGTCGCCCAGCAGCTCGCGCGAGACGGCGCCGTCCATGGCACCGTCGTGGTCGCCGAAGGTCAGACCCGGGGGCGCGGCCGCCACGGCCGGGTCTTCTTCTCGCCTCGCCACCGCAACCTCTACACCTCCGCCGTGCTACGCCCCGAGCTCCACGTGAGCCAGGCTCCGACGCTGGTGCTGGCGGCGGCCGTGGCCGTCGCCGATGCGGTGGCCGAGGCCGTGGACGACGACGATGCCGTGCAGATCAAATGGCCGAACGACGTGCTGCTCGGCGGCCTCAAGACTTGCGGAATCCTCATGGAACTCGCCTCGGAGGCGACCCGAGTGGCCCATGTGGTGCTCGGGATCGGGGTCAACCTGAACGTCGAGCGCGCGGCCTTTCCGGAGGAGTTCCGGGCGATCGCCACCAGTGTGGCGGCACACCGGGGCACCCCGGTCGATCGGCCGGCCTTCGCCCGCTCGCTTTACGGTACCCTCGAATCCGTGCTGGACCTCCACGCGAAGGGCGGATTCGGGGCCGTGCGGCCCCGCTTCGAAGCACGCTTCCAGATGGCCGGGCGCCCGGTCCGGGTCCGGGACGTCGGCGGCCCGGAGCTGGCGGGCCGCGCCGAAGGCATCGACGCCGACGGCGCGCTGCTGCTGCGGGGCGAGGGCGGAAACGTCCAGCGGGTGCTGGCCGGCGATGTCACCCTGCGGGAGGAACGCTCGTGAGCGCGCCGTGCCTCCACGTCATCGACGTCGGCAATACCAACGTCTCCTTGGGGATCTTCGACTATCGCGACGGTCAGGCCGTCCTCTCTCAACATTGGCGGATCGGGACCCACCGGGAGCACACCTCCGACGAGGTCGCCATCACGGTCCACGCGCTGTTTCGACAGGCCGGCCGGCGGCTCGAGGAGGTCACCGACGCCATGATCTCGAGCGTCGTGCCACCGCTGCTGCCGATCTGGGAGCGGGTCTGCACCAAGCTCTTCGCCACGCCACCCCTGGTGGTCGGCCCGGGCATCAAGACCGGCATGCCCGTCCGCTACGAGAACCCACGCGAAGTCGGCGCGGATCGGATCGTCAACTCCGTGGCGGCGTTCGCCATGATGGGCGGCCCGGTGATCGCCGTCGACTTCGGCACCGCGACCACCTTCGATTGCGTCTCGGCCCGCGGCGAGTATCTGGGCGGAGCGATCTTTCCGGGCATCCACGTCTCGATGGAGGCCCTGTTCGAGCGCGCGTCCATGTTGCATCGGGTCGAGATCTCCCGGCCCAGGTCGGTGATCGGGCGGACCACGACGGCCTCGATCCAATCGGGCCTGCTGTTCGGCTACGCCGGCATGGTGGATGCCATGGTCGAGCGCATCCAGACCGAGCTCGGGCCGGGGGCGCGCGTGCTGGCGACCGGCGGTCTGGCGGCACGGATCGCCACGGAGACGAAGACCATCGAGCGGGTGGAGCCGTTCCTCACCCTGGAGGGGCTGCGGATCCTGTTCGAGAAGAACCGCCCCGAGCGCGGGGAGCCCGAGGGCCGGGAGGGCGCGGCGTGACGAGCATGGCGGACGTTCGTAACTTCGCCCGGATCGGGCGTTCCCACGACGGCAAGGAGGAAGAGGCATGACGGACGTCGCAGACATTCGGAACTTCGCCCTGATCGGACATTCCCACGACGGCAAGACCTCGCTGGCAGAGGCGCTGCTCCACGCCGCGGGCGCCACCCACGAGATCGGGCGGGTCGACGACGGCACGTCCCATCTCGATACGCTTCCCGAGGAGAAGGAGGGTCACAACCGCCACACCATCTCGAGCTCCGTCTTCGGCTTCGAGCACGACGGCAGACGGCTCACCCTCGTCGACACGCCCGGCGATCCGAACTTCCAGGGCGACGGCCAGATCGCGCTGCGGGGACTGGACGGCGGGGTCTTGGTGCTCTCGGCGGCCGGCGGCGCCAAGGTCGGAACCGACCGGATGTCGCGGCTGGCCCGCGAGGCCGGCGCGGTCTGCCTCGCCTTCGTGAACGGGATGGACCGCGAGCACGCCGACTTCGATGCGGCGGTGGAGTCGCTCCGCAAGCTGGGTCTGAACCCCGTCCCACTGACCCTGCCCGTGGGCTCGGGCGACGACTTCCGCGGGATCGTCGACCTGCTCGACCGGAAGGAGGTCCCGGCCGACCTCCAGGAAACCGCCGACCGCGCCCACCAGCAGCTGATCGAGTCGGCCGCCGAGTGCGACGACACGCTGCTGGAGAAGTACCTGGAGGAGGGGGAGATCTCGGAAGAAGAAGCCCTGGCGGGCCTGGTGAAGGGCGTCCACGGGGGGCAGCTCCTGCCGGTCCTGTGCGGCGCAGCCACGGCGGAGATCGGGATCCCTTCGCTGCTGCGGGCCATCGAGCGGCTGCTTCCCTCGCCCGCCGATCGGGGGGCCTGGAGCGCGGCGCCTCTCGAGGGCGACGGCGAGATCGAGCTCTCGCCCGAGCCCGACGCCCCGTTCTCCGCCCTGGTCCTCAAGACGGCGATCGACCGCTATTCGGGCACCCTGTCGCTGCTGCGCGTCGTCTCGGGGACGCTCCGCGCCGACGGTTCCGTGCTCGACGCCACGACCGGCGAGCGGGTGCGGATGGGAAAGCTCCTGCGGCCCAGGGGAGCCGAGCACGAGGAGCTGGGCGAGGCACTGCCCGGCCAGATCGTCGCCGTGGCCAAGCTCAAGGACGTCCGCACCGGCCACGCTCTGACGGCCGAGAAGGGCGGCGCGAGGCTGCCGGAGCTGCCGATCCCCGAGGGCGTGCTTTCCTACGCCATCTCCGCGAAATCCAAGGGAGACGAAGATAAAGTCCACGCCTCGCTCGGCCGACTCGTGGAGGAAGATCCGACGCTCCGCCTCACGCGGGAGGCCTCGACGGGGGAATTCCTCCTCACGGGAATGGGGGAGCTCCACATCCGCACGACGGCCCACAAGCTGAAGCGGATGTTCGACGTGGAGGTGGAGCTGAAGACCCCGAAGGTTCCCTATCGCGAGACGGTCACGCGGAAGGTGGAGAACGTCGAGGGCAAGCTGAAGAAGCAGACGGGCGGCAAGGGGATGTTCGGCGTCTGTTACCTGACGGTGGAGCCGATGGAGCGCGGAAGCGGGTTCGAGTTCGTGGACGAGATCGTGGGCGGAGCCATCCCTCGGGCGCTGATTCCCGCCGTGGAGAAGGGCGTTCTGGAGACCATCGAGGCCGGCGGACCCCTGGCGGGCTACCCGGTGGTCGATGTCCGGGTCCGCTGTATCGACGGAAAGCACCACTCGGTCGACTCCAACGAGATGGCCTTCAAGCTGGCCGGCTCCTTCGGCTTCAAAGCGGCCCTGGAGGCCGCCCGGCCCACGCTGCTCGAGCCGATCATGAACATCGAGGTCACGGCGCCGGACGAAGCCGTCGGCGACGTCATGGGCGACCTCTCGAGCCGGCGCGGCCGGGTGCAGTCGAGCGAAGCGCGCGGCAACGCGACCGTCATCCAGGCCACGGTGCCGATGGCGGAGATCCTCGAGTACCAGAGCGTGCTGACCAGCATCACCGGCGGTCAGGGCGCGTTCCACATGGAGTTCGCCCACTACGACGAGGCGCCCGCCCAGGTGCGCGAGAAGGTGGTGGCCGAAGCGGCCAAGGAGCGCACCGTCGAGGCCTCCTGACGGATCGGTTCCGAAGGATCGGCGTTCGCTCCATTCGACGGAGGTGACCAGAGCCATGCCGGAGGCGGGCAAGCAGAAGATCAAGCTCCAGCTGTCGCCGGAGGCGGAGAAGTACTGCCGCTCCGACGCGCCGGTGGAGGCGCGGCGCATGGCCGCGGGTGGCGCCCTGCCCCTTTCCGGCCCGGAGCTGGCCACGGTGTTGTTCGTGCTGTGCCACGATGCCGATGCCGAGGTGAAGAGCCGCGCTCGCCGAAGCCTCGAGGGCCTCCCCGAGACCGTGCGAAACCCGGTGTTGTCGGGGCCGACGCATCCGGCCGTTCTCTCCTATCTCGCGCAGGTCCACGAGAACGACGCCGAGGCCTGCGAGAAGCTGGCCCTCAACGCGGCCTGCGACGACGCCACGATCGAGTTCCTGGCGAGCCGACCCCACCGCCGCGTGGTGGACATCATCTGCAACAATCAGCAGCGCCTGCTGCGCCACCCCGCCATCGTCGAGACGCTGGGCGAGAACCCGCTCACGGGACGGGCCCAGATCGATCGCATCCTTTCCTTTCTCGGCCTCGGACGCTCGGCGACCGAGATGCCCGACGCGTCCGAGCGCCAGGACGACTGGCCCGAGCCCGAGGAGATCACGGACGAGAGCGCCCAGAACGCCCTGGCGGCCCTGCTCGGCGACGATGCCTCCGCCTTCGAGGCCAGCCTGCTCGAAGACGGAGACGAGGAGCTGAGCGAGGAGGAACGCGGCAATCTCTACCAGCGCATCCAGTCCATGTCGGTCATGCAGAAGATCAAGCTCGCTCGCATGGGAAACAAGGAGGCGCGCGGGC
>Ga0114931_10009349_pt1 | contig 11761 bp, 9 predicted proteins | sample 2SBtaG_FD_89579 | JGI IMG/M metagenome (GOLD analysis project Ga0114931, IMG submission 89579) | Deep subsurface microbial communities from Kolumbo volcano to uncover new lineages of life (NeLLi) - 2SBTROV14_V59a metaG | ecosystem: Environmental > Aquatic > Marine > Volcanic | place: Kolumbo...
CGAAATATGTTACATACCTTATTCCTGTTCTTGCCCGCGTACTGACATCACCAGGGCCATTTACAACTACACCCTTAATAAGCAACATGCTATTAATCTCATTAATAAACCCATTCAATAAATTGGCCAAATTCATATGATCATTCATCACATTCTGAACGGCCTTGCTAAATGGTTTATCAATTTCAAGCCATGTTGCCTCACTTGAACCTGTACCACCATATGTAAACACTTTCCAGAACGTCTTTCGGTATACAAACCTTAGCTTTGGATCATTAATACTTTTGTGGTGCCATAAACCTTCAGGTTCAGGTATCACATACCCGAACAACTTCCTGCGCAATTTCTGAATTAGGGTTGGTTCTTGTATATACTGTACTAGCTCATTCATTATTACGGGTTTTGTCCATTCTTCCTTTGGCAGCTGGGTTGTCTGATGTATAAAACCTATGTCAACGTTTGTATTAAACCAAACATGCTCTGACAACCCGATAGGAAGCGAGTACGGATCGTATTTTTTTATCCATGGTATATATTTTTCATTACTGATTTTTATGAAACATTCGCCACAATTCGGGTTATGTTCCATCTCATTACCTAGCTCCCAATATATATTGGGGAACGATGCAAATCGGCTAATAACAGTTCGTATGTAATTAAGCTTATACTTGTCATCATCATCTTCCCAAACATTAAAAACATGCATGGTTCCATCATCACTTTCCTTGAACCAATATTCTGCATTCCTGGACCATGTATCAAATATATTGATTTGTACAATAATGCCCCGCTTTAAGCATTCTCTGACAATCCATTCGGCACGTTTAATCCAAACAAGATCCCACGATATTTTGTCTTTTTCTAATGGGAAAAGAGCTATCTTTATTAAAAGTCCATTATGTCTGTATTTTTCCAGTAGCGATAAGTATCTTAATATTTCGTCATCTGATTTCCTGCCAAAACTTACTCCACTCCCCTGGAACGTCGCTTTATTCACTTGGTTTTCTTTTCTGTGTGGGCCATAAGTAAGTGCAGAAATCCACTTACCCCCAATCCAATAGTGAGGTGTCCCATCTTCATAGACAAGCGATTTTTTATACTCAGGATCTATTTTTATATGACCATGGTTAGATATTAACCCGGGTTTATTGCTTACCGATAATTGTCCTTTTTTTGTTAACTCGTTATTGAAGAATATTGTATATTCCCAAATCCCATTCTGGTTCGGCATAAACCTCACACGCCAAGTATGATCATGATTAATCACCCCATCGTAGAAACCAGACATGTGGTATTTTTTGCCCCCTGGTGATATGAATTCCCCTCTTACTTCTGCCTCGTTGTAATCAAACCTGTTTGTAAACCTGTCATTAGAGACTATATCTTCCTGATAAACATCGTATAAATTTAATTTCGCATCATCTGAATATGTGTAGGAGCTATATATATACAAGAATAATGATGAAACCAATACATATATGATTTTTTGACTATACATAATCCCTGAGTAAATAATATATTTCTTTGTTTAAAGTCCTAATCTTAAACGAGCATAAATTATCATTAAACCAAAAGCTTCTTTATGCCCCTGATGATTTTTTATCATTGATAACAATCGTCTTGGTGGATGCTCAATATATTTAAATAATATTTTTTCCAATGGCGTTAATTTCGGCGAATTGCATACAAGTGGGTACCCATATAACTGTAGTTTCTGACCCGCGACAACCTCCATTATTCTTTTTTCCTTTTCTGAAAGTAAATTTCGCCACTTCTCAGTATTATTCTTTATCAACGGCATTGCCAGGTTAGTGAGATTTTGTTTGTCCGTTGGATAGTCCGTCTTATCGTTATAAAAAGAAAGCATACAATCAGAATATTCTTCTTTCAGAAAAATGCACAGATTTCTAACTATAATCTCTGGATCAGTCAATAGATCCTCATACCTGAGCTCGAAATATTGATCCTCCGGTAAATGATGACGCAACTCATCAACAGCATTTATATATCTAACCCACCTTTTTGCCAGATGATAATAATGTTTCGGGCCCATCCTGGATTTTTTCCACGAAATAGATGCATCCCGACCGTCACGGACAATATGTACAAATTTTGCATTTGGGAAGCCCTCTAATATCTCTTTCCAGTAAATAATATGCCAGGGAGATTTTTCTCCCCATCTTTCTTTCCCATGTGTTTTTGCCCATGTAGAAATCAGCGCATCGATAACACCATGAAAATCATACCTGACAATAGAGTTGAGAGTGTCTTGATAATCTGGAACAGGTGTCCAGCATTTCAGGCTGGCTGTTTTTAGTATATCTCGAACAAGGCGGGATCTGTTTTCTTCTTTTTTCAGATCACCGTAATATTTCAACCAGGGGTAAAATGTATTGTATAACTGTGATTCAAAAGGTACTGCAATTCCTGGATGGGCGTTTATTATTCTGCTTAGCAGAGATGTTCCTGAACGCGCGGATCCGACAATAAATATTGGACTATCCCCGTTTGATATCTCTCCTTCCCGATCAATAGAGTTATTGCCTGATCCCATATGGCCCTCGAATTATCCTCATGTGTAATATATTTTTCTGAATTACTCCGTACTAATAATTAGAAAGTCGAGCATATATCAAACAAAATAATCCGGAAGTAGTATCATCCTCACCTTCTGACAAAAATAACTTTTGCGGGATTCCCTTGTACAACTGAATTTTCTGCCACCTTGCCTGAAACAACCGAGTTTGGAGTAACGATTACGCCATTACCGATTATCGCCCCATCAAGAATAGATACCCCAGCCCCCAACCACACATTGTCACCTATTTTAATTCCCTTTGATGTTTTACCTTGTAATGAAAATGGAACGTCCAATGCCTCATATTTATAATTATTTCCGACGATTGTTACGTTTGGACTTATAAGACAATGATCTCCAATATAGACACCCCCGATATCAGAAGATATAAAACAACTCGTACCGATATCAGTATTTTTACCAATGGAAAGCAATCCATCTGCTGATTTTATTTTTGTGAAAGAACTAATCTGGCTGCCTTTACCAATACTCAACAAATGGGTCAATTCGACTTCTGCTTTTGGGCTTATCTTGCATCTAAACCTGATAAATCCTATCAAGGTCACCAGAAATCCTGGTATAAATAATCTACGAATTATTTTATTTACATTCATTGTGCTTGATATACTTTTTTACGATGCCACGAAGTTTTCCCACACTGTCCAGTGACTGAATTTCGGTCATCGATAATTTTATATCAAATTCTTGTTCAACTGCTGTTATTAAACGAAGATGATTCATCGAATCCCAGTTATCTGTAGTGTTCTGTTTAACTTCATCCAATAATTCTTTTTCGTCAAGATCTAATATGTCTACCAATATATAATTCAACCGCTTATTCATTTCGTTTCTTTCCACGTCTGGTCTTCAATATTTATGCCGGGACAAGGCATTAAATTAGTATCTTTCCTGTCTAAACAATACATTTCTTCACAATTATTATTTACATGGATCCTCGTAAATCCCTGCTCTGATAGATAGTTTCTCGCGGGTGTGTTTTTCCTGGTTGGAATAAACTGTGCTTCCAGTTTATCAAGCGTTCCTTTAATCAAGTACTCTTTTTTTATCTTGTTCATGATGGCTGTTTCTATACCACGGCCTATTGCACGGCAACTCATGATAAAACTATCGATAACTGCTTTCTTTTCTATTGTTTTTACAAGATACAAACCTATTATTCCCATACTTCCGTAATTATCCCTTGCTGATACGATGCTGATATTTATTGAATTATCATTAATAAATTTTATTATGTTACCTTGATCATAACGTATTGTTGTTAAATTAAACTGGTTCGTTTTACTGAATAATTGATGTATACGATCAATATTTTCATGATCAGCTTTTTTGATAGAAATAATTGTACCGAGGCTCTCTAAATATTCTTCCAGATTAGCGGCAGCATCTTTTATCTTGACTCTTTTAGCATTCTGCTTATATAGCTGTGTTTTATTTCTGTCTTCCTCTGTGATGCTCGACTTTTCAAACAAATTTAATTTTCTGAGCAGATCCGCATATTCTGCAGGATCGTCGGGAAGTTGTATTGTATGAACCTCCGGGAGCATTTTCCTGACTAAATCACATTCAGCAGGATTATCATCAATAAATACCATGCTATCTGTGCTTATGTGCAGTTTGTTCGCGATATTTTTTATATTTTCGTGTTTATTGTCCCAGTTTACTTCAAGCACCAGGAAATCATCCAGACACAAAGGCATGTCTTCTCTTCTAGAAAATACTTCTAGCACATCCTCTTTATTATTTTTACTACATAAGGCTAAAATTATACCTCTCTCCTTCAGGGTCTTTATTGCGTGTTGAAACTCCTGGTAAGCTTCACCTGCTGGATCCCCTGCGCCAATTTTTATTCCGTTTACACCTTCTTCTCCAACCACCCCTCCCCAGAGAGTATTGTCGAGATCAAGGACAAGACATTTTTTTGCAATACCTTTAATTGCCCTCATGTGCCGAATAATTTCTTCTGCAATTTCGTACAAGCATGATTCATCCCATATCATTTTTGCAAGATGATACATTCTCTGGTTGAGAGAACCTGTTCGCCCGGTACGTGACAAGACATGGTCCATATCAATAATGTCGACTCTTGAGTCTTTTTTGTACTTCCTGAAGAGATTTGAATTTAATTCCGTATAAAACTCGCGCTCTCCGAATGAAAGCATGTTATCCGCCAAGCCTGCCTGGTTATAGATGGGTCGTGGAATATTTGAAATGATAAGATTCGCATCTGTTTTTGCCTCTGCTGTATTAATCCAATCATCAAATTGTTTTAATACACGGTCAAGTTCTTCTTTCCGCTCCTGGTCTGAAAGTGACAAATAACTTGCATATATTTTTGGCGACAACTGACGCATTGTCAGACTTAAAAAAATAATATCCGGATTAAAATCAAAAAGGTCACTTTCAGGTAGTAGTAGTGCTTGAAAGTGCTGATTATAGGTGCCGACGTATTCTTTGGTTACAAGCCCCTGTGCAACACTGGCCACACTAACGTATCGGGGTAATGGTTCAATGGTGTGATTTCCAAGATATGCGATGTTAACATCCGGGTTATAATCATTTTTCTTTAACCCTCGATATAAATTCTCTATTTCATGCCCCTTTAGCTTTCGATAATCCAGATCTTTTAATAAGTGAAGGATGTCTTCATCTTCAGGATTTTCTTTCAATCTTTTTTTTATATCAGCTAGTTGCACTATCATTCACAATTACAAATAGATTTATAGTAACCCGGTATCTTTATACCATGACACCGTCCGCTTCATTCCTTCTTCCAAATTAACTTTTGGAGTATATTTCAGAACTCTGCACGCTTTGCCAATATCAAAAGCGCGATTATTCTTGTAAAAACGAACTCGACGCCGATGTAATGGCGGTTCTATGTGTAAAGGAACACACATTGATTCACACATAACCGCCGCACTATAAAAAAACCAATATGGAAATTTTAACCATGGTGGCGGTGAATCTACAGCCTTGGCCGCAATTTCGATATATTCTTTTAATGGTAAATAGTGGTCGCCGCCTATAATAAATATTTCACCATCAATTTCCGGAGTTTCCATCGCAAGCCTGAAACCTTCTACAATATCGTCGATATAAACAGCATGAAAATTTTCTTTGCATGGGCCAACCAGGAAAAACATTCTTTTTGTCAACATTTTAAACATCTTGAGCATGCGCATATCACCCGGACCATACATGGAGCATGGCCTGACAATAACAATTTCCATTTTTGATTTTCCAACCTGAGATAACACAAATTGTTCTGCTTCGCACTTTGTTTTCTGATACGGGTCTCCCGGGTTATACGGCGACTTTTCGTTCGCAGGAGTCGATTTCACGCTCCCATGTACACCAATTGTGGAGCAGTGGATAAATCGCATGGCCCCCGCCTTCCTGGACGCTTCCAGCACAGTCGCAGTGCTATCGAAATTTATTTTACGGTAGCTTTCAGGTGGGCCGGAAGCAGTGCGAAAATTAGACACCAGGTGCATTACAATATCTGCACCATCTACCAGTTCGGCAATGGCATTCTTGTCGGCAATATCTCCAATCACCGTTTTTGCAACCCTGTCTTTGAATACTGTGGCTTTGTCCGGGTTGCGAGCAAGTATTGAGACAGTAAATCCATCGTTCAGCAAACGCTCGCACAGATGCCCCCCAAGAAATCCAGTGGCTCCGGTTACTGCGATGTGTTTATTAACGCTCATCAAACTCTCCATATTTTTATTATTTTCTTACGTCTTGCCCGGGTATTTATGCAGCTTAGGAACAACATCAGCAACGACACCATTCAGGATAGCATTGCAATAACGTGTTGATGTTCTCCCTGCGCTGTGTTGTATCCCATTCCTGATATTGTGCCATAACATCCGCGCAGTACTCGATAGTGTCCTCTCCTGGGCAGGCGAAAGAGCCAATGTCTGTTCGCCTCAGCATAAGGTCGGATAAGGTACAGACCATTTCATTTTCAAGAATATATCGCAGTTCCGCCCTGAGGGTGTCCGTTGTACCCGGTATGAGTTGCGCCAACGACTGTTCCTGACGGCAAATATCCAGAATCGCATCCAAATTGCTTCCGTAGTTTCTCAATAAGCGGGTAACAATCTCCATGGACCAATGCCCTGATAACTTCTTATAACAGCATTGTTCGTAGGCGTGATAGTCAGCAAATCCCGCACCGTACAAAGCTGTTTCACAGGTTCTGGAAGCTGTTACTGGGCTGTTGAGATACCTGGCAACCTGGCCTAACACCTTAACAGCCGTAGCTCGGGCTGTGGTCAGCTTCACCCCTTGCACCCAATATATTCCCCTGGGTCCTCTCCCGCTTTCAGAACTTACAATGCCGGCGTGGCTCCACAAGTGCGGTTCATCACCCTCCTGTTTACCAGCATTTGCCGGGAGCAAGCCGCAATGTATCAAGGTTACGTCCTCCCTTTTCAGTCCTGGCGATGGAAACACACTGTTAATCTGAACCAGACAGTTTGATAACTCGACTTCAGTCAGCTCAAGGTGGTCGAAATCTGCCGCTTCCGGGTAGTACCATGTGCCAACAATGCTGCCTTGCCGCCAGGGCACAATAAACAACAACCGTTTACTGTCCTCCAGACCTGTCAGCGGCCTTACGCCCAATGCACAAGCACTCAGCTTGCGCTTTACAACCAGATTTACCCCGCGCACCGTCACTTCGGGTATGGACATCCCAGTACTGTTTACGAACAGTCTATCCTGGACTGCCCAGGATCCGGTGCAGTCGATAACGGCGCGTGCTGCCACCTCCACTTCCCGCCCCGTTAACCCATCTTTCGCAATTACTCCACAAACCTTTCCCTGATTAACAATATATTCCTGTTTCTTCATATAATTAAATACCGTTGCACCCGCTTCACGTGCTGCCATAACAAAGGCCAGCACCAGACGCTCCGAATTGTGAGCTTGCGCATCGGCCCAGCGCACTCCACCCGTTGCGCTCGAATCACCAAACCCGGGGGCAAGTTCAATCAAGCGCTTACGGGAGATGACTTGCCCAGGCGGAATGTATCGGCTATCGCAAAGCCCATTGTTCCGATCCCAGGCAATAAGATCGTATAGCTTGAGACCAGTACCAAGAAGGAGCTTGCTTTGGGATAATGGGGGAAAGGTTGGAATGACGCATGGCATCGGAACTATCAGATGGGGTGCGATCCGCAACAATGCTCGTCGTTCCCTTATATACTCCCGCATCTCCCTGAAATCGAGGCGTTGCAGGCTTCTCAACCCGCCATGAATTGTCTTCAAACTATTAGCAGATGTCCCTGAACCAAAATCCCTGCTTTCCATGAGAAGAACACTCAACCCGCGGCTAACCGCCTCCCATGCAACCGTAGCCCCGTAAATACCCCCGCCGACAACAACTACATCGTACGGGGGTTTGAGGTGCCTGAGTCGCTCCTGCGGCTGAAAGGGTGCCATCAGTGAGCCACTGTTTCCAAGTGCTTGTAAAGACTATGGACACGCTCCCGGAACGTGGAATAACTGTGTTCTCGTTGGATAAAATCCTTTGCATTGATTGACATTCGCTCACGTAACCTCTCGTCCGAGAGCAAATTCAACATTGCTTCTGCAAAATCATCCTTTTCTGGCTCAGCCAGCATCGCAATTTCGTCATTCATCACCTGGGTGTGGGTCGGCAGGCGGGTGGCCAGTACAGCAACCCCTGAGTCCAGATAGCTGTACACTTTCATTGGCGTGTTCGCACCGTGGGTGCGAGGAGACACCAGAACATCTGCCTGCACCATATAGTGGCCAATCTCGTCAACTGGCCGTGGCCCCATGAACCACACCCAATCGCTAATACCGAGTTGTTTCGCCAGGCCTTGATAGCGTTTGATATCCTCCGCAACACCCCCGATGACAATCAGGGATGTACCAATATTTTTCTGTTTTACAATGGAAAAGCTCTGGAGCAAAAGATCGATCCCCTGATACGACTCAAGATTACCTATATACATCACAACTTTCCCGCTCAGATTCAACTCCTGTCTTAAATTCTTGACAACCCCGGCGGACTCTCCCTGACCAACAAGCGAAACATCTTTAAGTACAACCATATTCCGGACTCTGTATCGCCTGGCCTCATCAGCAAGTGCATCACACATGGGCACCACTGCCTCCGCGTAACGCATGGGCAGTGATTCGAAAAATTGTAGTACTCTGCGAAACGGACGAAGGAATCGTAATCGATCAACAAGCTGTGTCGTCATGGACGAGTCCATGTCATATACAAAGGGGATCGAGTAAAACGGACAAATCAACAGTGCCATGAAAGCACTTTCCTCAATCGCATGCACGACATCGTATTTGTTTTTCCGCACAAGATAGATAAACCGGAAAAACAGGAAAATATCGCAATAGAGTTTCTTCAGGGAAAATCCCGGTCGGAGATTATTGACGCCCGGGAAAGGGTTTATTCTCTCGATCTGTAACCGGTTATATTCACGATTCGTACCTTCATGAAAAGTCAGCAAATCAACTATGTCACCACGCTCACTAAGCACTCGTATGAGAAGATCAACGGCGATAGGCGTTCCTCTCTCCTGGTAGAAAGGGTGCGGCGCAAGAATCAGTATCCTCATGAATCTAACATTTCCACTAACTTGTGCATCGACATTTCAAACCGTTTTATTAAAGCAGTTCATCCTGAGCCTTAATTGGTTAGAGAAAAAATGCAACGGCCTCTCCAGATTGCCATACGCTGTAAACATCGTAGTTTTATTCCGAAGCAGTCTTTTAAGATCAGCAACTGGCTGCTCAGCAGTAATTGTTCCACTCATCATAAATCCAAAACTGCCAACCCGGTATGCTTCAGCTGCAAATGGGAGAGGATCACTACCCGGTAATACATGCATCCCGGCTGAGCGTGCCTGTTTGAAATGTGAAGGGTTGTGCCAGAAAATCGGCCGACCACCATTATCACCCAGAAACAGTTCCTTATCTGACTCATCATCAATCACATCCGATAAAATTTTGCCACGATGCCCTAACCACTTGCCCACTGCCCAGGGAATCACCGGAATCGCATCCTGGGCTCGCACGTCCCGTAAAGTCTTTAACAATGGCTTACCATCATCAAACAAGTTGTTAGTTGCGAGCGCCAGAAGCTCCAGCCCTTCCGAGCTTGTAATCTGTCGACCCGCAACAAGAAGCAGGGATTCGCCGGTATCTCGTATCGCCAGCAATGAGCAACTGTTGCAAAGTAATTTAATCTTCCAGGGAGCTGTCGCCCGAGCCACTTTCCGGTCTTTCCGGGTAGTGCCTGCTCGTAAATACTCGAACCACTGATCTGCCCTGGTTTCGGTCAACATCAAAACGCCTGTGAACAGAGAGCCCGGACTATATTGCCGAGCTACTTCACTGAAGTTTCTATACGCCGAGTCAAATAATACAGGCAGCTCGAAACAATCATAGATATGGACATGTCCGTCCACGATAATCGCTTTTTCACTGTCATTACGCATACCTGCTCATTAACCCGTAAATCTCAAGTTTGTATTAATTATACGACTAATTATAATTTGTCTTCCGAAGTAAGTCTCCCTGTGACATGCTTCGCCGGAACATGAGCAGGAGCACGAATAGCGAAGATCAATGTTAAGCATCACGCCAGATTATCAGGAAAGTTAAAAATTATGTAACCTCATTAATATACTCCCGTCCTTCGAGGCAGGATTATATCCTTCGTCAGATTGTTCAGACAGGTGCCATTATCCAGTTTACTGCTTGGTAATGGCAAGTATAGCGGGTACTATTACCGTCTGGAATCCAGTACAAAAGTGAATTTTATACAGCAATCACAAATGGCAAAATAATACTACAAGCACCTGATTTCAACGATGATTCAGCAATCTATATTTATTAAATACCTGCCCTTTATATATTGATCTTTACTATATCTTAACCGCGAAAGAAAAATTGAAAATCAAGAAAAGTAAATTACTGAAATACATTTTCATCGCTTGCGCATTGGCTGTGATGGCTCTCTTTATTGATGTGAACAAATTTATCGAGTTAACAAGCCAAATATCGGTTCCTTTTTTTATCGTAGTCATGCTAATTGTTATATTTGACCAGGCATTTATGGGGGTCAAATGGAATTATTTGCTCAATGTTTTTAATGTGCATGTTCCATCCCGGGTGCCGGTATTAGCTTATTTGCGCGGGCGAATCTTCACTTACGTCGCCCCATCAAGCCTTGGAATAGATGCATATAAACTTTATTGCGTTCGAAAATATCACAAAGAATCGTCTCCTATTGTCTCTTCAATAGTCGTTGAAAGATCATTTGGCATATTTTCCTCACTGGCTATTGTTCTGCTTTTACTGCCTTTTTCTATTCATATATTTGATTTTGCTTATAAAGACTATGTTGTTCTGATCGGTATTACTGGATTCGTGTCATTATGCCTGTTATTACATTTCATTCAGACATATGCGGATCTGGTGTTAAAATTCCGGTTTCCACGGTTTTTCCCTGAGAAAGCCCATTCGCTACTCGATGCTTTTGTAATAAATATAGCCAGACTAAAGCATGGTCGCTTACAAGTTTGGATTTACTTTTTACTTTCCACTTTTGAAAAAACCGCTTACGGTTTGGCCGTATATTTTTCTGCAAGGACTATAGGTCTTACACAACCAGGTCCATTGCTTATTATCTCAATAGCGCCAATCGTGGCATTACTCGAACGACTGCCTGTATCCATATCTGCAATTGGTGTGCGGGAGGGTTTGTTCGTATTACTTTTCTCCCCGTTTTATAATGATATAACTATTCCGATAACGGTAAGTCTGGTGTTAAGAGCAGCCGAAGTCATGCAAATTCTAATATTTTTATTGACGTGGTTTGTCGGCCGGAAACCACAAGCGATCGAAGATGAGTTACACTCCATTGATGTCGAACACAAAAAGGAACTTTCTGAGACACTTTTGAGAGAATAAGATTGACCCAATGACTTCCTTCAACTTTAAAAGTCTCGGGAACCAGACTTTCCTGTCAATACAATACCGTCTTTTGAAGCTAATTGAATGGTTTGTATTGGAAGCCCATTATTAAATAAAGGAGCCTGGCTTCCTGTGAATCTGCGATAATTACCCTCAATGGTAACTGTCTTTGAACTACCAGTCGGA
>Ga0114931_10009350_pt1 | contig 11761 bp, 9 predicted proteins | sample 2SBtaG_FD_89579 | JGI IMG/M metagenome (GOLD analysis project Ga0114931, IMG submission 89579) | Deep subsurface microbial communities from Kolumbo volcano to uncover new lineages of life (NeLLi) - 2SBTROV14_V59a metaG | ecosystem: Environmental > Aquatic > Marine > Volcanic | place: Kolumbo...
ACTTCCCGGCTCCGTTCCCACAGCGCTGCCGGGTGGTCAGACGGCCGCCAGCTATCGTCGCGCGGTGGAGCGAGCCGTCACCGAAGGCAACCTCCCGGTCGAGTACCAGGAGATAGTCAGGAATTACTTCCGCTAGCGGCGGTAGGGCTCGAGCGACCGCTTCTAAGCACGTCGGGCCCTCTCCGCTTTCTTGGGGAGATCATAGAGGTGCTCAACCCCATCTTTGGAAGCCCTTCCATGGCTACCAGTGTGTCCGTTGGTGAGGGAGGGTGTGCGCTGGGTGCACGTTGACAAGACGGGACTACCTTGGTACTTTGGTACCCGAGTAACATTCTGAGGCCAGGACTGAGATCCCCGTGCACAGAGCCAAGGAAGACCTGAACAGCGCGGATGGGCGAGAACGACGGGATCACCCCCATCCCAGAAGGGGGGTAGATGGCGGCGCCATGAAAATGAGTAGGTCTGCGACGACACGATCAACACTATTGGCGACGCTCATGGCCCCCGCTGTATTTGGCGGTGAGTTCGATCCAGCCAAGGTGGTGCATTCGGGTTCATTCGGCTTGGATGTCGCTCCCGAGAAAGCGATTTGCTTGTTTACAGCCCCTGGGGAGACGCTATGGGTGCCCCATTGGAATCCAGTAATCCTGAGTGGCGACGGTACGGGGGAAGGCACGGTTTTCGTAACCAGTCACGGCGAGGAGGCCACGTTTTGGGTCGTCGTTGATTTCGACTTGAATCAGCCTCGGGCGCGATATGCGCGTGTCACTCCTGCTGTGAGTGCCGGCACCGTAGAGGTACGTGTTCAGGCGAATGATCGGGGAGGCTCTACCGTAACGGTCAGCTATGAACTCACTGCACCAAGTGAATCGGGCAATGGGACCTTGGCTGACTTCGACTCCGAAGCATTCTCAGAGATGTTGGAGGAGTGGGAAGTGCATATTCAGCACGCTGAAATCGACTACCAAGCGCTTTGCCCCCAGTAGTTATGCGCATTTGAGGTCCAACAAATGTGCCGACTATCTGCTGCAGTTGGTTTGAACCTTCTTTTGCGCCCTTGATTAACGCGCGGGGCGAAGCTCGACAGCTACATTCCACACCCTGTAGAGACTACTCCCCAGCGGGCGCCTGTCGGGCGGCCAGGAAGTCGGTAATCGCCCCGAGGGTGAGAGGCAGGACGTCGGCGACCGCCGTCTCCAGGAGTCCCGGCAACGCCGGATCCTCCTCCGGCGGCGGCAGCACCGTGGTGGTAGGCTCGAGCCTGGAGGCGGAGAAGAGGTCGGAAGAAAGTTCGTTCACTACCACTTCGCTCTCGGCGTCGATGAGCAGCAGGCGCACGCCGACGGTGATGATGACCTGCTGCCGGGGCCCAGCAAGGGTCGTTAGCTGGTTCACCTCGCGAGTGAAGGTGGGCGCCCCGATCATGAGCGCCGCCTGCGCGCCGACCGCTCGTGCCAGGCGCGCCGCCTCGTTCACCGAACGGCGGAAGAAGAGGTTGCGGCGTACCTCCAGGAATCTCACCTGGGCGGGGGCGGCCCAGGCGAAGCCTACCGCGGCCGGAGCGGTCCCCGCTTGGCGCTCCAGGGTCTCGGCCAGCCCGGGCAGGCGGGTTTCCGCGGGGCCATTGATGTGGGCCACCTTGGGAAGCCCGGGGGCGCCGGCGGTTCCCGGCAGGCAACCGCCGAGCAGCAGCAGGGCAGCGATAGCGATAGTAATGGCGATGGCAGGCCGCCGGGGCCTGTCAAGAAGCTTAGGTGTTACCGTCCTCGTTCTCCTCATGATTTCATCTTCTCATAATCCACCGTGGGGTGGTTGAGACGGCGCTTCAGGATTCCTTTATGATCTCGGCCCGCGCCCGTCCGCGACTTACGTCCCGCAGGCGCTCGAGGAAGGCCGCTTGCCGGGGAGCCTCGATGCTCACCTCCAGGATGAGGCCCGCCGAGGTGTATTGCGGCTCGCTCTGGCGCAGGCCCGGCCAGTTTGTCGTCAAGGAAAAAAGGGCGCCGCTCACCTCGAAGGGCACCTGCAGGCGAAAGGCTTGTCGATCCTGAATGAGGCGCTCCCCGGCGCCGTCCAGGGCCCTGGCCAGGGTCCCGCTGTAGGCTCGAGCCAATCCCCCGGCACCCAACTTGGTGCCGCCGAAGTAGCGGGTGACCACCCCTACCAGATGATCGAGGTTGCGCTTCAGCATCACTTCCAGCATGGGGCGGCCGGCGGTGCCGCCCGGCTCGCCGTCGTCGGAAAAGCGGGAGGAGTTCCCCACCCTGTAGGCCCAGCAGTGATGGCTGGCGTGCGGGTGCTCCCGCCGCGCCGCAGCGATCATCATCTCGGCTTCCCCGGAGGAGTCACAGGCCGCCACCAGCGCCAGGAACCTCGAGCCCTTGATCTCGGTCTCGTGGGTCGCAGAGTTGGCGAGCGTGAGGTAGGCCACCGGCGTTCAGTCTAGCGCACGGCGGCGGTGGGGGCGTGGTATGGTCGAGGATGGGAGAACGCGCCTGCCGGCGGGCCAGAGCGTGGCGGCAGGTGATGTTCACCGCCGAGTCCCCGCGGTCCTGGTCCTTAGCTTAGGTAAGGGGATTTCTCGGCGTACGCTGGGAGGCGTTCATGCCGTTGCTGCTCTACAACAGCCGGACCCGAAAAAAGGAGACGTTGGAACCGGTGACGCCCGGGCGGGTGGGCATCTACTACTGTGGGCCCACCGTCTACTCCGAACCTCACCTGGGGCACGCCCGCGGACCGGTGCTTTTCGACGTGCTCAGGCGCTGGCTCGAGCATCAGGGGTACCGGGTGCGGCTGGTGTCCAACATCACCGACGTGGGGCACCTCAGCGATGACGCCGATGACGGTGAGGACAAGCTGATCAGGCGCGCCAAGCTCGAGCAGCTCGAGCCGATGGAGGTGGCGGAAAAGTACTTCTGGACTTACTTCGATGCCATGCAGGCCCTGAACGTCCGGCGGCCCGACATCGTGCCGCGCGCTTCGGGACACATCCCCGAGCAGATCATACTCATCCAGGAGCTGCTGGCGCGGGGCCTGGCTTATGAGCGGCAGGGCAGCGTCTACTTCGACGTTTCCGCCTGGGAGCCCTATGGGGAACTGTCGGGCCGGCGGCCCGATGAGCTTTTGGAGGGCAGTCGCATCGAGGTGCGTAGCGACAAGGACGACCCCAGGGACTTCGCGCTGTGGAAGCGCGCCGAGCCGGGCCACCTGATGCGTTGGCCCAGTCCCTGGGGGGAGGGTTATCCAGGCTGGCATCTGGAGTGCACGGTCATGAGCACCAAATACCTGGGGGATACCTTCGATATCCATGGGGGAGGGTTGGACCTGATCTTCCCGCATCACGAGTGCGAGATCGCCCAGGCCAGGGGGGCGGGCAAGCCGTTCGCGCGCCTGTAGCTCCACTGGAACATGCTGACGCTGGGCGGCGAGAAGATGGCGAAGTCCAAGGGGCACTTCGTGACGCTGGCGGAGCTGTTTGGTCAGCACCGTCCCCTGGCGGTCCGCTTCCACCTGTTGCGCTCGCACTACCGTAGTGTGGCGGACTTCAGCGAGGAGAGTCTGGAGGCCTCCACCCAGGGCCTGGCGCGCCTCGAGGACACCTATCGCCTGCTGGCCGCCGAGGCGCCCGCCTCCTCCCCCGCCGACGGGGGGGTGTTCACCGACTACCGGCGGCGCTTCGAGGAGGCCATGAACGACGACCTCAACACCCCACAGGCGATCGCCGCCCTGTTCGATGCCGCCCGCGAGGTTAACCGCCTGGTGGCCGCTTCCCCCGACCCGCGGGAGCTGGCTGGTGCCCGGCAGCTGTTCGACGAGCTACTGGTCGGAGTCCTCGGCGTGCGGGTGAGCGCCGAGCAGGGTAGCGATAATCAGGCACTGCTTCGAGGTCTGCTGGACATGGTGCTGGATCAGCGGCAGGAGTCCCGACGCCGCCGGGACTTTGCCGCCGCCGACGCCATTCGCGAGCGACTCGCGAAATTAGGAATCACCATCGAGGATACTCCCAAGGGGAGCCGCTGGAAGGTGATCAGCAAGTGATCTCCCGGTACTCGAGCACGGCGCTTATGCACCGAGCGCCTCCCACCCAAATTTGCAAGATGCCTCGAATTTGGGGCGCGCAGAGCGAATAACCACGGCCGCCCGCGATCCCCGGCAAAACATGACTTGGACATGCTTGGCGGGCTCAGGGGCAACCGAGCGGCTCCGATCCGAACCTGGTGCAAACCAAGGGCGCTCTCGGCAGGGCGGTGAAAGCCCTCCGGCACCGAACTGAACCACCTTTCGGTCGTCTTGACTGTGCCAAGACGACCTGGGTGGAGCGAGAATGGAAAAATGCGCAGCTGGTCGGCGTGACGAGTTCCTGAAACGTAGTCTAGGCTCCAGCCCAGCTGACGGCGGCGCCGATCCTGGTAACGATTATAACTAGGGAGTGACGAGCGCCAAGGAGGCCTATGTTGCCCTCAGCCTCGCTCCGGGGCTGGGCCCCACCCGCATCCGTAAGCTCAGCCAGGCTTTCGGGGGGCCGGAAGGGGTGATGGCCGCCAAGAGCAAGGAGCTTGGCAAAGTACCCGGCCTCCCCAGGGAAGCCGTTGTCTTCGTGAGCAGCGGCCGGGCCAGCGCCGAGGCCGCCAGGGTCATGGGCGAAGCGAAGCAGCGGGGGATCACCATTCTGACGCTTTCCTGCCGACACTATCCTCCCCTGCTGCGGGAGATCTACGATCCCCCGCCGGTACTCTACCTGCGGGGCGATCTTCCCCCACAGCTCACTCCCGGCGAGGCACCAGCGACCCGCAGCGTGGCCCTGGTGGGCACCCGACGGGCCAGCAGTTACGGCCTGCGGCAGGCGCGAACACTGGCGCGGGAGGCAGCGACCGCCGGCACGGTGGTGGTTTCCGGCCTGGCACTGGGGATAGACGCCAGCGCCCACCGGGGTGCTCTCGAAGCTCCTGCCGGCACTACCGTGGCGGTGCTGGGCTCGGGAGTGGATGACGTCGCTCCCAGGAGCAACCTTCCGCTGGCCGTCGAGATCCTCCGGCGCGGGGGGGCGCTGCTGAGCGAGTACCCCCCGGGTACTCCCGCCCGCCCGGGGCACTTTCCGGCCCGCAATCGGCTTATCAGCGGGCTGTCACAAGCGGTGGTGGTGGTGGAGGGAGGTCGGCGCTCGGGAGCCCTCATCACCGCCATGTACGGCCTGGAGCAGGGTCGAACGGTAGGCGCGGTGCCCGGGCGGGTGGATGACCCCCGGGCGGAAGGCACCCTGGCGCTGCTGCGAGACGGTGCCTGTCTCATTCGCGACACCGCCGATCTGCTGGCGGAGCTGGGGTGGCCGTCGACCCTCCCGGCTACTCCTTCCAGCGAGGGCCTCTCCGCCACGCAAGGCCGCCTGCTCGAGGCCCTAAGCCGAGGCCCCAAGCTGGTGGACGAGCTGCTCTGGGAGCTCGAGCTGACGCCACCGGAGGTGATGGCCGGTCTGGCGGTGCTCGAGCTGCACGGGCTGACCAGCCGGCAGGCAGACGGGCGTTACAGCTGCTGCTAGCGCGCCTCGGGCAAGTCGTTTCAACTCTCCCGGCAGGTCCACGAGCGTGAGGGGTTTCTTAAGCCGATCATCGATGGACACTCAAGCGACGTCACGGTAAACTTTAGGCGCACCCGGATCCGAACGTCAAGTGGTGCCGCTGGTTTAGTGCCGCCGGCACGGATTTTGGGTTGAAAGGAGAATCCCTCTTGAAAAAGCTGCTTCTCTGTCTCTTGGTGGTTGCGACCGGCCTCGGCGCGGCACTAGCTCAGGGCATCACCGCCTGGACCACCTTCGAAGGCCCCACCCTGGACTGGTTGCAAAACGAAGTCGATTCCTTCTCCAGCGCCTTCGGTGTCGAGGTGGATCTTGTCAAGGTCGCCTTTGGGGATGCCAAGCAACAGATGATCCTAGGTGCCCCCCAGGGTGAGGCCCCCGACCTCCTGATCGGCGTGCCGCACGACCAGCTGGGCGAGATGGCTATCGCCGGGGTGCTGGCCGACATGACCAGTTTCGCCACCAGCTCCTACCTGCAGGACCTCGGGGGGCAGGCGCGTCTCGCTTATACCTTTGGCGGCAAGCTCTTCGGACTGCCGATGTTCGTGGAGGGACCAGCCCTCATCATCAACACCGACCTGGTATCCGAGGTACCCCAGACTTACGAGGAGCTCATCGCCACCGCTCAGGCGTTGACGACCGCTGATACCTTTGGTTTCCTCTACGATATCGGCAACTTCTACTTCTCCTACAACTGGATCCACACCTTCGGCGGCTTCGTGTTCGATCGCGACGCCGGCGGCGACCTCGATCCCGCACAGCTCGGGGTGGCCAACGAGGGCGCCGTCAAGGGCGCCGAGGCCATCAAGGCCCTGCGCTATGACTTCAATCTCATCCCCAGCGGCACCGATTACGGGGTGGCCGACGGCCAGTTCATCGACGGCACCCTGGCCATGATCTACAACGGCCCCTGGGCCATCCCCGCCTACCTCGACGCCGGCATCAACCTCAAGGTGGTGCCCATGCCGTCCCTGGCCGACGGCACTCCCTGGAGCGGCTTCATGGGGGTTCAGGGGGTGGTGATGAACCAGTTCAGTCCCGACAAGGTAGATGCCGCCAACCTCGCCAAGTGGTTGGCTCGTCCCGACGCCCAGGTCAGCATGGCCAACCTCTCGGGCCGTATCCCCGCCTCCGGCACGGCGCTGGCTCAGGTCCAGGACGACCCCATCATCAGCGGCTTCGGCGCGGCGCTGGCGACCGCCGAACCCATGCCCAACATCCCCGCAATGGGACAGGTCTGGGGTCCCATGGGCAACGCCCTGACCGTCATCCTGGAGGCGGCGGACAGCAACGTCGACTCCACCCTGGAGCAGGCGGCTTCGGAGATCCTGGGCAACTAGTTTCCCGACGACGATAGCAACCGATATAACCAGGACCAGGGGCGTCGCCCCTGGTCTTCGTCTATAGTCTAGTAGGTCTATATCTAGTAGGAGGTGTCGCCCCATCGACCTGTCCCGTCCCGCCAGCGATTATCTGCCCAAGGCCGGCAGCATCGGCGCCAGCCTCTGGCGTTCGCTGCTGCTCCTGACGCTGGCGCTGACCGGCGCCGGCATCTCTGGATTCCTGGGATACTGGCTCTTGCGGACGTTGTTCCCCACCATCCCCGTCTACAGCGGTCTGGTGGTCGGGGCCCTGGCGTTGATGCTTATCTTGCGCCTCATCGCCCGGCGCTTCGAGTGGATCATGCCCTGGTACTACATCCTGCCGGCCATCGTCTTCCTGTTGACCTTCACCTTCTTCCCGGTGATCCTCACGGTGGTGTTGGCCTTCACCGATTACGCCGGCATCCGCAACGGCCAGTTGAACATAGGTAGCGAGACCAGGGTGCTGGAGGTGGACGGCAACAGGCTCACCATCGAGAAGCCGCGCACCTTCGACTGTGCGGATCTGCGCAACGGCTGCCGCAACGTCCGCGCGGTGCTCTACGCCTCCGGCACCTTGGAGGTGGCCGCCGAGACGCTGGAGGGCACCGTCCTGACGCTGGCCGCGCCCCCACCCGCCGGCAGACGCATCGAGTCGGTGGAGCTCTTCCTGCCCGACCTGGGGTTCGGCTTCGGCAGCACCGTGCTGAAGGTGAACGGCAAGGAGGTGACGCTCGATAAAGCCCCTCCCTTCCCGCCGCAACTCGAAGCCGTCACCCTCTTTCTCGATCGCCAGGCGCTAAATCGCACCATGGCGGGTGATGAAGGCAATCTGATCACCCTGAAAACCCCACTGCCGCCGGGCTTCGAAGCGGTAGCCATAGCGCGCTACAACGACTTCGGCTGGATAGGGCTGCGCAACTTCCGTACCATTATCACGCAGGCGAGCAGCGCTCTCCTGCCGGTGTTCAGCTGGAATCTCTCCTTCGCCCTCCTCACCATCATCATCAACACCGCCTTCGGGGTGCTCATCGCGGTACTGCTCAACAACCCCGCCCTGCGCTTCCGAGCTCTCTACCGAACCCTGCTCATCATCCCCTGGGCGCTGCCCAACATCATCACCATCCAGGTGTGGCGCGGCTTCCTCAACCAGAACTTCGGCGCCATCAACCGCCTGCTGATGCTCTTCGATCTCACGCCCAACCCCATCGACTGGCTCGGCAACCCCTGGGCGGCCAAGGGCGCAGTGCTGCTGGTAAACCTCTGGTTGGGCCTGCCCTTCATGATGGTAGCCACCCTCGGCGCGCTGTCCGCCATCCCCCGCGAGCTATACGAGGCCGCCCGCATCGACGGCGCCAACGCCTGGCAATCCTTCCGAGGCGTCACCGCCCCCCTGCTGCGAACCGCACTGATCCCCATCATCCTCACCGGTTTCGCCTTCAACTTCAACAACTTCAACATCATTTTCCTGCTCACCGACGGCGGTCCGCCCGTCGACTGGGGGACCGCCACCGCCCGCGGCACTGACATCCTCATCAGCTGGGCCTACAACGAGGCCTTCCGCTCGCAGGGCGGTCTCGCTTACGGCCTCGGTTCGGCCATCTCCATCATGATCTTCGTGATCACCCTGGCGGTGAGCCTGATGAACTTCCGCGTCACCGGCGCCCTCAGGGAGGAATCCAACACATGACCCGAGGCTACCTGCAGATTCTTGGGGTGTTAGCCGCCGCCATTATCATCCTGACGCTGCTCATCACCACCACCCCGCCGGCCGTCAGCGAGGGTCGTTTCCTCGTCATTCCCTTCGGTTGGCTGCGCCTGCTGGCGGGGTTCCTGGTGGCGGTGAGCGCCGTCAGCTCAAGCGCCTACCTCTACGGCCGCGTCAAGCGGCCGGCCAGGGCGGGGCAGTACGCCCTCACAGCCGGCACCCACCTCTTCATCTGGTCGTGCATCCTGCTTACTTTCTACCCGGTGTTCTTCCTGTTGGGAGTATCGTTCAACCGCAACGACTCCATCACCTCCCCCCTACCCAGGGAAGGCAACGCCCTGGTACGCTCGGGAGTTCTGCCCAACCCCGCGGACCTCTCCACCGTGCAGTACCATAAGGTTCTCTCCGAAACCCACATCCTCTGGTACCAGTGGATCATCATCGCCCTGCTGGCAGTAGCGGTGCTGGGGCTGATGACCGCCGCCTGGGCGAAGCGCTCCGGCGCCGATCCCTACCGGCTGGAGCGCTTGCAAAGGCTCCTCGGCTGGACGGTGTTCCTGGCTTGCGCCGCCCTGATTGTCAGCATCACCCCGGGACAGTTCTTCAGCTACAACGAGGCCGGCGAGCGGGTACCGGGCAGCAGCGAGCGGATGATCATCCTCTACATACGCAACACCCTGCTGGTGTCGGGCACCACCGGCCTGTTCGCCGTTTTGATTTCCACCACCGCCGGTTACGCCTTCGCCCGCATGCGCTTCGAGGGACGCTACCAGACGCTGCTGACCTTCGTATTCGTGCAGATGTTCCCCAGCTTCATGACGCTGGTAGCCATCTTCTACCTGATGAGCTACCTCGACCTCATAAACACCTTCACCGGCCTCATCCTGGCCTACTCGGGAGGTGCCATCGCCTTCGCCTCCTGGATCTTCAAGGGTTACCTGGAATCCATAAGCCCCAGCCTCGAAGAAGCCGCCATGGTGGACGGCGCCACCCGCTGGGGCGCCTTCTTCCGCATCATCCTGCCGATCAGCATCCCCATGCTGCTCTTCATCTTCCTGCTGCAATTCATCGGCACCTACAGCGAGTTCATTCTCGCCAACACCCTGCTGGTCGGGCAGGAGCACTGGACGGTCGGCATCGGGCTCAGGAACTTCACCAGCGGCCGCTTCAACACCCAGTGGGGAGCACTCGCCGCCAGCGCCGTGCTGGGAAGCCTCCCCATCCTTCTCATCTTCTACACCTTCCAGGATGCCCTCACCGGGCAGTACCAAGCGGGAGGCGTGAAGGGCTGAGGGGCTGGCAGCGACAGCCAAACGCCCTCCCCCATGGTACCCTTAGCGGGAGGGCACCGTGGAGATTCTTGGATTCGGCACCCGCCTCATCATCGACGCCATCCAGGCCGACCAAGCGTCCCTTGCCGACGTCAGGGTCAGCCGCGCCTTCATAAACCAAGCCTGCACCATGCTCGAGCCCACCACTCATCCAAAGGTGATGCTGCTGGAGCATCCTCAGAAAGCCGGTGGCGGCTTCTCGGTGGGCGTGCTGCTCGCCGAATCGCAAATAACCCTGCACACCTTCCCCGACCTTCGCAAGCTCACCGCCAGCACCTTCTCCCGCAAGAGTTTCCACCCCCCGGAGGTGCTGCGGGCACTGGAGCGGCACTTCGGCAGTGGCCGGGTCGAGAGTGAAACGCTTACCTACAGCAGGTTGCTGCCCAGGGAGATCGCGGCGCTCGAGCGGGCACTGAGGGGGGAAAGAATGTACGCACGCTTGCGCCTCGACGAGGGGTTGACGAATGGCGGTTAGCAGGCAACCAGCATCACCATCGATCGCCATCACCATGGTAGCATCGGGATGCAGATCACCCTTCGCCTGGGGAAGGAACCGCGCGTGGCCGACTTCATTCTTGCTCTGGATCAGGGAACCACCAGCTCCCGCGCCATCCTCTTCGACCACCAAGGGATCCCCCGCGCCACCGCCCAGCAGGAGTTCCGCCAGTACTACCCGCAACCCGGTTGGGTGGAGCACGATGCTATGGAAATCTGGTCCAGCCAGCTGGCCTGCGCCGCCGAAGCGCTGGCGCAAGCCGGGACGACTCCCAAAGACCTCGCCGCCATCGGCATCACCAACCAGCGCGAGACCACCCTGGTGTGGGAGCGCGCCACCTTGCAACCTATCCACCCGGCCATCGTCTGGCAGGACCGCCGGACCGCCCGCTTCATCGATCGCCTCAAGGAAGATGACCTTCAGGGACTCTTCCAGCAGAAGACCGGCCTGGTATTGGACGCCTACTTCTCGGCCAGCAAGTTAGCTTGGATCCTCGATAACGTTGCCGGTGCCCGGGAACGAGCTGAGCGGGGGGAGCTGGCCTTCGGCACCGTCGACAGCTGGCTGATCCAGCGACTCACCAACGGTGAGGCGCACGTCACCGACGTTTCCAACGCCAGCCGCACCCTGCTCTTCGATATCCACACTCTGAGGTGGGATGACGAACTCCTCGAGATCTTCCGCATCCCCCGGGAACTCCTCCCGGAGGTGGTGCCCAGCAGCCAGGTAGTCGGCCGAGCGGTCCTCGGGGAGGAGTTCCCCGCGGTGCCCATAGCCGGCATCGCCGGCGATCAACAGGCCGCCACCTTCGGCCAGACCTGCTTCGCGGCCGGGCAGGGGAAGAACACCTATGGAACCGGTTGCTTCACCATGCTCAACACCGGCGATCAGGCGGTGACGTCCCGCAACAACCTCCTTACCACCGTAGCCTGGCAGCAAGCGGGAGCCCTTACCTACGCCCTGGAGGGCAGCGTCTTCATCGGCGGGGCGGTGGTGCAGTGGCTGCGCGACGGGCTCGGCATCCTCGAGCGTTCCGAAGAGGTCGAGGCCCTGGCTCGCACGGTGGCGGACAACGGCGGGGTATATCTGGTGCCGGCCTTCGCCGGGCTGGGCGCCCCCCACTGGGATCAGTACGCCCGCGGGATCATCGTAGGGCTGACCCGGGGAAGCAGCGCCGGGCACATAGCTCGAGCGGCGCTCGAGGGGATCGCCTACCAGGTTTTCGACGTCATCGAGGCCATGGGCGAGGACAGCGGCATATCCCTCAGCGAACTGCGCGTCGACGGCGGCGCC
>Ga0114931_10009351_pt1 | contig 11759 bp, 12 predicted proteins | sample 2SBtaG_FD_89579 | JGI IMG/M metagenome (GOLD analysis project Ga0114931, IMG submission 89579) | Deep subsurface microbial communities from Kolumbo volcano to uncover new lineages of life (NeLLi) - 2SBTROV14_V59a metaG | ecosystem: Environmental > Aquatic > Marine > Volcanic | place: Kolumbo...
ATGGCCAATTATGCTACGTTAAAAATTAAACAAATGGATGAATTGTTTTTGGTTTGCAGTGGAATGAGCACAAATGTATGTTTTTGGTTCATCGCGCAAAGCATCGTTGAAGTATTAAATCAGGGACTCATAACACTGCAAATTCGCCAGAAATTAAAAGAACATGATGGTATTTTACTTAGTGTACAATCCATTAATGACGGACCTGAATTCTTTAGACTTCCAATCAATTCACCAATGATTAATAGGGAATTTATTGATAACCTATTGAATAAAATCGTAAAATATGGAAAAGAATGTCAATTCTAATATATATATATAATTAATGTTTAGTTTGTTAGTAGTAATTATTATTTTTGGTGGATTATTGATATGGTTAAAGTTTGCAGGTTCCCAAAATTCGAAGAATTCCCGTAAGGAAAGGTTAACATATTATCATTGTGGTATAGATGACAAAACCAATAAATTATTAAAAAAAATTCTTCAAACGCGGGGTTGGAAAAGCTCAAAAACTGACTTTGATTTTTACATTCCATGCCTTAATGATTTTTCTCTACATAATTTCATTAATGCATACACTCGTAATAAAAAGAGACCATGTTACATGTTCTATACTCCAGGTTGTAGTCAATTAGGCAATAAACAATGGTTGTGGAAATGTGTGTTAAATCATTTTGGTAGAGAAAAAGCAGAAAATTTAATGCCAAAAACTTATATATTTCCATATGATTTAGATATTTTCAAAAAAAGATATCATCCTAATAAAATGTATATTTTAAAAAGTGGGAAACAAAAACAAAAAGGTCTTCTAGTAACAAATAATTATCAAGAAATTTTAGATTATCCTAGAGCTGGTTATTATTTGGCACAAGAATTAATACCATCATCATTAACCTATCGTGAACATAAACTCAATTTTAGATTATATCTAGTTATAATAGTAAGATATGGTAAATTAGAATGTTATCTTTATCCTGATGGAATTATCTCATATACACCGGATAAATCTAAAGATAATTCTACATTTAATGGTTTCGTTGCAACATTTTATCAAAGTACCAATTTATATAATTCTGGATATCCAATTTTAATATCACAATTGGTCAAAGAAATGCCCCATGAATGGAATAATATTTCAAAAAAAATGGCAATCAAATTGTCTAAAGTCATGGAATCTGTTGAAGAGGGAATCTTGAGTTACAAATTACCCCAGGATATTATAGCTTGTCAACTTTATGGTGTTGATTTTCTGGTGGATAAGGGACTCGAACCCCATCTTCTTGAAATGAATTTTGGCCCAGGGATGAATCCATTTGGAAGAATTGATAAAAAAATGAGAACACAAATGTTAAATCAAATGATAAATTTGATATTTAGAAATATTCCAGGCCAATTTAGTAAAATTTTTTGACAAATATAATCAAATTTTTATTTATAACACAAATACATTTTTTTACTATTAATTTTTTATTTTATTTTTTTTCTATGAATGTCTTTTTATTACTTTGACTAAATTATTTCCTACTTTTTTGCGATATTCATAAGTAGGTGCTCCTATTTCTTTCCAATGACTTATTTCTTCATTTGTTACATTATTTCGTCCTTTTTTCACCATATGTTTTAAATAAATATCTTCTGATTTATCTAAATGTTCAATAACAATATCTTCTTTTACTTTTTCATTCCATACTGGTTTTTTATTTTTATATCCTATAAATATTTTACATTTATTATCAATAAATTTTAAATTTTTATTCTCTTTGTGATTAGGATTGTAATGGATTAATTTAAACAAATCAATATCACCTTTTAATCCTTTTTTCAAACAATTCTCTATTTGGTCCGATGTTAAATAATCCAATTTTTATTGACCATATTTGTTTATAATAACTAATTATTGATTAATATTATTTGTAGTATTGTTTGTAATGTCTATATTATTAGTATTATTTTGTATATTAGTTGTATTTTGAATTTGATTTTTTTGTTTTTCATCTTTTAACTCTAATTCTAATTTTATTTTATCTAATTCTAATTTTATTTTATCTAATTCTAGTTTTTTAACATAACATCTTGATCTGGGTTTATAATGGTCTTTTAAACGACTTTTGTATTTAAACTTCTTATCACAATATGGACAATTCAAACTAACATTACATGGTGTTTTTCTAGATATATGACGTTTATAATTATCATATCGTTTAAATTGCTTTCTACATTTCTCACAAATATATATTCTTTTATTTACATCGCTCCGCGAGTTTCCGTCCATTCCTTCTGAATTCCCACCCGACTCAAATGAGTCGGTAAGGATAGCAAAAAGCTCGCGTTTTGCGTGGGAACTCCTTCGGAGTAGGAAATGTTTATTCATTACACGTTTATTCATCATAGTTTTTACATAATGTCTTTCAAGACCTTTTAATGTTTCATTTAATTTATCTTTTAACTTAATTAAGTCATCACCATTTATTAATTTTATTATGTTATCGTAGTGTTTATTTTGATCATTAAATATTAAATTATTATTATATATTTTGCATACAAATTTACAAATTAATTTAAATAATTTAACTTTTCCTTTAAAGAGTTCTGAATTCCCCTTTCGATATTTCGTTAATAATTTATGTATTAATTTTTCTGATTCATGGTGATTCTTTGTGTATATAAATAAATGTTCTATTACCTCTCCATAACGTGTCTTATATCGCCTCTTATTTTCAATAGAAGTTCTTATAGTTTTTCCTATTTTATATACATTTAACATGTACAATGATGTCACAATATAAATATTTCCTTTAGACATTTTATATAATAATATTTAATTATACCTTTAAACTAAAATAGATATATAATATCAATATATACAAATTCAATTTTTGTTAATGATATATTTTGATTAAGAATGGATTTTCCACTTTTTGTGATATTTCTGTGTTAGTTATTCTACCTGTTTTCAATGGGTGATAGTGAATTAATTAAAACAACTCAACACCATCTCATAATTCTCTTTGTAAGTAATTCGCTATTTAGTAGATGTTAAATAATCCAATTTTTATTGAACATATTTGGCAATATACGTTCACACATAATAGTAGAAAAAGATCTATTTTTGCAAAAAATAGATCAAATAGAGATAAAAAAATTTTAAAAATCTAGCTCAGAATAATTTTAAAATTTTTCTACACACAAAGTTCATTCTGCATAAATTACATGAGGATTATATCATTATAATTTTCATAGAAATTGATATACTTATAAGTATATATAAAATTTAGCATTATTTACATAGATAACATATTTACTATGTAGTATTAGAAATGCAATTATATTTGTTCAATTTGTAAAAAGTCATTCTGAGATAATTATAATTTTCAAAGTCATCTTAATAGAAAAAAACCATGTAAATCATAACAAAATATGAAAATACAATTATTAAAAAATAATTAGAAATAAAACAAAAAGAAATAGAAATACAAAAACGTAATCTACAGTTCAAAATAATTTTGAAAATTTACAACATATAAATATATTACATTTTTGCATATTTAATTATGTCTTTACACTCTTTAAATTATTTAATTTAGAATATATTTAAAGTAAAAAGTCAAGAATGTTGTTTTATCACTTTAACTAAACCATTGCCTAATTGTTTACAATATTTGTGTGTTGGTTCTCCCACTTGTTTCCAATGATTCATTTCTCCATTTGTTACATTATTTATTCCTTTTTGTTTCATGTGTTTCAAGTAAACATCATATGATATACCTATATGGTTTCTTATTATATCCGTTTCACTTATATCTTCCCATATTGGTTTATCATTTTGATATCCTTTTAATACTCTATATTTATTTGTATTTTTATCTATTATTTTTAGATTTTTATTATCTTGGTGATCTGGATGATAATGAATTAATTTGAACAAATCAACATCTCCTTGTAATCCTTGTTGTAAACAATTCGCTATTTGGTCAGATGTTAAATAATCCAGTTTTTCTTGACCATATTTGTTTATAATAATTAATTGTTGATTAATATTATTTGTAGTATTATTCGTAATATTATTTGTTGAATTGTCAATTTTACCCACACTTATTATGTTTTGTGCAGGAACTAATTGATTTTTTAATTTTAAATCTTTTACCTCTAATTCTAGTTCCATATTTTTATATTTTAAATGGCGACTATAACAACGAGATTTTAAATTATAATGTCTATTAAATAATGATTTACATTTAAACATTTTACCACAATGAGGACATTCTAGTTTCGGATAACAATCATTTTTTCTCTGTTGATGTCTATTATAATTACATATTTTTTTGAATTTTCTATCACACTTATTACAAATATACATTTATAATATAATATAAATATTATAACTTTAAGTCTTTATTTTTTGAACACTCTTTTTTTGTTTTTTCTTGCAAGAAAAGAACTTTAAAAAAAATATTATGACATTATTTACTAACATTTCAATATTGTAAATATATACAAAAATACTTTGCAACATTTTACAAAAAATGAGCTACTGAATACATTCAGATATATTTGTATAATATATGTTCATATTTAATATAGAAAAGCTCTATTTTTGCAAAAAGTTGATTAAAATAGAGCTAAGAAATATTCGAAATCTAGCTCAGAATAATTTTAAAATTTTTCTACACACAAACTTTATTCCTGATAATTTACATGACAACCTATATCGTTATAATTTTCATAGAAGTTGATCGACTTGTAATACTAATATGTATATCTGATTTTTTACATATTATGTAAAAACCAGTTTGTTTATACAGATATATTTAAATTACCATAATATTACAAATGTAATGTATCATAAAATAATATAAAAATATATTTATATACCATACGACAGAACAATGTATATTTGCAATAAGTGTTATAAGGAATTTAAATTATTAGGAGATTATAAAAGACACATCAATAGAAAACGACCATGTAATATCAAAACACAATATAAATGTTCAAGATGTCAAAAAATATATATCGATAAGCGTGATTTTAATAAACACCTAAATAGAAAAACACCATGTCAATCTAATGTTCAAAGAACTAGTATAAATAATAATAAAATAACATCTAATAAGAATACACAATCAGGAACTATCGTTCCTTCTATTAACGGTAACAATAACCCATTTATCAATGGAAATAAAAATACAATAATTAATACTACTAACAATAACAATACAACCAATATTAACAATAATATCAATAACACTATTAATGCAAATATACAATTTAATACAATTGCTTTAACACCTGACAATTTTAATGTAGATAAAATTAACATTAATGATATTGCTAATGAAGAGATAGGATTAAGTGATATTATTTATAAAGGAACAAGATTACCTAATGGAAAAAGCAATTATGTTTGTACAGACACAAGTAGATCAACATATAACAGATTAACAGAGGATGGTAAATGGGAATTAGATCCTAAAGGACAATATCTAAAAAGAAGCATATATCCTAAAATAGCAGCAAAACTAGAAAAGGTATATGATGATTATGAAATATCTAACACATGTAATACATATGATCAATTAATGGATTTATTAATAAGTAAATCTAAAATGGTAAGACCCAGTGATGATTTTTATGATAAAGCATTGAGGAAATTAGCCCCAAAAGTATATGTCTCAAGAAGGAAATTAAAAAACTATTTAAAAACAGTATAATCTATAACAATAAACTTGGTATATTTTATTAATATAATATTCTTTTTTTGTAAATCAAATTTTTAGGTAATCTTAGGCGACATTTGTGTATCTAAACTTTTTTGTATGAAATATATTTAATCCTTAACACTTGTTTTAACACTTAAGAAAATATTCCAAATAGAAAATAACAACATTAAATACAAACAGATAGATTATTGTCATACCAAAATAGTGTTTAATCCACTCTTCTTTTGTTGTAAAATTGTATGTACCAAGGAATTGAATAGATGTTCCAATTATAATTATGCCAATAACACTAATTAATAAAAATCTCATTCTGTCACTAAGATTGAATTTTTGTGCCAAATATAATCCGAACATATTCAGTATACCCAAGTATATCGGGGTAATTTTACTATAATGGTAATAATTTACATTGGACATTCTAGATTTTTTATAATTTGTAACTGCATTAAAGAAAATTATGCTGGCTGGGAAAGATGAACCAACAACAAAACTTAGTAGATAATCCTTTGTACTCATAATGTCATAGGTATGTATATTAATATCAATTAAAAAATAATCAATTAATCTTATTTAACCAGTCTATAATTTTATCAAAATTGTTGATTCGATTATCTAAGTTTTTTACAACCAAACTAGATATTACAATTCCCAAAGTTATTCCTAATTTCTTCTCATTGTCAGATAATTTCGTAATTTCTGGATAAATCAGTGTTTCAGGTTTTTTATAATCATGCATATATTTAATGGCTTTGTCTTCATCAATTTCAAGTACTTTTTGGGTATTAGGATGTTGTCCCAATATATCATATAATACAGTACCTAATGCATAAATATCTGCACCTTTTAACTCTTTATTAGTTATTTTATTAGGGGATTTCTTAACTCTCCTCCGAACAATTTCTGGTGAGGAATATATGTAAGTACCTCTAAGTTGATGACAATCTTGAGTTCCTTTAATACATGATAGACCAAGATCAATATATTTAACTTTTGGAAATTTCCACCATTTTTCTTCTTTTAATCTATTTTTATTTGGATAAACTAATATATTTTCTGGTTTAATATCCAAGTGATATACATTTTTTGAATGTATATATTTTAAACCAAATACCAATTGTTTCAATATATGAATCATAGTATTTGGAGGTATTTCTGTTCCCCATGCTTTTGCTGAATAATTTAATATATCATCACTTTTTGGTAAAAATTCCATAACAATTGCATAATAGTTATGACCTTGATAGACAGTTTTTCCATTATCATATAAACAAACAATATACTCATTACATTCTGGTTGATAGGATAATACTTTCATAACTTTTAGTTCACGGATAAATAATTGAGAATTTTTAACAGCTTTTATGGGTATTAATTTCAAAGCAACCGATTTATTATTAGGTAGATAAATAGCTTGATAAACTGTTCCAAATCCTCCCTCTCCAATAGAACCAATAATTTTATATTTTTTAGAGTTAATTTCTATAATATCATTTTTTTTAATATCAGTTTTAACTTGGTATGGTATTGGTAATCCACTAAGTTTTCCAATTACCGGTTCCATTCTTACACACCAAATTCAATAATATATATTAATTAACCAATATATTTTATTACAATTACAGGCAGTAGTGATTGTTTTCCTATTGTAATATAACCCTTAAAATTGGGATTAGCTCTTAATTTATTGAGTTGTTGTTGAATAACCATTTGAATACCAAAAGGGGATATATTTGTGCGGTTACCACCTTTTATTTGTAGACACTCTTTAGTAAGTATGGGAGAAACGTATTGTTTTCTCGGTTTTATTGATATATTTTGTATTATTCCTGGGGATGTATTTTTAATCATCAAATATTCCATATATAAAAATTCCATCAATGCTTCCAACATTTTCTGGTTATTACCGTTAACTTCGATAGGATATCTTTTATTATGCAAGTAATTTAATAATACTTGTGGACTAATAGTGGGATTTAATATATATATAATACTTAAAAATATAACCCATGATTGACATAACATATCATTAGTTTGTCCTTGAAAAACCATAGGACAAAATCTAAATTCATCAACTATAGACTTAAATTTATATTTTGGGAACAATTTATCAAATATATATTTTAAAGATTCTTTTGCATTTTCCAGATAAGCATGGTGTTTCTCTCTGATTTCTGGTTCTATGTGATAAATATGTTTTCTTTTTGTATCAATTATAGCGAAATTTGCATGAACAGATGCGGACATATTAAATTGATTTATTCCAATACTAATAATAATATATCGTGTTTTAGGATTTTGAATACATTTTTCAATTTCATCTAATAATACCTTATTATTGTTATAACCATTCATGATAATATCAGCAGTTTTATCATCAATTACACCCTTAGAATGAAAGTATGCAACATAAAAATCAAACGAAAATGGGGTAATATCTAATAGGGATGATTTCTTATTAGGATGAGGTAAGGATGCAATGTATGACAAATATTTTTGTTTGTTTTTTTGTGAAATATCAGGATAATTTTCTTTGATGGATTTAATAATTACATCTTTATTTGGAATTATAACCATTTCAAATCTCTTTTGAACATAAGGACAAATTTCCCCTATTGTTAGTTTTGATGATAATATTTGTCTTATAATATTAAGTTGATTTTGGGCAATATTATTAAATAACATTATTTTGTATGTTAAATCTTTGTTACATTTGAACTTTTTATATCTAGGATCCCTGCTAAATTGTATTGTTTTTTGAATTGGAACAGGATAATTTATATTTAATGTAGTTGACCAATCCATTGATCTTATATTAATATAATAAAAAAAAAATACTCAATATTTTTTTTGGTTTATGGATAATAAAAAATAATAGTCATCAAAATATATCTAATGATATACTAAGAGAAGTATCAAAATCAACGTATTTATAAATATTTAGATTTAAAAAAACAGTTCATAATTAATGTAAAAAATTATAAGATCAATCTTTTTTACAATTCCAAGGGTGATGTCCACATCATATTATACATTATACTAGGTTGTTTCACATAAATAATTTTACAACATTTAATACAAAAATCATGCTTTGATATTGCATATAAACCATCTCCAGAAAATTGCTTATAAAAAATTATTCCATGATGATATGGTTGTTGTTTTTCCAATCTCTGTTTCATATAATTATAATATTTTTTTCGTAATAAAGAATAATAGTTATTAAATATATCTGGTGATGTTAATGATATACTAAGAGCGGTATTAAAATCTGCGTATTTATAAATATTTATAGTTAAAAAACTATTCATAATTAATTGGTTGTAATACTAGGTAACATAATAGTTGTAAATGTAAAAAATAATAACATCAATTTTACAACATCTCCATTTTGAGGTAATATGTTTTTGTTACTTTTTTTTCTGTTGACTCAGTTGATATGAAGAGGTAACCGAAGTTAAAGCTTTTAGCTTCTTCACACAAACGCTTGAATTTCGTCCTATTTCTTTAATTTTAGCTTTTTGCTATTTGGTTTTAGAGCGTTCGCTAAAACAGAGAGATTTAGAAATAGGACGGAATTAAAAAATAAAATTAGTGCTAATTTATTACACAACTAGCTTCCTCTACCAGCACCACTATATCCTACTAAAGATATGCTGATTTTATCGTTTCAGTTCCACTTAGTATAACATCAATTTTGAATGATTTGTCGATCGGTGGATCCATCTCGGCATATAATAGGCTTCTATAACACTTGTAACCATTTTTTGCTAATTTTTTTTTAATTTTAGGGAATAGGTTCCATGTTTCTTCATTAAAGATTGCCCATAAACAATCATATTGAGAGTCAGATAGTTTTACTTTTATATGAGTAATGTGATTTTCATTATTATATTTAGTATATAAATTAAATATTATGGTTTTTTTGTCATCCTTGCAAAAAAATTTTTGTAATTGACTTTTTAAATAAGTTTTTACATCTTTTTCATAATATATTATATTAGGTTTATGATGTAACATACCATCCAATACTAAACCATGTCCAAATATATTATAAAAATTATTTTGTGAACTTATTATACTGGACTGTCCCATTTTTAAATAGACACATAATTTCATTTCTATTAAACAGATAAAACCCATCATGTTTTCCCGACATGTTTTTACGTTAAATGTTAGTGAAATTTGTATATTGGGCTCTAAATACTTTCCAATTGTATTATTTAAATCTTGGCAGATTATATCAAAATATGTTGACATTTTACGATTATATTTGTGATAATAATTTAATCTAGATTTTTTTTAATCAATTTTAAAAAAATGATTCTGTACGATCCCAAACCGATCTTATCGTCTTTATTAGAAATGTCCCAACCACCCTTTATTCAATATCAATCCCAGAAGAAAAATAAGCCACAATGTTCTAAAACTGGTTGTCTCGGGAACATCTAGAATATTGTGTAGATTGTGAATGTATTGTTCCAGGACGTAAAAAAATGGCTATATCACCTTTGGATGGTTTATATATAAAATGTATTTAAAAATAATAATTTTAGATTTCATATTTGTAGTCAGTTTCATCACCACAAGTTACGCATTTCATATCCTCTGGACCATAACCACATCCTTTGGGACACGCTTTGTTCCATTTTCCAATGGGAATGGCATAAAATTCACAACCTTCGTATTTTTTAATTGGAGAATTTCCATTTTCTTTGCAATAATTAACAAAACATAATAATATTCCTCCCATTTTTTTCATTATTTTACGATAATTGTCATTAGTAATTTCAATAAATAACCATTCATAGCCTTTACTTTCCAAAAGGTCTATTGTAATTTTAATAAGATGAGTGGCTAATTCCAGACATAGATAGTTATGATCAATAGCCAGACCACAACAATGAGCAATCTTGGATGGATCAATGGAGTGTTTTTTGGTAAAATTAGGATAGATAATTTTAATGGATTTAATCAAATTTATGGAATGAGGATATTTTTTAACTACTTCGTTAAAATTATCTAAGAGTAACATTGAATAAGGTTCAATCAAACAACCACCGATGATTTTTGACTTGTCCTGTTTTAACGGAAGATTAGTGTTTGTGGTTTTAGAGACACATGTGTTTTGTGAACTTTTATTTTTTGGGAAATGAATTCCATTCTTTGAATGGATGACAAATATGGATAGTTTTTGATCAGAATGAAATAATTTTGATATTTCAGTTTTATTATCTTGGGAGAGATTCAAAACTATATTGGTTGAGTCATTATTCCACAAGGTGTAAGGTATATCGCTTACTTGTACACTATTTGTAAATATGAATTTAGACATTTTGAATGAGAATGATAAACAAAAAAAATAAAAAATAAAAAATTCAATTTTTATTCAGATAGTTTATAACATCCAAAGCCTTTGTAATACAAATTATTTTTTATTGAGGGAAAATTAATTATATCTTTATCTTTAATTATCAATTTTTCTTCAACCATTGATGCATTTACTGGATCATATTGAGACTTCGGATTTTGGTATTTTTTGGTTCCAATTCTTGTACAATAGAATTGTATAGAAAATTTGAAATCAAGATGAGTTAAAAAATCAGTCATATATGGCACTTTGTTTTTGTAAAAATCACTGTTAAATCCGGATTGAATATCAGAGCCACCATTCTCTATATTTGCTATATATACATGTATATGACCATATGGTTTTAATAGCTGAAAATTTTCTCTATTGGTAATACTCAAAGAATAGATATCTTCAAGTTTTAAATATTTAACAATTTTAAAAATTAAATTAGGATTATTCATTCCAACACATTCGTATTATAATAAAATAAAAAATAAGCCTTAAATTAAATCAATTTAATTATTTACCAATTATCATAATTAAATGTGATTTTCCATTATTACATTGAAATTATTGGTTAGGAATTTTGTTGATAATTATAAAATGGGTATTTGGGTATATTTACGATCCATTAGGTCGTTGTCATCACATTTAGGACTGTTATCATGTGATGATGATAAATTTACCAT
>Ga0114931_10009352_pt1 | contig 11759 bp, 13 predicted proteins | sample 2SBtaG_FD_89579 | JGI IMG/M metagenome (GOLD analysis project Ga0114931, IMG submission 89579) | Deep subsurface microbial communities from Kolumbo volcano to uncover new lineages of life (NeLLi) - 2SBTROV14_V59a metaG | ecosystem: Environmental > Aquatic > Marine > Volcanic | place: Kolumbo...
AGCGGCGATTCCGCCGCCTGCGCCAATTCCAACCGCCATGCCTGGGACTACGGATAGTTATTGTCAGCACCTCGGGCTTTTGTTATTCTCTTATAATAATGAAAGAATCCCCGGAACTTTCACCGCTCAGAGAATTAAAAAATTATCTGATTTTCCTCCGGGATTACGGCTACCACGAAATCCCTTTGGAAACGGATTTGCAAAACTCCAATCAAAATCCGCGAAAAACAGGAACCGCCTCCCCTGCCGGCGGCAAGTCATTAGCCGAAGTCAGGCAGGAACTGGGCGACTGCACCCGTTGCAAACTTTGCCAGGGAAGACAGAACATCGTGTTCGGTTCCGGCAACCCGCAAGCCGACCTTGTTTTCGTCGGTGAAGGGCCGGGAGCCGACGAGGACGATCAAGGGCTTCCTTTCGTTGGCCGTGCCGGGAAAAAGCTCACGGAAATCATCGAAAAAGGAATGCAGTTAAACCGGGAGAAAGATGTCTACATCTGCAATATCGTCAAATGCCGGCCGCCGGGCAACCGGGACCCGGAGACGGATGAAATTGCCGCCTGCAAACCTTTTCTCATCCAGCAACTGCAAGCGATCCGTCCCAAGGTCATCGTGGCCCTGGGAAAACCGGCCGCGTCCACATTACTGGGCCGGAACGTCGCCATCACAAAAGAACGCGGCACATGGCATGAGTTTCAGGGGATAAAACTCATGCTGACTTTTCATCCCGCCTACCTGCTGAGGTTTTACACATTGGAAAACCGGCAAGCCATTATGGACGACATGCAAAAGGTGTTGAACGCATTGAGTTGATCATCATGAAATCCCATCGATCCCTGGAAGCCCTGCGGCGCAATATTGAATCCGTTATCATCGGCAAATCGGAGCCTATCGAACTGGCTGTCATCACCTTGCTGGCGCGAGGACATTTATTGATCGAAGACGTTCCCGGCGTCGGCAAGACCTCTCTTGCCTATGCCCTGGCCCAATCCCTCAGCCTATCGTTCAAGCGTATCCAGTTCACCAACGATATTCTGCCCACGGACATCACAGGGGTGTCGATTTATAACCAGAAGGAAAACCGGTTTCATTTCAACAAAGGACCGATATTTTCCAACCTGGTGCTGGCGGACGAGATCAACCGTTCCTCGCCGCGCACCCAGAGCGAGCTTCTCGAAGCCATGAACGAAAACCAAATCACCGTGGACAACACAACGTATGAGTTGGAACCACCGTTTATGGTCATCGCAACGCAAAACCCGATCGAGAGCCATGGCGCCTTCCCGCTTCCGGAGTCGCAAATGGACCGGTTTATGATGTACGTTTCCATGGGGTATCCGGCGGAGGCGGACGAGCGCCGCCTGCTGCGCACATTTTCCACCCGCCCGGCGGCAAGGGAGTTGAAACCCGTCCTGACCAAAGCCGATGTCATCGACCTGCAAAAGCAGGTGGATCAGGTTAAAATAGAGCCTGTTTTGACCGATTATGTTTTGAGCCTGATCACGGCCTCGCGCCAGAGCAAACACCTGTCGCTGGGGGTCAGCCCGCGCGGTGGCCTGATCCTGCAACAGGCCGCCAGGGCGCGGGCGCTTCTGCATGGCCGCACGTATTGCATCCCCGACGATATCAAGCAACTGGCCGTGCCCGTGCTATGCCACCGGGTGATCCCCGAATCGCGGCACGGCGCACATAAACGCAGCGCCGCCGACACCGCGCCCATCATCCTGGACATCGTGGAAAACCAGGAAGTCCCGGTATAAACGGAGGACAAGTTCGCCGGTGGAATCCCTAAACCGCAACAAACCCCTGTTCACGTTTTCCCTGAAAAACCGTACGCTGGAACTCACCCGCGAGGGCGGCGGATTTGTCGCCCTCATTTTCGGCGTCGGACTCGGGGCCATCAATACCGGAAACAACTTGCTGTACCTCATCCTGGCCATGTGTTGCAGTTTCATAGCGGTTTCGGGCATTCTGTCCGAAATCACCCTGAAGCGGATTTCCATCGAAGGAACCATCCCGAAAACCCTTTACGCCCGCGAGCCTTATCCCATGACCCTCCGGGTCACCAATCGCAAGAAAAAAACACCCTCCTATTCGCTGCTCATCAAGCTGCCGCCAACCCCGGACAACCCCTTGCAAGTCGAACGTCCCTTTTATTTTTTCCACATACCCCATGCCGCCCTGCGGGAAAAGACCGCCATGTTCACCGCCGCGAAAAGAGGCTTGCTGAAAATCAAAACCTGCCGGGTGTTCACCAGCTTTCCCTTCGGATTTTTTATCAAATCGAAATCCGTTCCCCTGGATTTGCAAGCCACCGTGTTTCCCCCGATCCGCGATGTAGAACTGCCGTCCCCGGCGGGCGCTTCCTTTCAGGGCACAGGCATAATCAAACAAAGAGGCGAAGAACTTTACGCCCTGCGCGAGTTTCGGCCCGGCGACCCCATCGGTTCCATACACTGGAAATCGACCGCCAAGACCGGGTCCCCGCGGGTAAAGGAATTCGTCGCCGGCGGGGATCACGGTTTCACCGTGTTTCTCCACACACAAGACGCACAAACCAACCGGCCAATCGATCCGGACACATTGGAGAAACGCGTCACGGAAGCCGCATCTTTAGTCTATCACCTGATTCGGCGGGGCAACGAAGTCTGCCTGAAAACAACCGATTATCAAAGCCCTTTCGGAAACTCTCCGGCTCACTTGGAGCAACTCATGACCTACCTTGCATGTGCCGGCTTGACAAGCGAACGGGAAACCCGTAAAACCGGACATCCATGAGAAAAAAGCGAATCATTATTGGAGTCATTGGCTCCGCAACCGACGCCCAACCCCATCTCAGTACTCCCCTGGGACGATGGCTGGCCGAACAGGGCTATGACTTGATCAACGGCGGCGGGCCTGGCGTGATGGCAGCCGTCGCCAAATCGTTTTGCGAAACCAAGGAGAGAGCGGGCGTCGTTATCGGCATCCTCCCCTCCCAACATTCCTGTAAGAATCCGGAGCAGCGCTGCCAACACCAACCGCCGGCGGGATACCCTAACCCGTACATCGATATCCCCGTTTATACTCATCTGCACCTCTCCGGTTCCCAAGGCAAGGAAACCGACAGCCGCAACCATATCATTGTTCTTACCGCCAACACGCTGATCGCTTTTCCGGGTAGTGCCGGCACCCGCTCGGAAATCGAACTGGCCCTGGAATATCGCAAACCGCTGGTTATCGTCAACCCGGCGGGGGAATGGGATGAATTCAAAAACTCCGCCGCCACGGTCAAAAATATTGAGGAAATGATCGATGGAATCCGGCTTCTCGGAACCGGCGGCGGACGCGGATAAATCGCCGCATTGAAAATCGGCAAATCGCCTCGCAAGCGATTCACCAGGCAATCCAATCCGCCTAAGAAAAAACTTGACCCTTTTCCGGGCTTATGGAATAAATAAGATTTGGACCTAACGTCTGTTCACCGCCAGTTCCGAATTCCCTGGAAACCATCCACAAAATTCAAAGGTAATCCTCATGCCTCAAAACGAAAGATGCCTCAATTCCAAAATTCTTATCGTCGATGACGAACGAACCCAGGTTTTGATGCTCGAACGGGCTCTGACAAAAGAGGGATACAAAAACATCCGCAGCACCACGGACCCGCGGGAAGTTCACGGAATCTGCAAGGAGTTTCACCCCGACCTCATTCTCCTCGACATCATGATGCCCCACCTGAACGGCCATCAGGTCATGGAGCAAATCAAGGATTTGCAGGAGGGCAATGACATAGGACCAGACACTATTCAGATATTGGTTTTGACCGCGCGCACCGATCCCGAGACCGCATTTCTTTCATACCTGGGCGGAGCGAAAGATTACCTGGAAAAACCCTTTACTATCCCTGTGGTGCTTTTGCGCATCCGCAACATTTTGGAAGCCATCCACCTGCAAAACGAGCTGAGAGACCTTAAAATCGAGAACCAACGTTTGCGGGAAAGCAAAGGATGAAAAAACTTCATGTAAGGAAAGGTAAAGAAATCATCAAGGAGGGCGAAGAAAGCGGATCGGCCTACGTTATCGAAGCCGGAACGGTGGAAGTTTCCAAGACCAATGCCCATGGAAAAAAAAGGGTGTTGGCCGTTCTGGAGGAAAAAGCATTTTTCGGTGAGTTGGGGTTGATTGACCGCTTGCCGCGCTCGGCCACCGTCACCGCCCTGGAAGACTGCGTCATCGGTGAAATCACCCAGGAAATGTTCGATACGCTTTCCAAAACAAACCCGAAAGCTTTACTGCCTTTTTTAAGAATTATCGCCGCCCGTCTGCGGGCCACGATAAAAATCCTGGACGAATATAAACATCAGCCCGGCCCCTCCCAGCAGTAATCGACCCGACCACCACGACCCCATTTCCCGAGTCACACGCTTACCCTGCCCCATCAGGTAAATTCGCCGCCACGGCCGCAGATTTATGATTGTTTTCACATAGCATGTCGCTCACCCGTTCGGCCGATTCGCCCCCGACGTAAACACACCCGCAAAGCAGAAGAACCAGCGTTTCCTCGGAGCGCCCATTATCGATCTTTTCCAAATACTCCTTCGTTTCTCCCGTAACACAGCATTTAAACTTTCTCATCGACAGACCCTCCCCCAAAACAAGATTGATGAGCGATCGGAATTTCGGTTGAACAAACACTATATTCCCATAAGAATTCTATGTCAAGAAATAAATCCTTCGAGAATAATTAATCGCGGTGCAAACCGTCAGGAAGGGCAGAGATGAGGGAGGAGGTCCATCTTAAAAATTTTCCGTAAAGCACATGGACTGAGTGCGGTGTCTTTTCAAGAACGGTTAGTCGCCGGGAGAGCCGGCTTTTTGTAAACTTTGCGCCGAAACAAGCTGTTCCTTCTGCTCGCCAAACGGTCCAGAAACAGCAATCCCCGCAAATGATCTATTTCGTGCTGCACGGCACGCGCCTCAAACCCCGTCATGGAGTAGACCTGCCGATCGCCGCATTCGTCCCATGCCGTCAAAGTGATGCTTTCGGCACGGGCGACGTTGCCGGTATAATCCGGGACCGAAAGGCAGCCTTCCCGTCCCACCACCTCCCCTTCCCGGCTCAGAATTTTCGGATTGATCAAGACCAAATGGCCGTGGTTGGGAATATGCGGTTTGCCGGAAACATCGACGATAACGATTTGCAGGAAACAGCCCACCTGCGGGGCGGCAATGCCGACACAGCCGGGGCTTGCCCGCCGCGTCTCTTCCAGGTCGGCGATAAAACCGCGAATGGGGTCCTCGACCTTCTCGACCCGTTGCGCCGACTTTTTCAATCGCGGGTCGGGATAAACCAAAATATCCAGAACTGCCATCGGCGCTACCCCATCAGAGTATCGATCGGTGAGAGCCGGATTTCTACATTTTTTTCCGCCGCGAGAACTTCCAGAGCCTTTTGCAGGGCATCGATCCCCTTCGACGCCACCCCTTCGATCGTCATGATATAAATGGCTTTTTCCGAAGTCCCGCCCACATCAGATTCCAGATTGAGAATGTTCAGCCCGGCTTCCGCCAGGGCGCCAGTCGCCTCGGCGACGATGCCCGCCCGGTCCGCGCCGTAAACACTTATCCGCACATTCGGTTCGACATGATGGTGCAACTCCCCTTCGATGCCGGCCACATGCCGGCGAAGACCCAGAGGATCGCATACCGGAGCAATGATTTTTTCCAGTGCTTTCACGGTTCCCGCATACTGCACCATCAGCATAATGGTGAAATTGCCCCCCAGCCGCGCCATGGAGGCCTCGCCGAGATTGCATCCGCCCCGATACAAGGCAGCGCTCACCCGGGCAACGATACCGGGCCGGTCTTTACCCACCAGGGTAAGCATAAACCATTTGCTCATGACGCAAACTCTTCCGAAGTTTAACAGTCAGCCCCGACACCGGAAATTTAGACGACCGTCCCGCCGCTTCCGCATTTCACCCATTACGAGTTGTCCAAGCGTCCCATCAACTCCTCAAGCTTCGCAACGATCTGCTTGGAAACGGCATTCAATTCCTGCGTGAGAGCCGCCAGTTCTCCCTCAGAGCCGCTGTTATAGGCATTGATTATGGAAAAGAAAATTTCGTGAATACGCTTATGAGGAGCATTCAGTTCATCAAATATCTTTTTCGTCCCGGCATCGGCATGCAACTGAAAGTGGTCCTCGTCAAAATACCATTTCCCCAGCCGGCATTTTGAATGATCCTTTAAAACAGGTTTTGGGTCCAGCCGAATTTTTCCACTCAACATCTTCTTTATTCTTTCCAACCACAACAGATGATCTCCGATACCGATTTGAATAAGCGCTTTGTCGTTCAAAATCACCCGGGAAAACAAGCTGTCCACCTTTTGCGCCGCCTGGGTGGTTTCGCTGACGGCCACTTTGGTATCGTTCGTGATTCGGTCCGAGGTCATCCTGATTCCGTCAAGAAATTTGTTGACGCTTGCAGCGCTTTCCTCGGTCGCCTGTTTGTGTTGTTCGGTAGCGGAATTGATTTGTGAAATCATGGTCTCTACTTTCTCGGCCTCACTTAAAATATTACTCAAGGAGGTATCCACCGAGTTTATCGATTGATTGCCTTCCTCAACCTTTTTCAAACTGTTATCCATGGCTTCGACGACTATCCCGGTTTGTTCCTGGATTTTTTCGATAGCGCTTGTGATTTCGGTAGTGGCCTGGGCCGTATCCTGGGAAAGTTTCTTAACCTCATTGGCTACCACGGCAAAGCCTTTCCCATGCTCGCCGGAGCGGGCAGCCTCAATAGTGGCATTCAAGGCCAGCAAATTGGTTTGCCGCGCGATTTTACTGATTTTCGCCGCCGACTCGGAGATTTCACCGGCGCTGTCCTTGAGCCTTTCGATTTCCTCGGCAAAATGCTGGACGTCTTTGGAAACGGCTTGCATGTTGTTTGTCGCTTCCTGAACAACGTGGTTCCCTTCTTCAGCCATGCTTTTCATTTTGGAAGACGCAGAATAAACTTCGGTCGAAAAGGAATTGATTTCCTTGACTGTCGCGGCCATCTCCTCGGTGGCGCTGGCGATGGTCGACGCCTGTTGCACATAATCGTCCAACTGTTCTTCGATCATGTGAATATCGTCTTCCAGGTTAATCCCTCTTGCCGCCACTTTTGAATTGGATGTGCGAACATCGATCAAAATGTTCTCAACACCGGCGACCAGCTTGTTTACAAGGCTCTCAATCGAAGTGTCGTCAAAATCGCCTTCGATTTTTCGGGACAAATCAATTTTTTCCCCACAAACTCTTTGCAAATATCCCAGAATATCCTCCGCCAAAAGTTTGCCTAAAGGTCGATCAGAATTTGCCATAACGGTTTCCCATTTTGAAGAGCCTATCTAAGAACTCACCCTGCCGCAACAAACCCGCGAAACCCTATTTCGATCGCTCGAATGAAAAATGACCGAACTCAAAATTATCATACTCCAAACAAAAAACCCAGAGAAGTTTGCCGGCGAAGCCGGAAAAGCCGGAAACGGCAGGTAACGGTTTTTTGCCTAAAGAACGCTTAGAAATGGTTCAGGCTGGGTTTGCCAACGGGGTAAACATTGTACCCGGTTTGAAACAGGGCCTGATGGTTCAAATGGTTTCTGCCGTCAAACAGGAAGGCGGGTTTTTGCATGGTTTCATAGATTCGCCGGTAGTCGAGAGTTGTAAAAACATCCCATTCGGTGATCAGGACGATGGCATGAGCCTTTTCGGCGGCCTTGTACGGGTCGGGTTCAAAATCCACCTGGCCCGCAAATTCATGAAGGTCGTTGCGGGCATTAGGCAGGGCATGCGGATCGGTAATGCACAAGCTGGCTTTTTCCTCCAACAAGCGCTTGCAAATGTAAAAGGCCGGCGCGTCACGAGTATCGCCGGTGTCCGGCTTGAACGCAAATCCAAAAATTGCGATTTTTTTGTCCACCAGCGTATTGAACATCGCCTTGGCGATGCGGTCCACAAACCATTTCATCTGGTAGTCGTTAATCGTATTCACCTGCTGCCAGTATTGGGCGATATCCTGCAATCCGTAATGCTCGCAAAGATAGACGAGGCTTGCCAGGTCCTTGCGAAAACAGGAACCGCCAAACCCCGCGCCGGCTTGCATAAATCGAGAGCCGATCCGCCGGTCGCGCCCCACGGCATTCGACACTTCGGTGATGTCGGCGCCGGTACATTCGCAAAGAGACGCGATACTGTTGATGGAAGAAATTCTTTGGGCGAGAAATGCGTTGGCAACCAGTTTGGACAATTCGCTGCTCCACAGGTTAGTGGTGATCACTTTTTCCCGTGGCACCCACCGCAGATAAATGTCCATCAATTCCTGAAGAGCCTGCTTTCCGGACGGCGTATCCATAGCGCCGATCAAAACCCTGTCAGGGTTTTCCATATCACGAATGGCCGTACCTTCCGCCAGGAACTCGGGATTCGACAGAATTTCAAATTGAACGGAATCCGCCCCGAAATGCAGGATTCTCTCAATGGCCTCCGAGGCGCGCACGGGGACGGTGCTTTTTTCGACAACAATTTTCGGCGAGCGGGCGATTTTCTTAATGCGCCGGGCGGTTTGCTCGATATACCGCAAGTCCGCCGCCTTGCCGGCGCCTTGACCGTACGTTTTTGTCGGCGTGTTGACCGAAACGAAAATGATATCGGCGGCATCGATTTCACGGTCGATTTCCGTGGAAAAAAACAAATTTTTTCCGCGCACCCGCTCCACCCGCTCCTTCAATCCCGGCTCAAATATAGGGAGTTCGCCGGAATTCCAGGCGGCGATCCGCGGCGCGGAAATATCCACAACCGTCACTTTAAAGTCCGGGCACTTGTCGGCAATAACGGTCATGGTGGGGCCGCCCACATGCCCGGAACCGATGCACAATATTTTTTTTGCAAACTTTCCATCACTCATTTACTTTCGGCTACCCTCCAAGGTTAAAGCGCCCACCGGCAAGCCGCAGGCACCCCCCTACCACCATCAAGGGACAGGGCATTAAATAAAAAAAGAGGCTCGGCTCCCCCTGGAACCAAGCCTCTTGAAAATTTCCCGTTAGACCTATTTTTTGTAATTGAACGTCTCCTTTTTGCGGGTGAAAGGCAGGGTGCCTTTCTTGAAGGCCAACTTGCCTTTTCTGAATCCCCAATCCTCAATCACCAAGGGAGTTTTTTCACTCTGGGCCGTTTCTTTCCTTCGCTTTTTCGTTTCGACAAGTTTCTGATCCTCGTTGTCTTCATTCCAGAACTTCTCGGTCGGATGAACGAGTTTAGCCTTTGCCGCAAAATCAAACTTGTATTTAGCATCCAGGCTGGGTTGAAAGGGGTTCTTTTCATGCGAATGGCAACGGGTGCAAACGTTGGTGTAATCCCAACGCTGACCGAATTTTTCATTGTCGGATTTCTTGAATTTGCCCTTGGTGTTTTTCATCATAATACGCATTTCAGAGCCTCCAGCCGCAGAATGGCACATCTCACAGCCAACCTGCTCCAGGCTCGGCTCCTCGGGGTCGATTTTGGTGCTGACGTCTTTGACCTTGACCTTGCCCTTGTTCTTGCCCTTTTTAATCTTGATTTTTTTCTTGGTGCCGGCGGGTTTAAATCCCCCCCGCTGCTTATATCCGGTCGTGTGACACCGGAGGCAATGCGGATCGGCCGTATAATCCTTATCCGGGTCCAACTTGGCCCGTTTTTTGGCATCGGCGCGGACACCCGGTTTCAAAAGCTCAAAGGTCTTGCCGTGAGGACTTGCCTTCCAAGCTTCATAATAAGCATCATGGCAGCTGCCGTTGCACTTGGCGGCGCCAACGTATTTCATTCTTTTGACGACGGGTTTCTTTTTCTTCTTTTTCGCGTCCGCATCTCCGGAAGCGCCGATGACCAAGGCGCAGGAAACAAATAACAATCCCAGAATTTTAAAAGCTTTAATCATTTTATCTCCCCGGTTTCTGCCATCGAAACATTATAAAAAAATACGCGAAAAATAAGTCGCCAAAGAATAGTACAAAACCCCCATGGGGTCAACCTCAAAAGAAATTTTTGGCGGCTGTTTTCTTCCATCAGGCATTGCATTTCTGTTACTCTATGCGTCGCAGGCTACAATATTTTTAAAAAAATTATCTTTTATAACAATAGATTATATATAATTAGCTAATAAATCGCTTTATTACACACGAGTTTTTTGAAAAACCGGAATCAATGCCCTCCCCCTTAAAGCTCTCGGATTTTGATTTTTCCCTGCCCCCCGAGTTGATCGCGCAGGAACCCGCCGCCACCCGCGACCGCTCCCGCCTGATGATAATAGATCGAAGAACCGGCAGCATCCGGCACGATCTATTTTCCAACCTGACCCAATATCTGGCTCACCACCCGTTAATGGTGTTCAACGACACCAAGGTCGTGCCCGCAAAACTTGTCGGTCGAAAAAAGGAAACCGGCAAAGCCGTGGAAGCCCTGCTGATTCGGGAAACAAAAGCAAACTGCTGGGAAGCTTTCGTGAAAGGTTTGGCAGGGATAAAAACCGGATCGGAACTGATTTTTGGAACGGAGGACCTGACGGCCGTATTGCTGGAAAAACGCGATGGACGAGGAGTTCTTTGTTTTCACTGCTCCGGTGAGCTAAAAACCGCCCTGGAGAAAGCGGCCCAAGTTCCCCTTCCCCCCTATATCAGGAGAACCGCCGGCGACGGCATGGGACAACTTGACCGGAAACGATATCAAACCGTTTATGCGAAGAACCCCGGAGCCATTGCCGCCCCAACCGCCGGACTACATTTCACGGATCATTTGTTGAAGGACATCGACCCAAAGTATGCGGACACAGTTTTTCTTACGCTCCATGTCGGCCCCGGCACGTTTCAGCCCATCCGCAGCGAAATCATTGCCGACCATACCATGGATAAAGAATTTTACCGTATTTCCCGGAACACTTGGAATCGATTGGTTGAGGCCAAAACGGCTGGCCAAGACGTGTTAGCGGTCGGCACAACCGCCACCCGGACGCTTGAATCCGTGAGCCTGGCGGCAGAGACGGAAACCGATGTTTCCGGCTGGACGGACCGGTTTATTTATCCCGGTTATGAATTCAAAAACGTTCGCCAACTACTGACCAACTTTCATCTCCCAAAATCCACACTTTACCTTCTGATCTGCGCTTTCGCCGGCAAGCGCCTGATAGAACAAGCCTATGAGGCGGCAAAACATGAAAAATACCGGTTTTTCAGCTATGGAGACGCCATGCTAATCCTATGACAAAAACTTAAAACACAAATTAATCAAGTAGTTATCTATTTTCAGGTCTGGTTTACGGTCTGCTTGAAATGTTTGCCGGACTTAAAGCGAACCACCTTGCGTGCGGAAATTTCTGCTTCCTCGCCGGTTTTTGGATTTCTCCCCATGCGCTTGGCCTTTTCCTTGACTTGAAAAGACCCGAACCGCCGCAAAATGACCGTTTCCCCCTGCCCCAGAGACTCCTTAATCAGCTTGATTACAGTCTCGACGGCCTCTTCCGCTTTTGCGCGGGAGAGCTTGGCCTCGGTGGAAACATGATTGATGATATCTTGTTTTGTCATTTCCCCTCCTGTTAAGCTATTGTTTTTTATTTATTTAAACAGTTTAACGTGTTCCGGAACAACAAATCAATCCTTTTATTTTGTCGAAGGGATATTTCAACCCCTTTGATTTCAATCTTCACCACTTAACGGGATGCTACACTTTAACATTAAAAATTAAAAATTCAATAGGCTTTTGTG
>Ga0114931_10009353_pt1 | contig 11758 bp, 14 predicted proteins | sample 2SBtaG_FD_89579 | JGI IMG/M metagenome (GOLD analysis project Ga0114931, IMG submission 89579) | Deep subsurface microbial communities from Kolumbo volcano to uncover new lineages of life (NeLLi) - 2SBTROV14_V59a metaG | ecosystem: Environmental > Aquatic > Marine > Volcanic | place: Kolumbo...
AAGAATAGGATTAGAATTTCCTTCCACACCAAATTCCCACTGCCCTGCAGCTTCATCCCATTGAATTATAGCAGGTGGATTTGCTGGACTACCAGCAGGACCACGATCAACTCTAATACCAGAAACACCTGAGCCATTGCCTACACCTGTCCCGGTTTCACCGAAGTTTATATCAACATAAGGATCGGTAACCCTTAATTCTGTTGTTTGGATACTAGTATTGCTACCAGATACTGTTAAAGATGTTTCAATGTTTAGACCATCTTTAAAAGTTTTCACGCCATAAATGTCTTGTGCAACACCGTTGCTGTCTGGAGGACCATCACCAGCAGGCGCGTCGCCTGCTACATTAGTAACGAGAACAAATTCGGTTCCCAAGAAATCCGCAATATCATTTTTAACAAGAGGGCGATTAATAAATCCGCCTCCGTTGTGTATTAAAACATCACCGATGGTTGGAGTTGTTGCTGTTGTATCAACATCTAAAAGATCATCGGTACTTAAAAAGTCATTTACATAAGCCCCCGAGCGCATAACAATAACATGTTTATTTGTTGGTGATGCATTAGATACATCATTTAAATCATTTAAATTAAGTGTAACATTGCCAAGAACTGGAGCAATTGTATTAATAGTTTCTACATAACCTGCAACTGGAAAATCTGTTATGTCCGCCGCCACATGGGTATGTATTAATGGGGCAAAGTTTGCATCGGTTTCAGTTTCTGTGTAGTAACGGCCATCTAAAACACCAGAAACATTTAAATCATTGTGTGTGTAGTATAAGAAATCAAGAGCGCCGCCCTGTAAATCAGCTTTAGTATAATAACTACCGCTTGCAACACCAATTGGATTCCATGTTACACCGTCGTTGGTAAATTGCCAGCCAGCAGGAACTGCTGGACTTCCAGTGACAGTTTCGTTGAAACGAATGCCTACATTAGGACCAGAAAATCTATCAACGTATAAACCACTATCATTTATACTATAGCCACCAACATTTAATGTAAAATTGGCTTCTGGTGTTCCAGTGAAATTTGCCTTTGTGTTAAGGCCATTATCTACATATGTTATAGTAGCAAAATCATTTAATTGGGTTTGGCTTACACTATCGGGTGGAATTGACCACATAGGCCGTAAGTCATAAATCATATCACTGCTAATTGCGGTTGTAGTATCACCAATAAAAATTGCAGCCAATGGTAGTTCATTTTTATAAGAACTTGTAGGTGGAAGGTCAGGCGTTCCAGAAGCGACACCATTTACAACATTTATCATTCCAGTATTTGTAACTGTAACTAATACCCATTTAGCGTCAGAACCTGGTGCGCTGATGGTTGGTGAAGTTCCACCAATATATTCCATGTATTCATTATTTGCAGTCCAAAAAGAACCTTCGGCGACTTTTACCGTCATATTTGGGGTCGCCTGCGCTTCTACTTTTAACGGCGTAAAATACGCTCCTAATTTTTTTGCATCTGAACCTTTTGGGGGTAATGATATCATTGCGACTGCTCCTTAATACACAAATTTCTATGTTATTACTATTTATGAGAAGGTTATAAAAAACTCTGCTTGACAGAACCATATATAATGTTCTACACTAGCAAAATAATAAAAATAAGGAAAATGCATGGGGTATATAAATGCCATAAAGAGAAATAACGATGTTCTTGTTTGGGAAAGAAAAAACGGAAAAAGAGAAATTGTAACCTACCAAGCACCATATTACTTTTACACAAAATCAAAAACCGGGGAATTCAAGAGCATTTACGGGGACACACTTGAACGCCATGATTTTGCTACAGCCAGAGAATTTAACGAAGCAAAAGCAGCGATGGCAGGCCAACATCAGGAAATGTTTGAATCTGACATCTCCCCAGAATTAAAGCTTCTTTCAGAAGAATACTATAATAAACCAGCGCCTGTACTTAATATAACCTTTTTCGATATCGAAGTTTCGTATAAAATGGTGAAATATAAGGACTCACATAAAGTTAAAATAAGAAAAAAGAATTTTAAGATATAGAAGTAGTTGATATAAATGCTAATAAAGGAATATTATTATGGATTATCAAAAAATATACGATAGGTTAATGTTAGCAGCCGCCTCAAGAACAGAAAAATTAGTCATTTTTGAAAACCATCATGTGTTGCCTAAATCGTGCGGTGGTGACAACAGCGCCGATAATGTAGTTGAATTGTCGCTTCGAGAACATTTTATAGCACATAAGTTACTTGTTAAAATTTATAAAAATAAAAATACCGTTGCCCATAAAAAAATGATATATGCATTGTGGTTTATGTGTAAAAACAACAAAATGCGACATGTTAATTCTAGGGATTATGAAAATGCAAGAATTTTGTTTAGCAAAAATAATCCAAATAAGTGTAAGAAAAGAAAAGAAAAATTTAAAAAAAATCACAAAGCAGGAAAATATAAGTATGATTATGATATAATAGCGGCTTCGCTAAAAAGTACACTTTCCAAATTTACTAAAGACCAAATGAACGAAAGATTAAACAACAGCATTAGAAAGTGTGATCGTGTAGCAAGAGGAAAGGCAATACAAAAGGGGAAAGCATCATTATTAAAAATGATCAAAAACGGAAAAGTAACTAAATTTTGGTCTTACGAGGCAACAGAAAAGGTTGGAATAGATTACAGAAAAATTTATTATATAATAAAAAATAAAAACGGTGTTGGTCGGCGAGGCTAACATTATGAATATATCAAAAAATATACAGGCGGAAATAAGTGGAAGAAATTACAGTCAAAGAATTAAGAAATTTGAAAAACGTAGAACAATATGAAGTATGGGACGAAACGACATCTAAGTGGGTAGATGCAAAAAATTCTGATTATATGTATACTGGCCCAATTGGCTATTCCACAATGGAAGACCCTTATGCGCCAATCAATTCCATTTCCATGTATCATACATGGCAAAAAAGAATGATATTAGCAGCCGTTCCTCCTGCTGAATATACTGATTCACAAGATAATGATTATATACTTGAAAAGCTTAATGAAATTGCCGAATTACCTACAGATTGTAAAATTGAAGTAACCTTATTTGAAAATGAACATCAGTTACTGAAATGGTTCTTGGAAGAAATCGAAGACAGTGACGTGCTTTCTGGATGGAATAGTGAAGGTTATGACGTTCCCATGATGGGCAAACGGTTGGAAATGATGGGCAAACAGTTCTTTAACCAGCTTTCATTTCCAGAAGGTAACAGTCCAAGGTACCGTGAAGTTGAAAAATTTGGAAAACCTCAACAACAACTTGATTTGTCTGGAAGAATCAGTGCTGATTATCTTCTCATATACAAAAAATATGAAGTAGTAGAAAAACCATCCTATAAACTTGAAGCAATTGCCGATGAAGTGTTAATTGATCCAAAAACCAAAGAGCCTGTGCTTCCAAAATTAGAATATTCTGGTTCACTGGCAGATCAGTACCGGAAGAATTTTCTTTGGTTTATCAGATATAACCTTCGAGATACCGAAATACTGAAAGGATTTGAAGACCGATTGGGATATATTGAAGTCGCAAACCAGATGTATCATCTTTCTACAGGATTGTTCAAGCATGTCACAGGAACAGTAAAATTATCAGAATTAGCAACGATTAATCACTGTCACCATGAATTAAATAATTTAATTGTTAATGATATTCATGTTCCAGACAGTGTTGAAAAAGCAAAAGGTGCATTTGTGCTTCTTCCGCAAGTCGGTGAACACCGATGGATTGGCGCGATTGATATTAATTCACTGTATCCATCGGCTATTCGTTCAAATAATGTCAGCCCTGAAACAATAATGGGTCAGTTTGAAGAAACTGAAAAGGCATTTGAAGAGATTAAAAAACATTCGTTGGTAGAATTAACACTAGAGATGGATAGTGGTGAAAGGTTGACAGCCAGTGCAGAAGAATGGAATGCAGCATTAAAGGCAAAAAAATGGACTATATCTGGTTATGGCACTGTTTTTACACAGGAATTCAAAGGCATCATGCCTTCAATTCTGGAAAACTGGTACTCAACCCGTAAGAACTATCAAAAACTATTAAAAGAAGCTAAAGATAACGGCGATCAGATTAAAGCAACCTATTATGACAAGCTTCAGTATGTGTATAAAATTAAACTGAATAGTTATTATGGTTCACTATTAAATGCTTATTTTAGATTCTATGATAAGCGGCTTGGCGAAAGTACAACAGCTACCAGTCGTATTATTCTATTACACCAATGCGCGAAGGTTGCAGAACTATTAGATGGAGAATATGCACAAACTGATAGACTGGAACACGATGAGCACGGTAAGTCACATATTGGTTATTCTAATAAGTGGTCAGTTATATATGGTGATTCTGTTGCTAAAGATACTAATATAATTCTTGAAGATGGCAAAGAACATACAATAGAAAGTTTATTTAAATACGTTCAGGAAACACACAACAATGGTAAACAATATTATTTCCCTAAAAACATAAAATCTTTAACTTATGATGAAAAGAAAAACAAAACTACTTTTGAAGATATAATTTATGTAATGCGTCATAAAACGTCTAAAAAGATGTTCAGAGTTTGGCTTACTAATTCAACATATGTAGACGTTACAGAAGATCATTCTTTAATAGGATATAAAAATACTCAAAAGCGATTGAAAGGCGAAAGTTGTTTGATTGAAATAAAGCCACAAGAGTTGGGCAATTATATTAAAAGTATTATTTTTTTAAAAAACATTCCGCGTTTAGATACCACAGACATGGGATATTCAAAGGAAATATATGAGTTCTTAGGATTTATGGTTGGTGATGGTAGCGCGGGCAAAAAATCAAATGGCGGTGTTTCATTATCAATAGGTTCACAAGATATTTCTGAAATATCTGAGAAATTATTAAATCCTTTAATTGAACAAGGCTATATAACGTCTTATGCGATTAGAAAAAATACACACGATGTTAGAATGTGTGGTACAAAAATATTTAACTTAGTTAAAGAGACTCTTTACTTTAATGGTAAAAAGAATTTCCCCAAATGGATATTCAATGAAACTGTTGAAAATATAAGTAGTTTTTTGCGTGGATATTTTAGTGCAGATGGAACGGTTTGTAATAGAACTGTATCTTTGTGTTCGGTCAATATTGATTTCATAAAACAAGCACAGATATTACTATTTTACTGCGGCATATCCTCTAATTATTTTACAGAAAATACCGAAAATAGTTATAATGGAGTTTATTCTGGAACATATAGTAAAAAATTAAACATAAAAAACACAGAAAAATTTGAAGAATTAGTAAATTTCATACAATATAGAAAACAAAATAAGATTCCTAAAAATGGCAAAGAACGTAATTATTTGTCACAATATGATTTTTCTATTAGCAGAGGTATTAAAGTTGAAGAAATACAATATGATGATTATGTATATGACATAGAAGTAGGTAATACTCACGTGTTTTTTGCTAATAATATATTAGTTCACAATACGGACAGTTCATATTTTAATACACATGCTAAAACTAAAGAAGAAGCAATTAAAGTTGCCGATGCCGTGGGTGAGGTGACCAATGCTTCATTCCCTGAATTTATGCGGGAAACTTTTTTATGTACAAGTGAATTTGACAATATCATACAAACAGGCCGTGAAATTGTTGCAGATGGTGGTATTTTTATTGATAAAAAACGTTACGTGCTTCATATAATTGACAATGAAGGTTATAGTTGTGATAAGATGAAAGTTATGGGCGTTGAAACCAAAAAAACTACATTACCTAAAAATATAGCAAAGAAAATAAATGGATTTATAGAAAGGTATTTAAAGGGCACAGCATGGGAAGATCTTGCAGAAGATATTGTCGCATATAAATCTGAACTTTTAAACACAAAAAACATTATGTCTATTGGGTTACCAAAAGGAATTAAACAGCTAGAACATTATACAAAAGTATATGCTGGAGACTATTATAATAAAAACAAAGACAGATTACCTGGACACGTGGCAGCTAGTATTTTTTATAATCTTTGTTTGGAAGAATATGGTGATAACCGCAGTCCGGTAATATCATCTGGAATGAAAATAAAAATATTTTACTTGAACAAAACGTACGGACGATTTAAAGCAATAGCAATTCCTGCTGATATTGATACTGCACCACAATGGTTTCTTGATAATTTCGTAGTTAACAGAGATATGCATCTTGAACGATTAATTGATAAACCAATGAATAATATTATTAAGGCAATTGGTAAGGAAACACCATCAAAACAAAGTCTTTTTACCGATAACATGTTAGGATTCTAATGAAAACTATATATACATCAAACTATGCACGCCACGCAAATAACCCTATGGCTATAGGAATAAGCTTAACTGTCCCTGATTGGTATGAAGGAAAGAGACTTGAATATCTTGCGCCACAAACCGATATGGTTGGGAAGATTAAAAGGGGTTCAGAAAATTACAATCAGCGCAAATATACAAGAGAATATTTGGATTTATTGAAAGCCAGAAATGTTAACCCTCAAAAACTTATTGATAGTTTACCAGATGGTACGCTTCTTTTGTGCTATGAATCGCCTGGTGTATTTTGTCATAGACGCCTCCTTGCGGATTGGATTGAACGCCATACTGGTTTCGTTGTCCCTGAATGGAAAAATGAAAAAGAACTTGAAGAAGAAAACCAAAATAAAGTTATTGACAGTATATTAAATTTTTAGTATACTATAAGAAACATAACAATAATAATAATAGGAAATAATAATAAATGAAATTAACAAACAATCTCATAACATTCATCGAAAATGTAGCTAAAACAGGATTAAGTGTTAACATTGATAATGTTATCATTGAATCTGATATGATACGAGCAATTGACGATGAGCGCAAAGTAGTTCTTTTTCAGAATACTGGTGTACCTGAAATGCCATTTAGTGCTATTGGCTTAACACGAATTCCTATATTCTTATCCCGCCTTGAAATCGCTAAAAGTCAAGATAATTTTACAGTTGACGTTACTGTTGATGAAGATGACGATTATGCGCGTGCATTTACTATGAAATGTACAGGTACAAAGATTGAATATCGTTGTGCAAATCCAACTAATATACAAGCCCCACGACAAATTAATGATACCCTTGTATATCGAATTCAAATGAATGCAGAAGCTGTCAGTCTTCTCCAGAAAGGCCAAGGCGCAATGGGTTCAGAGACCGTATCTATTATTGGATGTGAAAATGGTGTTTCTTTTGAACTTACTGATATCAACAGCGACGTATTTAAGCATGATATCACATCGGATGTACAATTACTGGATGCAGATGTTTCTGAAACATTTAGCCATCGTTATCCTTTAAAGACTTTACTTGCACTATTCAAGCAAAATCCAGATGGTAGTTTTGATGTCGGCGAGAAGGGCATTCTTAATATTAATGTTAATGGATTAGACATTTACTTATTACCGCAGGTATAAATTATGGAAACTCCATTACGGAAAGTAGAGCGTCTTATTGAAAATGATTGGCACCTATGCCAGATGTCGGAGCTAAATAAAGGTGATATATTTAGACTAACTGAACCCGATGGGGAAATTGTTGGTAAAATGAACTGGCTTGCCACAGCTGAACCAAAAATAATAACAAACCCAAATGGCGTGGAGACTTGGGGAGTAGATGCAGAAGGAGTAACCGATGACTGATGAGAAATCTCTACCTGATACTAATATTTTAGGACCAGAGTTTGACACTACCACGGAGAGTTTTGAACCAACAGAACTAGAAGAACAAAAGAGTTCACCGGTTCTTTCTGGTGATGATCTTGCTGAAATAAAAGCGCAATTAAAAGCTCAAATCTTCAACGAGTTGAAAGATGAACATACTCGAAAGATGGAAGAAGCTAAATTCCGCAGAGAAGAAGAAGATAACGAACATACAAAATATATTGAAAAAATGAAAGCATCACCAGATCCATGGGTGGACATTATTGGGTGGGTACGAACCGATGAAGGTATTAAAATAGAACTTGAATGGAATAGTCCATTTGTTGACTACCTTAAGGTTAATGGAATCACTGGCGCTGATGATGAACAAGTTGTTCAGAAATGGGTAACATTACTACTACGCGACATGGCCGATCAAATGGAAGAGAGGTTTGACGGCGATAGTAAATTTGAGTAAAACTATTCCAGAAGTTGTAGGATCTTTCTTTCAACTTCTGGAAAATTTTCGAAACATTCTGTTCTGCCACCAAATTTTCCTTAAAAAAGGTATTTATTATGAAGTTTCTTATTCTTGACATCTCTAACCTGCTTTACAGAACATTTTATGCCAACAAGGGCGAGGATGATATAACACTCGCAGGATTGGCAAACCATCAAGCTCTTCTTACCTTAAATAAGTACTTTAAAAAATACAAACCAGATAAAGTAGTCATGGTATATGATCGTCCTAATTGGCGCAAAGATTATACCAAGTCCGACGAATGCGTTTCAGGTAAGTTGTACAAAGGCAATCGTCGTAAAGATATGACACAAAAGGAGCGGGCAAAGTACGAACTGTTTTTATCGCACCTTAAAGAATTTGAAGAATTGATGAAAAACTATACCAGTGTTATTTGTCTTGCTGCTATGGGACTTGAAGCCGATGATTTGGCGGGCGGATTTGTTCAGATGTATTCTGGTAATGATAATGAAATTATTGTCATTAGTACCGATAAGGACTATATTCAGATGCTTGGTTTCCCCAATGTTATGCTTCTTAATCCAGCTAAAGATGAAGAGCGTACCCTTGAAGAATGGGATGACGATGCGGAATTATTTATGTTTGAAAAATGTATTCGTGGTGATGCTGGTGATAATGTACAATCCGCTTATCCGCGTGTTAGGAAAACGCGGATAAGAAAAGCATGGGAAGATCCTTTAGAACGGGTTAATATGATGCATGAAACTTGGACTAATCATGAAGGCAAGGAAATGGTTGTAAAAGAAGTTTTCAAAGAAAACGAAATGCTCATGGATCTACGGAAACAACCAGAAAAATACCGAAAGCTTATCAAAAAAACAATTGAAGAAGAAATGAAAAATCCTGGCGAATATTCGTATTTTCATTTTATGAAGTTTTTAGGCAAATATAAAATGGAAAGAGTAGCTAAACAAGCCGAAATGTTTGCGCAAATGTTAAGTCGGTAATGTTAATGATTTTCTGGATTATCATCAGCAGATTTATCTGCTGGCTTTTGGTCAGCTGTTTTTTTATCATCACAAGATTTATTCCAAAAGGTAAATCCATTCCATTTTCTACCGGAAGATGAATACAAACCAAATATAGCAGCTGCGATTCCAACAACAGCGGTAACTAGTGCTGCATGTTGCGTAGTTGGGGCATGAATAATACAATCTGTTACCTTATCAGATTTACATCCTTCTAACATATATGGTTCAAGAGCCATATACCATACTATTGTTTTATAAAGCAAATAAGAATAGCCAGCTAGTAATATCCGGGGGATAATCCGCCAACTATCTACTAATTCGGCAAGTGCTAAATGTATTTGTCTTTTTCTGTCAATAGACATAGGCGACACTCCTTGTAATCTATATAAATATTTATCAAATACGGTATTAATATAGGAGATTATTGTGCCAGCAATAGGAAGAATTGGTGATCCAGTCACATGTGGCGATACAGTTGCAGAAGGTAGTGGTAATGTTTTTGCAGGCGGGATGCCAGTTACGCGCGTTAATTCAGATTTAACAGCAGGTCATTCTTGTTATCCACCCACGACATTTTCGGCAGGTTCTACTACCGTACTGTGCAACAATTTATATATTGTTATTGTAGGAAGCCCAATAGTACCTCATAGTTGTCCCAATAGTAGTCCACATGGTGGGACACTTGCAACAGGGATGCCAACTGTTTTAGTAGAAAGTTAATGCCAATCTTAGACTGTTCGCCTCCATATTCATATAGACCTACTTTTAGTTCCTCTGGAAGCCCCCTTCTTAAAAGTAAAGCACCATCTTTCTTTGAACATCGGTCACGGTTATTAGCTGGTGGTACTTTTTTTCGTAGTAATTTAATTATTTCTAGTATAGAAGTTCAGGGATTAATCTGCAATGACATTTCGGTAGAATCGTCAAGAGTTTCAAATGGTGCAGGGAGTTACACATATACGATTAGTGTTAATTTTCAAGGAAATCCCGTAGAAAGTTACATTGTAACACAAAATGAATTAGCATCGCCTCCTTGTTCGAATAACCCCATTGACACTATAAGAAACAATATCAATCTTAATAGTAATTATATAAGTATGCCAGCCAGAAGTACCGATGCATTTGATATAGGTGGTACTGATGATGAATGTTGGTCAACATTTGCAGAAATTTCAATGTCAGGTGGTAGTGGTGGTCCTTCTGATGGAGCTACTATAGCTACAATAAGAACTGGTCCAGAAAGAACGGTTTTTATACTTTCTTCAACAGAAGATGCGAATGGTTATAGTAGTGATCCACCAGCTGAAAGAAAAGTCCAACAGTGGGATGGGGTTACATGGATAACATATACACCAAATGCAGATTGTCATCCTGTTTGATTGGTAACTCACCAAAAATTTATGGTAAATATCATTACAGTTTTGTTAAAACATGGATTAAGGAGATAACATAATGGCTATAACAAAAAGACAGGGTAGTTTTCCACACGTGCAGTGGATTGATTTGAAAAATAATGGCGTGTTGGTTGAATGCGCAGTCTTAAGGGAAGACGACTATGGAAACATATATTTTATAGAAATTCCTTCTATGGATCAAATTGATAAAACAAGATTAGTTCGCATCGTTAATAACCGCAACGCATTAAATTTCCCACTATGAAACTTGATGAGTCAGGTTACACTTAATAATGGGTTAAATGCGCTTACATATTTCCATCAATTGGTTAAAGTTATTACACCAGAAGGTATTATTATGAATCCGCGAGCTGGTACTATTGGTACTGGTAAGATCGATACAAACAGTGCCGAAGAGATGGCAGCAATGAAACTTAATAATGCTGTTGAAAGTGTCCCTGAATTGACACCAGCAGAAAAACGTGCTGCAACATTAGCCGCTAAAAAAGCTGCAGCGGAAAATCCAGATGCGCCTGCTGAATAAGGCCATTTGATATTCAATAAAAAACCCGCCAGTGGCGGGTTTTTTATTGAATTGAATTGGTGTATCATATTTTACAAAGAAATTCCAAAGAGTGCGAATCCTTTAATGTATAAATATACGAGCACAGTCCATAGAAGAAACAATATAATATATCCAACAAGATGTCCGATCCAATATCCTAGTGGCTTCCACCGCAAGGTAAATAATCCTTCTTTATTATCAGAACGAAAAAATGGCACTCGCCATGGTAACGGTACTTTTAACCGTTCTACAAAAATATCAATATATGCATCACTAAATTCTATAAACGCGTTTTTTAATCTTTCCATTTTATCCCCCTATTATGGAACTTGTGTTCTTGCTACCGAAACTGTAAGTGTATAAGTAACTGTAAGAGTTCTGTTTGCAGATTTTAACACAGGTGAGAAAATCAAATGTGTGAGCAGTCTTTCTTGCTCAGTTATTGAATTAATTGCATTATTTTGCACGCCTTTATCAACTCCATTAGAAGCAGGTAATACAATTGTTCCTGGCAATACTATAATCATATCATTAGTAGTTCCCTGAGTTAAACTAATAGTGGAAGTTGAACCAGAAGA
>Ga0114931_10009354_pt1 | contig 11757 bp, 11 predicted proteins | sample 2SBtaG_FD_89579 | JGI IMG/M metagenome (GOLD analysis project Ga0114931, IMG submission 89579) | Deep subsurface microbial communities from Kolumbo volcano to uncover new lineages of life (NeLLi) - 2SBTROV14_V59a metaG | ecosystem: Environmental > Aquatic > Marine > Volcanic | place: Kolumbo...
AATATATAAATGAATTTAATGCTCATGTTTGGTACGCGTAACATTAAGCGATTTTCCGGGCAAAGCTGGAAAAAAAATACCGAAAAAACGAAGAAATATTTCGTCCCCGATTTAGACCGTTTCGTCCCAACCCGAATTTGGAAAAGATTTTCCGTTTTCACCACTTGGTTTCCCGGCGGAGACGTTTTAAGTTTTCAGTACCGGTCACTTTTTAAAAGAGGGCAATATTGCGTGAATTAGAAGCAGAGCTTCTTGGAAAATCTTGTTGCAAAGCAGGAGCTTTGCAACAAGTATTGACAAAAATCAGCGATTCTCGTTACAAAGCTCCCGCTTTGTAACGTTATTTTCCCCTAAAGCTCCGCTTTTGCCCCCCCTTTCCTAAAAGTGTCCGGTACTGAATTTAAGTTTTCCGGTTCATTTTTTGGAAAAATACTTTTCAACAAATTTTAATTGATCAGGGAGATATGCCAATGACAAGGAGTTGCAAAAGAATTTTCTTCTGCTTTATCGCCGTTTTATTTATCTGTCAAAATGGATTTGCCCAGGTAAACATCGAAGCGCTGCGGAAAAATATTGACGCGGAATGGTCGGGGAATGTAAAAGCGGATGTGTCGTATAACTCCGGAAACACAGAGTTTCTCAAAATCAAAACCGGCGCGCGTATTGATTATAATAAATCATGTTACAATGCCTTTCTGATCGGGAATTATCAACGCGGCTTGCAGGCAAAGCGCGTATTTCTCAACAAGGGATTTTTGCACCTGAGGCTGACGCGCAAGCTGAATGACCAACACGGCGTCGAGGCGTTTGTCCAGAAGGCGTTTAATGATTTTATCGATTTGAATAATCGCGAGCTAATCGGCGGTGGGGTTCGCCTCGGCTATTTTCACAGCGATACGCTGGGAAATCATCCGGCTAAATTTCGCCTGTTTTTAGGCGTCGGGTTGATGTATGAGCATGAATCGCTGGGCATGGGCGCGACGGCAAACGAGACCAACCTGCTTCGCTCTACCAACTATCTTTCCCTGCGCTGGCAGATCGATTCGCGGTTGAGCGTCAACTCGATCAGCTATTACCAGGTTGCCCCGGAAAGCACTTCGGACTTTCGGATTCTCTCAAACAGCGGTTTGGAATTTAACATTTCCAGGATCGTCGCTTTTCGCACCTCGCTAAATTTTCGTTTCGATAACGAGCCGCCTGCCGGCGTGGAAAAACACGATTTGGAGTTAACCAACGGGTTTGCGGTCAAATTTTAGCGGAATAAATCAGGGGGATTATTTGGGGGATGTTTGACAGCGTTTCTTGATTTTTGAAAGAATATCCTTTTTTACATCCCCGGGGAGCGGTTCTTTTTTATAGGCTTCTTTACAAACGTTAACCGTTGTTTTAACAGAGTCAATATAAATTTGAAGCTCCGGGTGTGCCTGGACGTAATTGTGCAGTTCCCGGCACATGCAACCATCCAATTCGTAACCTAAATAGTCGCAAAGTTCATCGACTATTTTTTTTGAATGTTGAGCCATAATCTATTCTGCTCCGGTAAGTTCATGCATATATTCAGCTAATTTCTCTCTTAAAAACATTCTGGCCCGCTTTAATCGCACCTTAACATTCGTCTCCGTAATCCCCAAAATCTTGCTGGTTTCCCGTGTGGACATATTTTCCAAATCGCGCAAAACAAACACAGAACGGTATATTTCCGGCAGCGACTCGACGGCTCGGTCCAAATGTGCGCGAAACTCCCGCGTGAGCATATTGTTCAGCGGAAAGCTTTGCCATTCCTGGATTTCAACACTGTTTGGGCGATCGTAATATGTCTCGATAACTTCATTTGATAAGACCATTCGCTTATCTTTGCGCAGTTTCATCAGGCTTTCATTGGTCGCGATACGATATAGCCACGTGAAAAAATCAGCTCGTCCGTCAAACGTTTTAATTTTTTCGTAAACCTTTACAAAGGTTTCTTGTACGACATCCGCGGCGTCATCGTTTCTGTGCAAAATCCGGAGCGCCAGGTTATAAATGCGATCGCTATAAATATTCACGAGTTCTGTAAACGCTTCGTCATCGCCGGATTTAGCGTATTTGACGAGATCTCTAATTTTATCTTTATCCATCAGCCGGACATTAAGTTTGATTGTTTTAAAGTTAAAAAAGTTACAAAAAAATCAGCGCATGTTCGCCAACCCTGACATTATAATCATATGCATCAAATTTACCAACATCTTTTTCCGAGATGCCATTGTAAACGGTTTTTTTTACTCTTCCGGTTGAGAAATGCCCTTGCAATTGGTTGCCAACACCGCTAATTTGGAGCTAAAAAAAATGCATCGTTATCCTACTGATATGTTGTTCTCAGCATTTAAGCACCACAGGCAAGAAAAAAAATAGATACATGTATATGTTTTTATTCAACTTAAATAAAATAGGAATATATTGTTATGAAACAATTATATAAAATATTGGCGCCGGGAGACTTAAAAGACGCCATTTACGCAAACAAAGCGTTCGCATTGGATGTGCTGAACGGTTTGTCGGAGCACCCTAAACGGCTTCAGTCAAAATATTTTTATGATGACGAGGGTTCTCGACTATTTCAAGAAATTATGGGACTCCCGGAATACTATTTAACCAATTGCGAATATGAAATTTTGCAGACCCATAAAGAAACCATTAGCCAATTTGTCTCAAATGAAACGTTCAATATTATTGAATTGGGTGCGGGCGACGGTTTAAAGACCAGCATTTTGATCGAGTATTTTCAAAAAAGCGGCTTAGATTTTCGCTATGTGCCGGTTGATATTTCGGAAGCGGCAATGCAAACGCTTACCCGTTCGATGAAACAAAAATTTACCGGTATGGATATTTTTGGTCTGGTTGCCGAATACTTTGAAGGATTAAAATGGCTATCAACATCGAATGACCGGCGTAATATCGTATTGATTTTGGGTTCAAATCTTGGAAACTTTAGCAAATCACAGGCAAAAGCTTTTTTGCGAACGCTCTGGAATAGCCTGAATAATGATGACATCGTGGTCACGGGCTTTGATGTTAAAAAAGATATTGATCTAATGTTAGATGCCTACAACGATGCCCAGGGAGTTACCGCGAAATTCAACTTGAATTTATTGCGGCGAATAAATCGCGAATTAGGCGGTAATTTTGATTTGAATCGTTTCCGCTTTTTCGCAACCTACAATGTTTTTTCAGGCGCCATGGAAAGCTATTTGGTCAGCCTTGAAGCGCAGAAGGTTTTTGTGAAAGATATCGGGCAGACGTTTTCATTTAAAGAATGGGAACCGATTCATACCGAATATTCCTATAAATTTTTGGAATCAGACATCATCAACCTGGCGGAATCAACCGGCTACGCGATAGAAAAGCAGCTTTACGACTCGAAAAGATATTTTGTTGATTCGGTGTGGCGGGTTGAAAAGCAGGCAAAATAGCTTGTTCGTGCATACGAAAACCTAACACAGGTTTCACGTGAAACAGCTTTGATAACTCGCCGTCGTTACGCCGACATCGTTTCACGTGAAACAGGGCGTTTGCCGCGCCGTCCTTTTTCGATATGTACCATCAAAATAGCAATATCGCTGTGTCGCACCCCGGAAATTCGCGCCGCCTGACCCAACGAATGCGGGCGTATTTGCAGCAGCTTTTCGCGGCTTTCCGCTGACAACCCGGACAATGCGGCGTAATCAATCCATTTCGGAATCGGCATGGATTCCATCCGTTTGAATTTATCAACCAAATCTTGCTGGCGTTTCAAAAACCCTTCGTATTTAACCGCAAATTCCACTTCCTCAATGGTGGCGGTTTGGATGTCCGTCTTTGCCAAACCCGGCAGCATCTGAATAAAATCGTTCAACTTTGCTTCCGGACGGCGCAGCAACCGGTAAAGCGGCACGGTTTGATCAATCTCCGATCCGCCCACGTCTTTAACATACGCGTTAAACAGTTCCGGCTTGACCGAAGTGTCGTAAACCCGCGCCTGCAAACCGGTAATTTCCTCCCGCCGCATTACCATTCTTTTATAAACCGGTTCGGGAATCAATCCAATTTTGTAACCTGTTTCCATCAGTCGCAAATCAGCATTGTCGTGACGGAGCAGCAAGCGGAACTCAGCCCGGGAAGTGAACATGCGATAAGGTTCGAGAATGGTTTTGTTGATCAGGTCATCGATCAAAACGCCGATATACGCTTCCGCTCGGTCCAAAATCACCGGTTCGCGGTCCAACAGCTTCATTGCCGCGTTGATGCCGGCAATCAACCCTTGCGCCGCGGCTTCTTCGTAGCCGGAAGTGCCGTTGATCTGTCCTGCAAAATACAATCCCTCGATTGCTTTGGTTTCAAGGGTCGGGTGAACCTGGTGAGACGGAAAAAAATCGTATTCCACCGCGTAGCCCAGGCGGATGATTTTCGCGTTTTCCATTCCCGGAACCGTGCGCAGCGCTTTTTCCTGCACATCCGCCGGCAGGCTGGTGGAGAATCCGTTCACGTACACTTCGGGATTGTCGAAGCCTTCCGGTTCCAAAAATAGCTGGTGGCGACCCTTGTCGGCAAAACGCACGATTTTATCTTCGATGGACGGGCAATAGCGCGGTCCCAATCCTTTGATTTTGCCGGTGTACATGGGCGAGCGATCCAAGCCGTCGCGCAAAAAGTCGTGGGTTTCGGCGTTGGTATAAGTGATGTAGCAATTTAGTTGTTCGCGCTCGATTTTCTCGGTTTGAAATGAAAACGGCGTCGGAATGGCGTCCGGCGCCTGCGCCTCGGTTTTGCTGAAATCAATGCTGTCGATGTGAACCCGCGGCGGCGTGCCGGTTTTTAGCCGTCCGGTTTCAAAGCCGAGTTCGACCAAATGTTCGGTCAACCCTTTTACCGTGCATTCTCCGGCGCGGCCGCTGGCGATATTGTTCAGTCCGATGTGAATGCAGCCATTCAAAAATGTGCCGCAGGTAAGGATGACTGCACGACAGGGAATCGTGCTTCCGTCTTCTAAAACAGCAGCCTGTACCGCGCTGTTTTTGTGTGTAAAACCGCTGACTGACCCGGCGATAATATTTAGGTTTTCCTGCGCAAAAACGCATTTTTGGGCGTCGCGCATGTATGCCAACCGGTCTGCCTGGGCACGCGGTGACCAAACCGCCGGACCCTTGGAGCGATTGAGAATTTTAAAATGGATGCCGGTCGCATCAATTATTTTACCCATCTCGCCGCCTAATGCGTCGATTTCCCGCACCAAATGCCCTTTTGCCAAACCGCCGATTGCCGGGTTGCAGGACATTTTCCCAATGGTTTCTTTTTTAAGCGTAACCAGGGCGGTTTTTAATCCCAACCGGGCGGTTGCCAGGGCTGCTTCAATACCGGCATGTCCGCCGCCGGCAATCACGACATCAAATTTATTCATAAAAAACCTATATCGTTTCACGTGAAACACACCGTCGCTCTTTTGCTACAACCGGCTTGCTGAAAAAGCGACAAAAAAGTTCGTGTGTCGTTTTTATTTTCCAATACAAAAATTGGCAAAAATATGATTTAACACATCTTCCGAAGTTGTTTCCCCGGTAATTTCGCCCAGGTGATCCAGCGCCAGCCGAATGTCAACGGCAATAATTTCTTCGGAAGCGTTCATTTCCATCGCCGCAATCGCATTTTGCAAAGATCGAACAGTGTTCTCAAGCGCCTGCTTGTGACGCGCGCTGGTCACGACGATTTCTTCGGTTTCCATACTCTGGTCGTGGATCAATTGTTTCTTTATCGTGCGCTTCAGCGATTGAATGTTGGTTTGCGTTTTCGCGGAAACCCTGACCGTCGGCAAATTGAGCGATTTAATCGCTGTTTCGGTTTTGGCGTTTCGCTTCAAATCCGATTTATTCAAAATCAACACAAACAGCGTGTCTTGCAAACGATCTTGAATGATTTTGATTAAAGCGTGGTCATCGTCGTCAAGCGGGCGGTGCGCGTCAAAAAGGCATAGCGCAATATCGGACGACTCGATTTGCGCAAGCGCAAGCTGCACGCCAATTGCTTCGACGGTATCCTCGGTTTGCCGGATACCGGCGGTATCAACGGCTTGAACCGCCAGCCCGTCGATTTCCATTGTTGCTTCAATGTAATCCCGTGTTGTGCCGGGAATTTCGCTGACAATCGCCCGGTCGCGCGCTAATAAAACATTTAATAAACTGGATTTTCCCACGTTCGGTTTGCCCAGGATCAGCATTTTAACGCCTTCCTGAAGCAGCCGCCCATAGTCGTATGTCTTCAATAATCCCTGGATTCGTTCGATAACGCCGGTCATCTTTTCAGCCATCTCCCGGACCGGCAGCACTTCAATTTCTTCATCGGAAAAATCGAGGTTGATTTCCAAAAGAGCCAGGTTGTTCAAAATTTGGCGGTGAATCTTCGCGATGATTTCGGAAAAGCGACCTTCTAAATGCCGTAACGATTGGGTAAGGCTTTGCCGGGTTCGCGCATTAATAATTTCCGCAACAGCTTCCGCTTGCGAAAGATCCATTTTGCCATTCAAAAACGCTCGCAGCGTAAATTCTCCCGGCTCGGCAACGCGGGCGTCGTTGCGAATGATTTCGTCGATAATCCGGTTGATAATCAGCGGATTGCAATGACAACTGATTTCAACAACATCTTCACCTGTGTAAGAGGCGGGACTTTTAAAAAATGTCGTAACTATTTGATCTACAACGCTTTGTGACGAACTAATGAATTCGTTGAAAAGGGCTTTACGAGCATCTGTCGATCGGATTGTACGTTTTAGGAGTGGGTTCAAAATTGAAAGCGCTTCTTCACCGCTGATCCGGATGACAGCAATCGCGCCATTTCCAAGCGGCGTTGACAATGCAATAATTGTATCGTCTTGTCGAATATATTTCATCGCCAGAACCTTTCAATAGGCACCCGGTCGTATCCAAAAACACAGGGCGAATGAATGCCCTGTGTAAAAGTGATTTGATTTCTTTTCCACCAAAGATTATCGAGAAATGTCTGACTACAGAAAACGCGAGAAAAAAACAGAGCGCCTTTACTTACGCTTTGACTGACGTCGCTGTGCGCGATTTCCCTGCGCCGGTGTTGATGAACGGCGTTTCGCCAACGCCTCTTTGACAGATTTGGGAGAACTGTTTTTTTGTTTTTTGTCCGCCGGCTTCACGGGTTTTTTCGCTTTTTGCTCCGCCTCTGCCGTCGTTTTTTTCTTAATTAAACGCGTTTGTATCATACTGAAAAAATTGAAGATGGCGTAATAAAGATTCAGTCCCGAAGGCAAGCTGTAAAAGATAAAAATCATAAAAACGGGCATAAAATACGCCATCATTTTTTGCTTAGGATCGGTCATGGTCATTTTAGATTGCCAAATCATCGTTATTCCCATCAGGAACGGCAAAACATGAATAACGCTGCCCAGGTATGGAATATCAAAAGGCAAAGCCAGCATGTCAGGGCGGGATAAATCGGTAATCCAAAGCACAAACGGTTCGCCGCGCAACTGAATGGTTGAACGAAAAACAATGAATAAAGCGAAAAGCAGCGGCATCTGCAACAGCATTGGCAAACAACCCCCCAGCGGGTTTACGCCCTCCTCTTTATACATTTTCATCATTTCGCGGTTTAATCGCTGCGGATCGTTCTGATATTTTTCGCGCATTTCGGTCATTTTGGGTTGGATGACCTGCATTTTGCTCATCGACTCATAGCTTTTCCGGGTGAGCGGGTGCAGCAACAGCTTAATCAGAATTGAGAAAATGATAATAACAAAGCCATAGTTGGGTATAAGCTTGTGCAGTGCCGTAAATGACGGCAAAATAATCCACCGGCTGATGGGGCTAAATAGCCGCTCGTACCAGTCTTTGCTCATGACCAGTTTGTCTAAACCAACATTAAACGGTTCCAAATCGCCAATACTCATCGGGCCTAAATAGACCGTAAACGAATCAACGCTTGTTGATAAATCACCCGCTGAAAAGGCGACATTCAGTGAGGTCGAGTAAAGTTTGACCAGGTCTTCGTCTTCTTTAATCGCGGTTCCCGAAAGGGTTACGCTTAAATTATCTTTTGTATGTGGGATGATGGCTGCCAAAAAATATTTAGTGCGAATAGCCGTCCAGTCAATCTGTCCGCTTTTTTCCATCCTTTCGGTTTCTTCGTCGGAAATATTCAGATTTTCCAGCTCGCCGCCCAAAGAAACATAAGCGCGCGCATAGGTGTAATCGTCCTTGGCATTCTCTTCGGTTGCTAATAAACCATTTTCCCAACCGAATGAATACCAGCGGTTTCCGACAAATTTTTGCAAGTTCTCGAACCTGACCAAAACGTCAATCGCATAGCTGTTGTAATGAAAAACATATTGTTTAACAACCCGCCCGCCTTTGATGGGTAAATAAAACTCAACGGTTTGCGATGGGTTGTTTTCATCCAAAACGATGGTTGTTCCATCATTAAAATCGCTTTGCAGCATGTATTTATCCAACTCGATTCGCTGGCCGTCACGATCGACTAACTCCAGTTCTATTCCGTTATTTCCGAATTGACTGGTTTTGTCGCCATGTGTAATTAAATTAAGATTTCCGCCCTGGTAATAATCGTATTTTTTAAGTTCCCATTGGGTAAAGTTGCCGCCATCGGCGTTGGTAATCCCGGCTTTGACAACGCCATTATCGATGTAAATGGTTTTTTGTACGGAATCCGTTGCAATTCCCGTCACCCGTGGTTCAGCGACATCTGTTTCCGGAGCGGTTAATTCCCCGGTGGCGGCATCCGGTAAAACCGGCTGTTCTTTGGCGGGTTCCTCGGTTTTGGTGACAACCGCGGGCGCTTGTGTCGAATCGGCGGTAATATCCGCGGGCTTGTAAAGGTCTTCACCGGTAATCCACCGCATGTAATACGGCATCAAAAAAGTCACCAACACAATTAAAAAAATACCAATAAATGCTCTCTTGTTATCCATTCTCAATCCTTGTTTGTTGAGGTATGTTCACACGTCCGTTCTTTTCGTGGAACCAGGTCAACACCGCCTTCATGGAAGGGGTGGCATTTTGCAATCCGCTTTATCGCCAGCCAACTGCCTTTAATTGCACCGTGCTCACTCAGTGCTTCGACGGCATACTCAGAGCAAGTGGGATAAAATCGGCAAGATGGTGGGAAAAGAGGAGAGATCGCCATGCGATACAGCTTTACAATTCCAATGAATACATACTTCATATTCGCGTTACCAATTTGCGAATGTCGTTTTCCAGCGTGGAAAAATGGGGGATATAACGCTTTACAAATACGATAACTTTCATGTTATCGAACCACTCCGGATGCGTGCGATAAATTTCGCGGATCAGACGTTTCATTTTGTTGCGTTTAACGGCGTTGCCTAACCGTTTAGGTGTTAAAACCGCAAACTGTTTGTTATTTGCGGTTTTAGTAAAAAGATTCACATTTTTCCCGGGAACCCGGACACCGGTCGTTAAAACTTCCCGTATTTCGAGGGATTTTTTCAAAACCCGGGTTCGGGGAAGTCTATGCGTTTTTTTCGATTTATCCACTTACGGTAAGGCGTTTTCTTCCCCTGGCACGCCGTCTTGCCAAAACTCTGCGTCCGTTTTTGGTCGCCATGCGGGAACGAAAACCGTGCTTATTGCGACGTTTTCGGTTGTGCGGTTGATACGTGCGCTTCATTGTTTATGCCTCCGTGATTAAATTTCGTTTTCAAACTCATAAATAAAACAAAAAATTGTGTGTTTGTCAACGACTTTCCTTAAATTTAATTCGCAACCGTGTAATTTGCTTCACGTCAAAGAACACCAAATTTATAGCGATAATATTTTGCTTTAACTAAAGTTTAACACTATTTTTGCATCGAATCATTACAAGGGAAGAATATGAGCCAGACAGTTTCATTTATCATTCAAAAAGGCGGTTGTGGAAAAACGACAACAACCGTTAGCGCTGCCAGCTATCTTGCAAAGCAGGGGTTCAGGGTGCTGGGTGTTGATATGGATCCCCAGGGGAATATGACCCAGCATTTTGGATATGACACAGATGCATTGGAAAATTCATTACTGCATTTATTTTTGAAGCAAAAAAGTTTTGATGAAGTCGTGATAAAACGCAGCGAAAATTTACATTTATTGCCAAATACTATCGAGATGAACGCCGTAGAACTCACCCTTTACAAATCGCTTTCGAGAGAGTATTTGTTGAGAGATGTTTTGCATCCCATCAACCATCTTTATGATTTTATCCTGATCGATTGCCCGCCCAACCTGGGGATTCTCTCCGTGAACGCGCTGGTTGCCAGCACGGAGTTTATTCTGGTCGTATCGCCGGAATTTTTTCCGATGCGGGCCATCAAGCCGCTTTACGAAACCTATTTGATGGTTAAAAGCAAACTGAATCGCACCTTGCGATTTAAAGGCGTGCTGATGACGATGTGTGATTTCCGCACCCGGCATGCCAGGGAAGTTCGAAAAATTTTAGAGAAAAATTTTCCGCAAAAGCTCTACAAAAGCTATGTTCGCACCAACGTCGCATTGAAGGAAGCGTCATCTTTGGGCAAAAGTATTTTTGAATATGCACCGCAATCGCCCGGGGCGTTCGATTATCAAAATTTTGTGGAAGAATTCATGCGCGATCATGAAGGTGTACAGAAAAAGCGGGAGTTTTATGAATCGCATTTTAAAAATCTTCCCCAGCAGGAGCAACAGGAAATATTACAATTTGCCAAACGAAATCTTTCCAGCTATAATCGCACTCAGCTCGATTATCTGGATGAGCAGCCTATTTTAAACCAGGCATTGATGATTGAGCGAAACCGGATTTTAGAAAAACTGTTTCCGTACCGTCATCATGCTGTATTTGAAAAGCTCAAATGAAGCATTGGTTTTTTACATTATTTTTCGCATTCAGCGCATCCCCACTCTTTGGCGCATTTGATTATCCGGCGTTTAGCGCAAGAAACGCGGCGCTTTCCGGAAGCTATCTTGCCGCCACCGCGGGCTGGGACGGGTTTTTGATTAACCCGGCCCTTTCGGCGAACGCCAGGGTCTTTTTTGGAGAATTAAATTACTTTCAACTATTTAATTTAAAAGAACTTAGATATGCAAACGGCGTGGCTGTTTTACCATTCCGAGGTTGGGGAATCGGCGTTGGGGTTGAAAATTTTGGCGGAACGCTTTATACCGAAAGCAAATTTACCGTAAACGGGGCGCATCGGTTTTTCGATAATCAATTAAGCCTCGGGGTCTCCATTCATTTATATCACATCTCAGCAAAAAATTATGGCGGCAGCAGTGCCTTTGGCATCAGTGTTGGATTTCAGTATCGCCTGCTGCCAACGGTGCAAATCGCCGGGGCCATCGACAATTTAAACCGCCCCGCCATCAACGGCTTCAGCGAGCAAGTGCCGCAAACCATCCGGATGGGGCTGCAATATCAACCGGTTGAAAAGATAAACGCATACGCCTCGGTGCAAAAAGACAGTTGGTTTTCTCCGGAACTTGCCCTGGGACTGGAGTACCAACTGTTTGACAATATGAGCCTGCAAAGTGGTTATTCCACCCGCGCTGATATTCCCTCTGCCGGCGTTTTGTTTAAAGTGCTTCACGCTGAAATCAGCTATGCCTTGCAGTATCATTTTGATTTGGGCGAAACCCATTTTTTCAGCGTGGCGTTCCATCGATAAATAATCGTGCAGACCAACCCGTTTACTTTTTATGAATTTTATACCCTTTCGCACAAAAATCCTCCAAACCG
>Ga0114931_10009355_pt1 | contig 11756 bp, 9 predicted proteins | sample 2SBtaG_FD_89579 | JGI IMG/M metagenome (GOLD analysis project Ga0114931, IMG submission 89579) | Deep subsurface microbial communities from Kolumbo volcano to uncover new lineages of life (NeLLi) - 2SBTROV14_V59a metaG | ecosystem: Environmental > Aquatic > Marine > Volcanic | place: Kolumbo...
CTCGAAGCCACCGGGGAACCCAGCGTGGAGAACCTCCTGCACCACCTCACCCAGACAGCCAACTTCTCCCCTACCCGTCGCTTCCTTCGCCCGCGTCCTCCTGAACGAGGCCGAGGCGGGCGATCCCGGAGCTCGAAAGATCGTTGAGGAGCAGGGGCAAATCCTCGGGGACTACGCCCTGGCGGCCGCCCGCCAGGTCGGCCTCGAGACCACCGCCTTTCCCCTGGTGTTCTCCGGCGGGGTCTTCCATCACCCCTCGCAGCTGCTGCGCCGGGCGATAACCACCAGGGTGCAGGCGCAGGCAGCCGGAGCTTACCCCGTGCAGAGCCGCTTCGAGCCGGTGGTGGGCGCGCTATTGCTGGCGCTGGAGGAGGCCGGCATTCCCGTCAATGAGAGCCTGATCGATCGGCTCGCCGCCACGTCACCGCCGGTGGCGCTGTTCGAAACGTGATCGAGCTGCCTGTTTGGCGACACAATGCACCTCCAAAGCGACACTCTGACATTGGTTTTTGGCTTGCTATTTCCCTAGCGGTCTGGTAGAACGTTAGGTAATCCGGGGATGGAGTCCCCCCGAAAACCACCTGAGTGAGGTTGATGACTCCTACTGCGCAGGTCAATGCAGCGGTAGGGTCTTCTTGGTTTGGCCGGCGATCCGCTGTAAGGCAGGTCGTCCTTGTTGCCTTGTTGCTGTCTTATCGTGCCGAGCCCGGGAGGATATCTCACCGAGAACCCCAGCTGCAAATGCGTGGAAGGAGATTGAGGTCGTGACCGAACGGATCTTGTTCAACGCAATACAGGTGCTCGTCGTACTCATCTTTTCCCCGCTGGTGATAGGAGTACTCCATAAGCTCGAAGAGATCATCCAATCCAAACAGGGTCCCAGCATCATCCAACCCTACCGTGACCTTCTGAAACTCTTCAACAAGGACGAGATAGTCTCTGAGGAAAGTTCCTGGATCTTCCGCGTCACCCCATACGTCGTGTTCGTCACCCCGGTCCTGGTAACGCTGCTCATCCCCGTGCTTACCAGCTATCCACTTTTCTGGGCTTTCATGGCAGACATGGTGGGGGCCGGGTTCGTGTTGGCTCTGGGTGGCTTCTTCGCTACCCTTGCTGCCGTCGACGCGGCCAACCCCTATGGCCCGATGGGTGCTAGCCGCACGAGGATGGTCGGCTTCTTGGCAGAACCAGTATTCGTGATCGTCTTCTTCACCGTTTCCTTTGTCGCCGATTCCACCATTCCCTTCATAGTCCAGAAGAAGTGGAGCACCCCAGCAGCGAACTTTTTCGAGCCATCCCACCTCCTGCTCCTAGTAGCCTTCGTGATGCTTATTCTGGCCGAGAAAGGGCGCATTCCGGTAGACAATCCATCCGGGCATTTTGAACTGGCCATGATCGATGAATCGAAGGGGCTCGAGTACTCCGGACAGGGAGCGGCACTTATGAAGTGGGGTGGCTGGATGAAATTCCTGGTGCTCATGATCGTTTTTCTGAACGTCCTACTCACACCCTGGGGGCTGGCTGGAAATGTCAGTTGGGGTGAGGTATTGCTGGCAATTCCACTCGTTCTCCTCAAGGCGCTGCTCTTCATCGTGCTGCTCACCATCATCGAGTCTTCTCTGGCAAAGTTACGGCTCTTCCGCATCAGTGAGTTCATGAGTGCAGCGTTCATTACCGCCGTCGTTGCCATGATCAGCAGCGTATTCGCCCACTAAGGGTTCCTGCCTTCCAGCAACCGTGACGATTCGATCGTGGAGCGATGAACGAGGCATCAGTCACTAGAATCCAGAAGGAGAAAAACAGCCGATGGTACTTTTGCTTTCCAACTTGAATGCTCTCACCGGAGGACTTTTTCTGATCGCCGCGTTCGGTATCGTCGTTACGCGCCAGGTGAGAGCCTGTTTGAATTTTTTTGTCTTCAGCTCGATCTCCCTGGCCGCTTCGGCTCTCTTGTTGGGGGCGGAGCAGTTCTCCTGGCACCTCGTCGCCGTCGGTGTGATCAACCTGATTACCAAGCCGTGGTTGCTTCCCTGGATACTGCGGCGCACAGTTCGCGAAGAGATCTACAACCAGCGCGAGATAACCCAGGCCGTAAACATTCCGACCTCGCTTTTGATTGCCCTCGGCCTGGTGATCGCGGCTTATTTCTTCAGCCTGCCCTGGCTGGACGCCGTCGCTGCCGGAGTAACACTGCGAACCAACGTCCCCGCCGGGCTAGCAGGGCTACTGCTCGGAGCCTACACCATTACTGCGCGACGCGAAGCCGTTCCTCAGCTACTGGGACTCCTGACCATGGAAAACGGGGCATTCTTCGCCGGGATCGCGATTGCAGCGGAGCTGCCTCTCATCGCCGAGCTGGCTCTCGCCTTCGATGTCTTGATCTTGACCTTTATCGTGGCGGTGCTGACCCGCACCATCCATGAGCACATAGGTACCACCGCCGCTGGTGCCCTCAGTGAACTTCGAGAGGAGACACGCCAATGATCCTCATCATCCTGTTACTCTTCCCACTGATGGCCGCCGGCCTCTGCACCCTACCCGCCACCTCTCGCTTCGGAGCGGCAATCACGCTGATCGACACGCTTGTGGTGTTGTCCTTGACGCTGCGGTCTGGCTTCCAAGTCATCGCTTCCCACAATCACCGCCTCACAACCCTCCCCAACTGGCTTGCCCTCGACGCACTGGGAGCGCTCATCCTTCTGCTTGTAGCTGGGGTAGGAACCACAGCTGCCCTTTTCTCCCTGGGTTACATGAGGTTCGAAACGATCAACGGGCTACGTCGATACCACCTCAATTTCAACCTCTTCCTCCTCTCCATGCTCGCCGTCCCACTACTCCAGGAACCAGGCTTCGTCTGGATCGCGGTCGAGTTCACGACCCTCTTCTCCGTGCTGCTAGTGGGGCATGAAAACACCCGACAGGCGCTCGAAGCGGCATGGAAGTACCTGGTTCTCACGCTCCTTGGGGCAACCATCGCTCTGCTGGGCTTTCTAATCCTCTTCTGGGCAGCGCAGGAAGCCGGCTCTAGTCCGTACTCCTGGTCCGGTCTGCTGGCTTCTGCACCAAAGATGTCGCCCGTACTCTTGGATGCGGTCTTCGTGCTTATCCTCGTGGGCTTCGGAGCCAAAGTTGGGTTGGTGCCGTTGCACACTTGGCTTCCCGACGCTCACAGCCAAGCACCCACGCCGATCTGCGCCCTGCTGTCCGGTATCGAGACGACCACCGTGCTCTACGTCATATTGCGACTACTGCCCATATTGCGCGCCGCACCCGGCAGCCACGTCAATACCTGGATCCTGACCTTCGGACTGCTCTCCGTGGGAGCGGCCGCCTTCTTGCTCCAGCGGGTACGGGATTACAAGCGTCTCTTTGCCTTTTCAACCGTCGAGCACATGGGAATCATCCTAACAGCAGCCGGCTTGAGTGGGGCATCGGCGCACTTTGCGGTAACGCTGCAGCTCATGAGCCACGCCCTGACCAAGTCGTTCTGCTTCTATGCGGCGGGAGCAGTGCTGCTTGCCAGCGGGACCAGGGATATTGCCTCGATAGGTGGGCTGATAAGGCGGGTTCCTACCGCCGGTGTGGCGATACTGTTAGGTGGATTGGCCATCGCAGGAGCACCTCCTTTTGCACCCTTCCTGAGTGAATTGTCTATTGTCAGAGCTGGTCTGCTCGGGGGAAATTACCTAGTAGTATCCCTGTTGGTGTTTTTCATAACCATCGCTTTTTTCGCCATCATGAACCACATTGGCCGCATGGTTTTCGGTTCGATGAGCGCGATGGCGTCGGAAAATCATATGCGATTGCCCACCAGCTGCACTGTCGCGATCATCGCCGCCGCCGTACCCGTCATCGTACTAGGCATATACCTACCAGGCCCCCTGCAGGAGCTACTCAGGCTGGCAACCACAGTGCTGGGAGGATAGCGCGTCATGAGCAACGAACTCGTCTCCAAAGCCCTAGAGCGCTGGCCCGCTGGTGTGGAGGGCGAACACGATGTCGTACGCAACATCATCAGCTTAAAGTGCCAGCAGGACCTGTTGCCCGAAGTGTGTCAATGGCTGTTTGGTGAGCGCAGGTATTGCTTTGCCGGGCTGATCGTCGAAGAAGGGACGACCCTATGGAATCTGCGCTACCTCTTCGTAGGCGCGGGAGAGTCTGGCTGGGTCGACGTACAGACAAGCGCTGCACTTCGTGAACGGTCTTTTCAAAGCATCGGCAAGCAAGTTCATGCCGCCGACTGGCACGAGCGTGAGGCCGAAGACCTCTTCGGCCTTGTCTTCGAAGGGCATCCTCGCTTGGGTGATTTCATTCTGCATGACGATGCCTGGCAAGAAGGCGTCGAACCGATGCGCCGTGGCTTCGATGCCAACCTCGCCGTCAGCCATCGCCAACCGCGCCGGGACTGGCGGCCCAGAAGAATAGTCCAAGCGCCCGGCGCCTTCGTCATGCCGATCGGGCCCGTCTACTCGGGCACAGCCGAGGCGGTCCACTTCCAGCTGGAAACTATCGGTGAGGAAGTAGTTCGCGTCTTTCCACGACTCTTCTTCAAGTACCGTGGGGTCGAAAAGATTGCAGAAGGGCAATCGGTCGATAACGTCCTACTCCTGGCCGAGCGTTTCGCGGCAACCACCGCCTTCTCGCATGGACTCGCCTTCTGTAGGGCCGTCGAGCAGCTTGGCGAAGTAGAAGTGCCGGAGCGAGCACAGATCTTGCGAGTCTTCCTAGCGGAGCTCGAGCGCTTCCGACATCATCTGGGCATTATCGAGGGAATCAGCAGTTCGACAGGACTTGCGGTCGCAACCAGCCAAGCGGCGATCCTGGAAGAGGGGGCGCTGCGTCTTTCAGGAGTGCTAACCGGACACCGCTATCTTTTTGGACTGGTTGTGCCAGGCGGCCTTAGCCGTGATATCGACGACGATACCTGTCACGAAGTCGTCCGCCGAAGCAAGGCATTGGGAAAACGCCTGCTAGAACTTCAGCAAATGCTGGATCGCAGCAGCAGCTTCCTAGATCGTTTGCAAGAGGTCGGGAGCATCACCACCGTGCTTGCCCGGGATCACGGGCTGGTTGGACCGGTGGCACGGGCAGCAGGGCTTAACAACGATCTGCGACGACTACAGCCATATCTGGTCTATAAGCGCTTCGATTTCGAGGTGCCCCGTGAAAAGAAAGGTGACGGCTACTCGCGCCTGCAGATTTTCTTTGCCGAAGCACAGCAATCGCTGCGCATCATGGAACAGGCGGCTGCCGCGTTATCCAGCGGGGAGATCTATTCACCCTGCCGTAGGAAAGCCGGGGTGGCATTTAGTGGTGTCGAGACCCCAAGGGGCGCCTCCTACCACTGGCTACGCCTCGATGAGCGGGGGCGTATAACTCGGTACCGTCTGATAACACCCTCTTTTACCAATTGGCATGGCTTTCATCTAGCTGCCGAAAACTTCACTTTCCAGGATTTCCCCATCATCCTGGCTACCTTTGGGCTCTCGGTTTCCGAAAACGACCGCTGAGCTTACACGTTAGGAGAACTGGTCTGATGAGCTGGGTTATCAAAGGACTTAAAACGGGTATCGTGACGACTACCTACCCCCAACGTGAAGAGCGCTCTGAAGGTGTTTCTCCAGGGCTACCACACGGTGGAAGCTGTGATGAAGAGGCTGCCAAGGAGCTGACGGCACGCTGTCCGACTGAAGCGCTACACCAAGACGAGGGAAAAATGATCGTTGACTACTCACGGTGTGTTCATTGTTACCGCTGTGTCCGAGGCGTCAAGGCTCCTGCATCGTGGGAACTGGATTATGAGTGGGCGAAAGTCCGCAGGGAAGCGTTGGTCTTCCCAGGCGCCTTCCGCCACTCCCTGCACATAAGAGTAATAGATGCCGGTAACTGTGGGGCTTGTCTAAACGAGGTAAAACTTCTAAACAACCCCTATTACAACATGCATCGACTGGGATTTTTCATCACGCCGACTCCCCGGCAGGCCGATGTCTTGCTAGTCGTCGGACCGATCACCGACCACATGAGAACTCCTCTCCTGAAAGCCTACGAGGCGATGCCTGCCCCTAAGCGAGTCATGGCCGTTGGGGCATGTGCACTCACGGGCGGCATCTTCGGGCCAAGCTTTGTATCTGGCTCTGGAGCTGCCAGCGTCATTCCAGTCGATGTCGAAGTGCCTGGCTGTCCACCTCCACCACTGGCGATCTTGCACGGCTTGCTTATGATCGCCGGACGAAAAAAATCGTCCTCGACCCTGAAACCTGCCCGCCCCAGCAATGAACGATGGGAAAATTCAGAATGATCGTCATCGGAGCTTCATTCGCAGTGAGCTTGGTACTCTGCGGCATTGGGATTATAGCCTCGTTCAGCCTGCCAAGAGGCCGGGTACCGTGGCTCCTGGCAGGGTTCGGAACCCTCACGTCTCTGGCCTTGCTAATTTCTGGAGTAGCTGGCCTTCTTGCGATCGGGACGTTCCGGATTTCGTTATGGAGCCTGCCGTTCGTCGGAAGTCTTACGATCACCATCGACCGGCTTTCGGCTATGTTCCTTATAGTAACCGGCCTTGTCGCCCTGCCCGCGTCGATCTTCGCAGCTAGTTACACAAACACATACCAAAGCAAATCCCCACAATTTTTCACCGCTCTTTACCTGGCCCTGCTTGCCGCCATCTCACTTGTTTTTACCGCCGGGGACGTTTTTTTGTTCCTTGTCAGCTGGGAAATGATGTCAATCCTAATTTACCTACTCATCAGCGGTGGCGGAGAAGAACGCCCAGGCTACCTCATGCTCGCGGTCGGCGAGGCCGGGACGCTTGCCGTCTTGATGGCATTCCTGATGCTGGCTGGAAACAGTGGGTCCCTTACCTTCGCTTCGCTCAGGGAGAATGGGCCTGGCTTGACAGCAAGCCTTAGGTGGACCGTCTTTGCCCTCTCTTTCTTCGGCTTCGGGGTCAAAGCGGGATTGGTTCCCGTAAATTTCTGGTTACCAGCTGCCTATAGAGCGGCACCCGCCCCCCTTATCCCTCTACTGGCGGGAGTCACTCTCAACCTGGGGTTCTACGGCATCATACGCGTCAATAGCGACCTACTTCCCATCACGCTGATCGGGCCCGGTCTTATCGTTTTGGGCATCGGCACCATCACGGCCCTGATCGGTATTCTGTACGCTACCATCGAAGACGACCTCAAGACCCTGCTCGCTCACAGCTCCATCGAAAATGCCGGCATCATCACGGTCGCCCTGGGCGCTGGATCTCTCTTCGTTGCAAGCGGGCATCCCACATCGGCAGCCATCGCTTTCATCGCCGCCCTCTATCATCTCCTCAATCATTCGATCTACAAATCCCTACTGTTTATGGGGGCCGAGGACGTTGGGCACGCTTCAGGCACGTTCAGCCTCGACCGGTTGGGAGGCCTGATAAAACACATGCCGTGGACCACACTCTTCATTATGATCGGAGTGTTATCCATAGCAGCTATGCCCCCTTTCAACGGCTTCGTGAGCGAATGGCTGATCCTACAATCGCTACTGCGTAGCGTCGAACTGCTGCCGCTGGGCGTAAAAATCGCTTTTGCGCTGGCTGGAGCCGGGTTGGCTCTCACGGCAGGATTGGCGGTGACGTGTTTCGTTCGAGCCTTCTCGATGGGGTTCCTGGGAATGGCTCGCTCTAAAGAAGCCAACAACGCTCGCGAGATGGGCAAGGCATCACTGGCGTCCATGTCCTTCCTGGCATTCGCATGCCTGGCCACCGGGGTGCTCCCGAGCTACATCATCCCGACAGTGGACCGGGTGGTAGCGCCTATCATGGGAGCAAGCGCTACCGAAGCACTCGTAGCACCTTTCTTCCTAGCTAATCCCTCGGCCGCTCGCTTACCCACCGAGTTTGCCGCCGAATTCCACGATCTCGGTGCCCAGGTGGCAAGGGGATGGTACCAGGTCTCGGCCTGACAATCATTCACCGTGGCGGCAAGGAAAACCCCGTCGTCTTCGCCATGTCAACCTCATATATGCTGATAGCCCTCCTCGTCCTGTTCGGGCTAACCATCAGCGTGGTCTGGCTCGTCGCAGCACGGAGACGGCGAGTCGAACGCCGCCCCCGCTGGGACGGTGGGGTGAGGGTCTTCTTGCCAGAGATGACGTATACCGCGACGGGATTTGCCCAGCCGGTTCGGGTACTCTTCGAAGCCATTCTACGCCCTGAAACAGTGGAAGAAAGCCAGGAAGCCATCGCCGAGCACTTCCGTATGGTGATCCGCAAGGAAAGCAAGGAGGTGCATCTCATCGATCGCTTGGTGTTTCGCCCACTAGCGACCGCCGCGCTGTGGATTGCCAATAGGGTGGCCAGCATGCACAATGGTCAACTAAACGCCTATGCTACCTATGCACTGTTGGTCCTCATTCTATTTCTCACGATAGCGTCACTGCCATGAGCAAGCAGCTTCAAGAAAACCGCTCCTCATCTCGGTCTGCATCCTGATTCCGATTTGGATCTCCTTGCCGAGCAGCCGAGCAGCGCCAGAAGTATACAAGGGCCGCATCCGATAGGATAACTGGCATTGGTTCACCCTCGGCAGCAACCCACCCCATTTCTAAACGAGAGGGCGGGGCGTCCGCTAAATTCGGCCGCTCCATTTCCCGTCACCTAGCCTCCCGCCAACCGGGCTGCTACTATGGGTTTCACAACTGCACAGGGTGGGCAGATAGGGTGAAAGCGAGGTGATCGAGTTCGACAACCACCTATAGCGCAACATCCGACAGTCACGGTTTCTCTGTCCAAGGAGGAGTGTAGATGCAGCGTAAGGGACGTGAACGAAAGCTTTTCCGTTTTGGCGTCGTTCTGCTAGCGATGTTGACGGCCTTCGCCGTCGCGCAGACGACCATCACCTGGGCCTTCTGGGGTAGCCCCGAGGAGAAAGCCACCCACGAAAGCGTGGCCGCAGCCTTCATGGAGGAGCACCCAGAGATCAACATCGAGATCTGGCATCAGCCCTGGGCCGACTACTTCACCAAGCTCCAGACGCTCTGGGCCACGCGGGATCCCGCCGTCATTCCCGACGTCATGTTCCTCTCCCCCATCCAGGGGTTCGCCGCTTCCGGGGTCCTTGAAAACCTCGATCCCTTCATCGAGAAGACGGGCTACGACCTGAGCGACTACTGGCCGTCACTGCTCGAGTTCGGCATCCTCGATGACCATATCTACGGCCTGCCGCGCGATATCGGCCTGGAGGTGCTCTACTACAACAAGGACATCTTCGACGAAGCCGGCGTCTCCTACCCGGATGACAGCTGGACCTGGGACGACCTGCTGGCCGCCGCCGAGCAGCTCACCGAGGTGGCGCCCAGTGGCCGCGTCAGCCGCTACGCCCTCGGCATGGAGGGCGGCAAGGCCCAGCTATGGATCGGCCAGAACCGGGGCGGCATCCTGGATGACATGCGCAACCCCACCCGCTGCACCCTCACGGAACCAGCAGCGGTAGCGGGGGTGGAGTTCTTTGCCGACATGATGAACAACAACTACGCCATGCGCCCCGCCAACCTCAGCCAGGCCGGTGGTGACGCGGGGGTGTTCCAGAGCGGTCAGGTGGCCATGATCATCCAGAACTCCAGCCGGGTGTCGGCCTTCAACGCCGCCGGCATGAACTACGACGTGGCGCCGGTTCCCATCCCCGCGGGCGGCCAGCGCGCCGCCGCCGCCGGCGGCGCCGCCTGGACCATGAGCAGCTTCAGCGACAACAAGGACGCCGCCTGGACCTTCCTCAGCTGGCTGCAGAGCACCAACGGCGGAGAGGCCCTCTACACCGCCTCCGGCGAGATCCTGCCGGCGCTGCAATCCACCGCCCGTTCCGACGCCTTCCTGGGAGCCGGCGACCTCCCGGAGAACCGCATGGCCTTCATCATCGAGGGCGAGAACGCCAAGGTCGGCCGTACCGGCTTCTTCCCCGAATGGCGCGAGCTGAACGGCTCGATCATCGGCCCCGGCCTGGACAGGGTCTGGTCTGGTGAAGCCAGCGCCGCGGAGGTGCTGCCCCAGATCTGTTCGCAGGTAGACGCCTTCCTGGCGGATCACGGCTACGGCAACTAGCCGACCGTCCTTTCCGGCGCCCTCCAGCAATTTCGGGGGGCGCCAGGACTCTCCAGACACACCATGGCTATTCCTCAAGAACAGCAGCGAAGCTCGAGCCCCGCTCCCGGCCGCTCGAGCTTGATCCAGCGCTTTTTGGGCTTGGATCGGTGGCGCCCCCAGCAGCAGTCGGAGGGTTATATCTTCTTGCTGCCGAGCCTGCTGGGCTTTGCTCTTTTCGTAGTGATTCCCATAGTCGGCGCCTTTGTCTTGAGTTTCTTCCACTGGAACCTGCTCAATCCCCCGAAGTTCGTGGGACTCGGCAACTACCTCCAGCTGGCGACCCAGGACAGCATCTTCCGCAAGGTACTCTGGAACACCCTCTATTACGCCGTCACCATCGTGCCGCTGCAACTCGCCTTGGGGCTGCTCATGGCGGTGGCGCTGAATCAGGCCATCCGTGGCATCGAAGTCTATAGGCTTATCTACTTCATGCCGGTAGTCACCAACATCGTGGCGGCCGCCATGGTCTTCCAGTGGCTACTCAACCGCGATTTCGGCATCGCCAGCAGCTGGATCTGGCAGCTTGCCGAGGCGACCGGTTGGCACATCGCCCCTCCAGACTGGCTCAACAGCACTATCTGGGCCAAGCCTGCCGTGGTGCTACTCACCCTCTGGAAGAACGTGGGTTTCACCATGGTGATTTATCTAGCCGGCCTGCAGGCGATTCCCGAAACCCTCTACGATGCCGCCGAGGTCGATGGCGCCAGCGCCTGGCAGCGCTTTCGCTTCATCACCATCCCCATGGTGAGTTCCACCACCTTCTTCCTGTTGGTCATCCAGATGATCGGTGCCTTCCAGCTCTTCGCCGAGCCCTTCGTACTCACCCAGGGAGGGCCCGCCCAGGCTACTCTGTCGATCGTCTACTACATCTACCAGAACGCCTTCGAGTTCGGTCGCATGGGCAAGGCAACCGCCATCGCCTGGCTACTCTTCGCCATCATCTTCATCTTTACCATCATCCAGGTACGCCTGCAGAGGCGCTGGGTCCATTACGAGGTCGGTGACTGATATGGCCAGCGGCAATCGCCATCACAAGCGGCGCACCGATTGGGGCAAGCTGACCCTGCACCTTGTCCTCATCCTGGGAAGCGCCGTCATGTTGCTGCCGTTTCTGTGGATGCTCAGCACCTCCCTCAAGGAACCGCGAGAGATCTTCACCTTTCCCCCCACCTGGATCCCCAGCAAGATCGCCTGGTCGAACTACTACAAGGCCCTCACCGCCATGCCCTTCGACCGCTTCTACCTAAACAGCTTCCTGGTGGCCATCAGCGTGACCCTCCTGACCCTGTTGACCTCGTCGCTGGCGGCCTTCGCCTTCGCCCGCCTGCGCTTCCGCGGCCGCGATACGCTATTTCTGGTCTACCTGGCCACCCTGATGATCCCCTTCCCGGTACTCCTCATCCCCAACTTCATCCTGGTTCGTTCCCTGGGCTGGTACGACACCTACCAGGCGCTGATCCTACCGCCCGCCTTCTCGGCCTTCGCCACCTTCTTGCTCCGCCAGTACTTCCGTGGGATCCCCAAGGAACTCGACGATGCCGCCCGCATAGACGGGGCCTCGAGCCTGCGCATCTGGTGGCAGATCATCATGCCCAACAGCGCGCCGGCGCTGGCGGCCCTATCGATTTTTATTTTC
>Ga0114931_10009356_pt1 | contig 11756 bp, 7 predicted proteins | sample 2SBtaG_FD_89579 | JGI IMG/M metagenome (GOLD analysis project Ga0114931, IMG submission 89579) | Deep subsurface microbial communities from Kolumbo volcano to uncover new lineages of life (NeLLi) - 2SBTROV14_V59a metaG | ecosystem: Environmental > Aquatic > Marine > Volcanic | place: Kolumbo...
ATTCGGATTCTAACAGCTTGCCCTCCGTCAACCAGTGTCGGAGGGCGGACCGGCTCTTGCAGTCGGAGGTCCTGCGGACCCAACACGAATGCGTAACTGTGCGGAGGCCTGAATGAACCAGCAGCTGGTGCAGGTGGCAGAGGCGATGGGGGCCAGCGGCAAGGGAATCCTCGCGGCGGACGAGAGCACGGGAACCATGACGAAGCGGCTCGCCGGCATCGGCGTGGAGTCGACCGAAACGAACCGCCGTGACTACCGGGAGATGCTGTTCCGCACCTCGGATGCGTTGCGTGACTACATCTCCGGCGTGATCCTGTTTGATGAGACGCTCCGACAGTCCGGCGCCGACGGCACGCCCCTCGTCGACCTGATCCGCGACGCCGGGACGATCCCGGGTATCAAGATCGACCGGGGCGCGAAGGATCTCGCCGGCGCCGCCGGGGAGAAGGTGACCGAGGGACTCGATGGGCTCCGTGAGCGCCTCGCCGAGTACTACGATCTCGGCGCCCGGTTCACGAAGTGGCGGGCCGTCATCGACATCGGACGTGAAGGCGATCGGTCGATCCCGAGTGCGTATTGCATTCGCGCCAACGCTCACGCGCTCGCCCGTATGGCCGCACTCAGTCAGGAGCAGGGACTCGTACCGATCGTGGAGCCCGAGGTTCTCATGGATGGCGACCACGACATCGACCGCTGCTTCGAGGTCACCGAGGCCACGCTGAAGGAAGTCTACATGGCCCTCTTCGAGCAGCGCGTCCTCCTGGAAGGCTCGGTTCTGAAGCCGAACATGGTTCTTTCCGGGAAGCTCTGCCCCGGCCAGGCGGGCGTGGACGAGGTGGCCGAGAAGACGGTCCGATGTCTCCAGCGCGCGGTTCCCTCCGCCGTTCCGAGCATCGTCTTCCTCTCGGGAGGACAGTCCGACCTCGAGGCGACCGCACACCTGAACGCGATGAACGCCGCCCACGACACGCCGTGGAATCTGAGTTTTTCCTTCGGGCGGGCGCTCCAGGCCGCCCCCCTGAAGGCCTGGGGCGGGCGGCTCGACAACAACGCGGCGGCTCAGGCAGCCTTCCGTCACCGGGCGCGGATGAACGGCCTCGCCACGCGCGGGGAGTGGTCCTCGGACCTGGAGCAGGAAGCGGCCTGACCCGCAACTCACGCGTCCGGCGCCCGAGTCAGGCGCGCAAGCGCTCCATGACGCGGAAGAAATCGTCCCGGGCCTGAGTTTCGCCCTCCACGCGACCGTGGTCGACGACACGGGAGCCAGCCACGTAAACGGCGGCGATGTCGTCGTTTCCACCCCCGACGACCCACGCATCGAGAGCGGTCGCGGGCTCGTGTCCAGCGAGATGGGGAGACGCCTCGTCGAGAATGACGAGGTCGGCGCGACGACCGACCTCGATCGAACCGATCGGCGCGCCCGCCGCCGGCGCGCCGGCCGAGGCGAGCCGGCTCCAGAGAGGACCGCCCAGCCCCTCGGGCGACCCGAGCCGGCAGCGCATCCGGTCCCGCAAGCGCTGCCCGTACTCGAGCGTGCGCAGTTCCTCGATGGCCGAGATCCGCACGTTCGAGTCGGTCCCGAGGCAGGCGGAGCCGCCCGCCGCCAGATGGTCACGCGCCTCGAAGATTCCGTCCCCCAGATACGCCTCGGTGAGGGGACAGAGGACGACGTTCGCTCCGGCGTCGCGGACCATCGCCAGCTCCGAGGCGGTGGCGTGCGTTGCGTGGACGAGGTGCCAGCGAGGCCCGACCGTCACATGTTCGAACAGAAGCTCGACGGGGGTGCGCCCGAACCGCTCGCGGCACGCCTCGACCTCGCCGGTCTGCTCGGCGATGTGGACATGTACGGGAAGCTCGAGGCCCGACATCGCATCCACGGCCTTCACGAGGGCGGCGATCTCGGCGGGCGGTACCGCACGCAGCGAATGCGGGGCGACCCCTCCCACTTGTTCCCCCAGGCCCTCGAGGGTCGCGAGAAACGCTTCGAGTGATGGGTGGACGAATCGATGCTGCTCGGGGAGCGCTGCTTCACCGGAGAAGTCGGCCGTCCGGTAGTACACGGGGAGGAGCGTCAGGGGCATGCCGGCGTCCGCCGCCCCCGCAATGACCGCCTCGGCCATCGCGGGGCCGCGCGCTCCCCGGCGTCCGTGATGGAGATAGTGGAACTCCACGAGCCGCGTGAATCCGCCGCGGAGCATCTCGACCGAAGCCTGGCGGGTGATCGCCCGAACGTCCTCCGGCTCGAGTGTGTTCGCCAGGCGATACATCTCCTGCCGCCAGGTCCAGAAGGAGTCCTCGCCCCGGGGCGCCTCTCCCCGTCCCGCCAGCGCTCGCTGGAAGGAGTGCGAGTGCGCGTTGGGCATTCCGGGAAGCGCGAAGTAGCCGTCGTAGGGCGGCCCGCCAGCCACGATGGAGACGATGGTGCCATCCGCGGCGACTTCCAACCGCCGATCACTGCGCACCCCGTCCGGCTCGAGGGTAGCCCGGAAAGAGAGAGTACGGGTCACCGCGCCACACCCATCCCGGACAGCCCGTCAGCTCATCCGGGCGAGCTCGCCGCTCAGCGCGGCCGCGCTCTGCACCCGGTCGCCCGGGTTCTTCGCCAGCAAGCGGTGAACGAGGGCGCAGACCGCCTCGGGCACCCCATCGGCGAGATCCGCCAGCGGCGGCGGTTCCTCGCGCAAGACTTTCGCGATCAACGTGATCGGCGAGGACCCATCGAGCGGCGGGCGCCCGGACAGGCACTCGTAGAGCACCACGCCCACCGAATAGAGATCACTGCGCTCATCGACGGCCTCGCCGATGAGCTGTTCGGGCGACATGTAGGCCGGCGTCCCGATGATGGCCCCGGCCTGCGTCAGGTTCGAGGAGCGCTCGGCGAGGCAGGCCACGCCGAAGTCCATCACCTTGAGAATTCCGTCGGGGTCGAGCAGCAGGTTCTGCGGCTTGATATCGCGGTGCACGACGCCCTGGGCGTGCGCGACGGCGAGCGAATCGGCGAGTTGGCCGGCAATCGCCAGCACCGCCGAGACGCCGAGCTTCTCTCGACTGTCGAGTAACTCTCTCAATGTGAGCCCTTCGACGAGCTCCATCGTGAGGAACCGTACCTCACCCGTCTCTCCGAAATCGTGCGTCCGCACCACGTTGGGGTGCGAGATCCGGCGAGCGAGCCGAATCTCCGTCTTGAAGCGCTCGAGCGATTCGGGATCCGACACGAACTCGTCACGAAGCAACTTGATCGCGAGGTCTTCGTCGAGCTCCACATCGTGCGCCCGGTAGACAGCACCCATCCCACCATGCCCCAGAAGCTCGACGATCTCGTATCGTCCGGCAAACATCTCGCCGTTCTCGAGCCGGCTTCCCTCGAAGTCCTCCGACGTGACGCGCTGGCCCCGGGCCGCATCGATCTCCTGGCGCAACTCGCGGACTCGCGAACGCAACCGGGTCTCCCTCGACCGAACCTCACTGGCCATGGAATCGAACACACGGGCGAGACGGCCCAGCGCGTCGGCCCGCTGGGCGACATGGGTCAGGGATGTGCGGTCGTACGCCCCCGCCTCGACGCTGGCGGCGGCCTCGATGACGCAATCGACCTGCTTCAGGTAGTCGACCTCCTGGTCGCGAAACCGCTTTTTTTCGAGCGACGCCTCGATACGGGCTCTGAGGAGCACGGGATCGAACGGCTTGGGGAGGTAGTCTTCGGCCCCTCCCTCGATGCAGCGGACAATGCTGCGCAGGTCGTCGAGCGCCGAGATCATGATGACGGGAATGTCACGGGTGCTCGGACCATCCTTCAACCGCTGAAGCGTTTCGTAGCCATCCATTTCGGGCATCATGACGTCGAGCAGGACGAGGTCGAATCGTTCCCCGGCGATTCGCTCGAGCGCCTCCCGGCCGTCGGCCGCGCACGAGGGCGCGTGTCCGTCGCGCTCGAGGCGTCGTCGCAAGACCTCCCGGTTGTCCTCGTCATCGTCTACGACGAGGATGCGCGCCCGGCCATCGGGCTCGCGGGCCTCCCGCGCGCCTCGGGTATCGGTCGCCCCCTCGCCGGCACGCGCGGCACCCTCATCCCGGGGCGGTGCCAGCCTCCCCGCCGCCTCGCGAATGCGACCCAGGTCGCCGCTGAAATCGGGGTCTTCCGCCACGCCGGGAACCTCGCCGAGGGCGTCGACCGCGCGGACGATCCGCTCTCGCGGCGGCTGAAGGGCGGCGTACAGCGCGGCCACATCCACGGCGGAAAGCTCCGCCGTCGATGGCGGGAGCGCGGTGTTGATCTGCACCAGGACCTCGCGCGCCCCGGTGATCGCCTCTTCCAGCAGCGCACGGCGCTCGGCATGCGCGGGGTCGGCGGCGTCTTCGAGCAGCATCTCCGCATAGCCGACGATGTGATTCACCGGGGTGCGGAGCTCGTGGCGCAGCTGCTTGGAGGCGTCGGGAATCGGCGAGCCCGAGGCGGGTGGATTCATGATGCTCCCGATTTCACGCGGCCTCGTGGCTCAGGAAGCATCAGGCAGGAGTGCTTCGATCTTCGACAACAGCCGGGCGAGCTCGATCGGCTTGGTATCGTAATCGTCGCAGCCCGCCTCCAGCGCCTTCTCGCGATCCCCTGCCATCGCGTGGGCCGTGAGCGCGATGATCGGGAGGCGCTCGGTGTTCGGATCGCCACGCAGCTGACGCGTGGCCTCCCACCCGTCGATTTCCGGCAAGCTCATGTCCATCAACACGAGGTCGTAGTCTCCGGCCTTCGCCTTGTCGACCCCTTCGCGTCCGTCCATCGCGAGGCTCACCTCGAAGCCGCGTCGCGTGAGCCGGCGCGAAAGCATGTCGCGGTTCATCTCGTTGTCTTCGACCAGGAGGATCCTTGCCATCTGTTATCCTTGCTTCTCGAGCGGTTGTACGGTTGCCGGAAGCACGAACCGGAACGTGGACCCCCGGCCCGGTTCGCTTTCCACGGTCACGTCGCCCCCCATCATGCGGCAGAAACGGCGCGTGATGGCCAGTCCGAGCCCCGTTCCTCCGTATTTGCTCGTCGTCGCCGCCTCCGCCTGCGCGAACGCCTCGAACACCCGGTCGATCTGTTCGGGCGTCATGCCGATCCCGGTGTCGGACACCGCGAATTCGACGCGAGCCGCCCCGTCCGATCCCTCTCGCGCAACGGCCAGCGTCACCGTCCCATCCTCCGTGAACTTACTGGCGTTGGACAGGAGGTTCAGCAACATCTGACGAATCTTCGTCAGGTCGCCTCTCATGGGGCCCGGACACTCATCAACACGCAAGTCGAGCTCGTTTCGGTTCTTTTCGACGAGTGGCCGGGCCGTCGTCACCACGTCGTCGATCATCTCGGCGATATCGAAGTCTTCGAGGTAGAGCTCCATCCGGCCCGACTCGATCTTCGATAGGTCGAGGACCTCGTTGATCAGGGAGAGGAGGTGGCGGCCCGCCGTCTGGATCTTGAGCAGATCTCCGGTGAGATCTTCGTGCCCGAGGTCCTCGACCTCCTCCTGCAGCAGCTCGCTGTAGCCGATGATCGCGTTCAGCGGCGTCCGAAGCTCGTGGCTCATGCTGGCCAGGAACTGGCTCTTGGCCCGGTTCGCCTCCTCCGCCTCCCGGCGAGCCTCCAGCAGCTCGGTGATGTCGTGGTACAGCCCCATCAGTCCGACGCGTTCTCCCTCGGCAACGACGGGGACACCAAGCACTTCCACATCCACGAACGACCCGTCTTTGCGCGTCCGGCGACCCATGCCCTTGATCGGCCGGTCCAGCGCCTGCTGCGTGTACTGGATCGCCTCGGAGCGGGTGGCCTCGGTCGTGATGAGCGAGTCGAGCTGCCGACCCACAGCCTCTTCGACCGAATAGCCGAACAGACGCTCGAAGGCCGGGTTGAGCGAGACGATCCGGTGCTCGTTGTCGAGGGTCACGATCGCGACGGGGCTGTTCCGCACGAGGGTCTCGAAGTACTCGCGCTGCTGTTGGGCGGCGGTATACAGGCGGGCGTTTTCCGTGGCGATCGCCGCCTGCGGCGCGAAGAGGTTCAGGAGGCGCAAATCCTCCTCGTCGAACACGTGGTCCGGGTCGGAGTGTACGGTCGCGATCGCTCCCACGAGCCGGCGTCCGATCAATAGCGGCGCCGCCATGACGGAATGGACGAGCACGTCGGCGTACTGCTCGGACTTGCCGAGCCACTCGTGATAGGAGGGGATGATGATCGGTTCGAGCGTCTGCGCGACATAGCCCATCGCGCCTTCTCCCAGCTCGATGCGCACGCCGGTGGAATCGACGCCGACCCGCTCGCTCGCCACGATCACGAGCTGCTTCGCCTCCTCGTCCCAGATCGCGACCTCGCCGCCGGTCACGCCGATCAGGGTGACGGCCCGCGCGAGCACGGCCTCGAGGACCTTCTCGAGCTCGAGCTCCGAGGAAAGATCGTTCATCGTGTCGAGCAGCGCGCGGTGCTCGTCGACGCGAGCACGCTCGGCTTCCAGTAGCCGCGCACGGCCGATCGCGATGCTGGCCTGGTTCGCGGCCGCCGTCAGGATCTCGAAGTCCTCGGGACCGAACGCGCCGGGCTGCTGACTCTCGACGACGAGCACCCCGATCGTGTGCCCGTTGACCTGGAGCGGCACATCGATCTCCGAGCCGCTGGCGAGACTGGGGAGATAGCCGCTCTCCGCCCGGACATCGGCCGTGTAGTGGAGCTTCCCGTCCTCGATCGCCCGTGCGCTCAGCCCCTCCCCACGGGGTACGCGCCAGCTCTCCGGCACGTCCGGCCAGCCCTCGCTCGCCCGTAGAATCCGGTCGCCCGTTTCTTCTTCGACGACGAACACGCCGAGGAAGCTGTAGCCGATCGCCTCGTCGTGCAGCCCGTGTACGAGCGAGCGGTACACATCCTCTTCATCCTGGGCCGCCGCGATCTCCGAGGCGAGCCGGAGAAGCGCATCCTGCCCGTGTCCCGCGTCGGCGTTCATCCGGCCGCCCGCGTGTTGACGAGCGCGCGCACCTCGTCGAGTAGCTGCCCGACCTCTAAGGCCCCCTTCTCGACGACCCGCTCCACACCGCCGTTCAGTCGCCTGCGGTCCTCCACCGTGAGGTCCTTGGCCGTGATCACGATGACCGGCACGGCGGCCCACCGCGTGTCGCGGATCGCCTCGAGGAACTGAAACCCGTCCATCTCGGGCATCATCAGATCGAGCAGAATGAGGCGCGGCGCCACCTCGTTGAGGGCCTCGAGCGCCCGCCGGCCGTTGTCGGCCTCGAACACCTCCACCCCCTCCTTCTCCAGCGTCCGCCGCAGCACGGCCCGCGTGGGCTCGTCATCCTCGACGATCAACACCCCACCCGCCGCGTCATCGACGAGGTGGCCACGAAGCACCTCGAGGAGGCGCCCCCGGTCGATCGGCTTGGAGAGGAACTCCGAAGCCCCCAGCGAGAAGCCGAGGTTGCGGTCGTCCATGATCGTCACCATGACGACCGGGATGTCGGCCAGGTCGGAGTCGGCCTTGAGCGCCGAGAGCACGGCCCATCCGTCCATCCCCGGCATCAGGACATCGAGGGTGATGACCGACGGACGCTCGGCGCGCGCGAGCTCGAGTCCGGCCTCCCCGCTCGGGGCATCGACGACGCGGAACCCCTCCTTGCCCAGCGTCCGCCGCATCAGGTCGCGGACGGCCGGATCGTCGTCGATGACCAGGACCGTCGAGCCGCCTTCGCCCGGCGGCTCTGCCGCCGGCTCCGCAACATCGCCCTGCCCTCCGCGCTCGTGGGTGCTCTTCGCGTCGCCCGGCGCCGTGGCGACATCGGCGGGTAGCCGCACGGTGAAAACCGAGCCCTCGCCGGGGACGCTCGACACCTCGATATCGCCGCCCATGATCCGGCAGAACTTGCGGCTGATCGCGAGACCGAGTCCCGTCCCGCCGAATCGACTCGTCGTGGAGGCCTCGGCCTGTGCGAACGCCTCGAAGATCCGGCCCACCTGCTCCTCGGTCATGCCGATGCCGCTGTCGCGCACCGTGAAGACGACCTCCTCGCCGGTCGCGTCCGGCAGTCGCTCGGCGCGAAGAGCGATGGTCCCCGACTCGGTGAACTTCGAAGCGTTCGAGAGCAGGTTGAGGAGGACCTGCCGGATCCGGGTCACATCGGCGTTCATTTCGCCAAGCGTCGCCGCCGACTCGATCACGAACTCGTTGCCGTTCTTCTCGACGAGGGGACGCACCGTGGAGACGACCTGTTCGAGCATGTCGCCGATCTCGAAGCGCTCCAGGAAGAGGTCCATCTTCCCGGCCTCGATCTTCGACAGATCGAGCACATCGTTGATGAGGGTGAGCAGATGGCGGCCCGCCCCGTGGATTCTCTCGAGGTCGGTGATGAAGTGCTCGTGCCCCGCGTCCTCCGCATCCTCCTGAAGCATCTCGCTGTAGCCGATAATCGCGTTGAGCGGCGTTCGGAGCTCGTGGCTCATGCTGGCCAGGAACTGGCTCTTGGCGGTGTTCGCCGCCTCCGCGTCGCGCCTCGCCTCGAGCAACTCGGTGATGTCGTGATAGATGCCCATCATGCCGACGCGCTCACCGTCGACGACGACCGGCACCGCCCGGATCTGCACGTCGACGAGCGTCCCGTCCTTCCTCCGCCGACGGCCGATGCCGCCGACGGCGCCGTCGCCGGCCGCTTCCGTGTAGCGCTGCGCCTCGGAGCGGTCGCCCTCGGAGGCGATGTGATCGTCGAGGTTCTTCCCGATGAGCTCGGCCTCCCGGTATCCGTACAGCGACTCGAACTCGGGGTTGCAGGCCAGCACCCGGTGGTCTCGATCGAGCGTCACGATCGCGACGGGGCTGTTGTCGACGAGCGCCTCGAAGTACTGCTTCCGCCGCTGCGCCACGGCGTAGATGCGCGCGTTGTCGATCGCCACCGCCGACTGCCGCGCGAACAGCTCGAGCATGCGGAAGTCATCGCCGTGGAAGCGGCGATCCGCCTGCTCGTGCCAGAAGTTGATCGCGCCCACGAGACGCCCGCGAATCACGAGCGGGACAATGGCCGCCGCGTGCACTTCCAGATCCTCGTACCGGGACGAACGGCCCTCCCAGCTCGCGTAGTCGTCGACCATAAGCGGCTCGAGGGATCTGGCGACCTCCCCCATCGCGCCTTCCCCCAGCGCGATACGCGTTCCCGTCGACACCTCCGTGGCGCCGCGGTGTGCGACGATTTCGAGCTCTTCGGCGGCCTCGTGGTAGATCGCCAGCTCGCCGCCGCTCACCCCGAGGACGCTCGTCGCACGCCCCAGGACCGCATCGAGCAGCCGGGAGAGCTCGAGTTCCGAGGAAAGATCGGCCAGCGTGTCCAGCAGCGCGCGCTGCCCTTCGGCGCGTCGCCGCTCGGCGTCGAGAAGGGCGCGCTGTTGTTCGAGCAGCCGCACGCGGCCGATCGCGATACTCGCCAGCTCGGCCGCGGCGTAGAGGATCTCGAGATCGGCATCGTCGAAGGCCCCGGTCGTCTCGCTCTCGACCACGAGGACACCCACGACCTCGCCGTCGAGGATGAGCGGGACGTCGACCTCCGAGCCCGAGCTGAGCCCGGGAACGTACAGGGGCTCCTCGGTCACATCCGGGGTATAGCGCAGCGTGGCCGACTCGACCGCGCGCGCGCTCAGTCCCTCGTCGGCCGGGATCCGCCAGCCCTCGCTGAGACCCGACCACCCGACCGAAGCGCGAAGGATACGCTCTCCGGTCTCATCGTCGATGAGGAACATCGCGACGAAGTTGAACCCCAACGATTCATCGCGCAGACCCTCGACGACGTGACGGCACACTTCGCGCTCGTCCGGGGCGGAGGCGATCCCCGCGCTCAGCCTGAGTAGCGACGATTCACGGGCCAGCCCGCGCAGCGAGGGGTCGGAGTCGGCGGGCGCAGACTCGCCCCTGGACTGCCGGGGTTCCGTCGACATGACAAGCACCGTCCGTTCGGGAGAGCGGTTGGAGACCGTGCAGGATAGGGCTCGTTACGAGACCCGTCCAGACACAGGGCACGCCCAGTGCCTCCCCCGGGGTCGATGATCCGTTCGTCGTTCGTTATGTTGGGTTGTTAGCGTGCATGGGCGTACGTGTAGGTTTCGCATGAGACAATTCAAGGCACGGAAGCGAACATGGACCCCCGCCTTCCTCGGCGGGGCAACCCTGGTGGGAGCTTCTCTCGCCGGCTGCGTCGGGACCTCGACGGGTGTCCCCGAGGGGGCCATGCCCGGCCAGGGGAACCAGACGGTGATCAGATTCGATGAGGTGGTCGCCGGCAGCACGCACGGTTGCGCGCTCGTCAACGGGGGACGGGCCGTGTGCTGGGGAATGGGGGGAGACGTCGGGGACGGCACGCAGATAGAGCGAGCGACACCCGTGCGTGTACAGGGGCCCCAGACCTTCGCGATGCTCGACCTGGATTCGTACACCTGCGGCGTGACGACAAACCAGCGCGCGTGGTGCTGGGGCACGAACACGGAGGGCAGGCTCGGCGACGGAACCGCCGAGTACAGAGGCCTCCCCACCTCAGTCTTGACGAACGTGCAGTTCACCCGGATCACGACCGGCGCGATCCACACCTGCGCGATCTCCACCGACCGCGAGATGTACTGCTGGGGGTCGAATCGGTTCAACCAGCTCGGCGTCCGCCCCGACACCTTGAGCCTCGTCCCCGTCCGTGTCGCGGTGGGTAGGACCTTCGCCACGGTGGATGCGGGAGGACTGCACACATGCGGAATCGCCGATACGGGCGATACGTATTGCTGGGGGGCAGACTACGGGGCCAACCTCGTGAGAATCGACGGTTCGGTCCGTTTCGTGAGCCTCACGCTCGGCGGCCAGCACGCGTGCGGGCTCACGTCGGCCGGCGAAGCTTTCTGCTTCGGAAGCAACACGGAGGGGCAGTTGGGAGACGGAACGTTCGTCTCTTCTCCTCTGACGGGCCCCCCCGTACCCGTTCAGACCGACCTGCGCTTCGTCGGCCTCAGCGCGGGCGAGTTTCACACCTGCGGCGTGACGGCCGAGGGGGCGGCCTGGTGCTGGGGTCGGGACGACCTCGGCCAGCTCGGGGACGGTGATCCCCCCCCAGGAGCGGCTCCCGATCCGTCGAGAAAGCCGCTGCCGACGAAGGTGCTTACCCAGAACACGTTCATGCGATTTGCCACCATCTCCTCAGGGCGGTTCATCAGCTGCTCGACGACCCCCGACAGGCGCGCGTTCTGCTGGGGATTCGGCACGGGTAGCGCCTCGAAAGCCTTCTCCACACGTCCCGTCGAGCTCGGTTCCTGACCTTCTAACCGCACCTCTCGTCACTCGCGAAACACGCTATCTTGGCGCAACATCAACTCGAACTCGAGAATCGCACTCGAAAACCCCGGAGTCACTCATGCGTCGTTTGAACCGTGCTTTACTTGCGCTTTCCCTCTCAGGCGCTCTGGCCCTGCCGGCTTCCGGGCAGACGATGGCCGACGGGACGCACCCTTCCTTCGCGGGCCAGATGCTCGCATTCGGCGCGACCACGATCGTGGCCAATGGAGAACTGTTCGTGGGCCGCCCCGGAGAGTCCGACCTCTTTCCGATGCCCGGCTCCGACGCCGGTAGCGTGCACGCGTTCATCCGGGAAGGCTCGGGGTGGAAGCAATCGGTCATGATCACCGCCGACGACGGAGTGGTGGGCAACGGATTCGGGCGGGCGCTCGCCGTCGACGGTGACATCCTCGTCGTCGGTGCGCCCATGCAGGCTGCCACGTGCGTGGA
>Ga0114931_10009357_pt1 | contig 11755 bp, 13 predicted proteins | sample 2SBtaG_FD_89579 | JGI IMG/M metagenome (GOLD analysis project Ga0114931, IMG submission 89579) | Deep subsurface microbial communities from Kolumbo volcano to uncover new lineages of life (NeLLi) - 2SBTROV14_V59a metaG | ecosystem: Environmental > Aquatic > Marine > Volcanic | place: Kolumbo...
AACATCCTATAAAACGGCGAATTTCACGGGAAGGATCCGTGATAGCATGAAAACAAGGTGCAAGCGTTCTCTGGTCTTCTGTAAGAATCCAAAAGGAATGACCAGCAAACTAATATTGCCAAACTATTAGATTAAACCTAGAAAAATCCGCCGTTCGCAGTTTTTAGCACAGGCTAATAATTCCGCATTCCGCGCGCGACGGATTTTTCCGGATTGAAGCAAGGCTGCCAGTTTTTTAAACAGCCTGACCGCAGCCAAATCATTTAAATAACGGTAACGTTTGCTGCCTGTGGGCCCTTCTGGCCTTGTTCGACATCAAACTGAACTTCTTGTCCTTCGGCAAGGGTTTTATAGCCCGGGCTGGTTATGGCCCTAAAATGGACAAAGACATCATTGCCGTCCTGTCTTTCTATAAAGCCATAGCCTTTTTTTTCGTCAAACCATTTCACACGGCCTGTTGTAGTGCTCATAGGTAATCTCCTCGTATTATTACTCGTAATCGATTGAACAGATGCTAATCATGGCGTCAATTGCCAAATTATTGAAATGCTGAAAGATGCAGGAATTACTTACGAACGAACAAGATGTGATAAACAGATGGGTCATCGTTATTGCATAAACATAAATAGCCGCTGTATTCTTTACCAGCAATCGAAGTCTACCGCAAATTTTAGCAAAGTAAAGAAAAGATTTGACAAATAATAATTTTTAGCCACTTCTGTTTTTGTTACCCATTGTCAAATGGCTTGGCCGGGCTGTTGCTCAGGTATGCCGGGTCAGTTGCAAATGCACTGTGGGACGTCTTATTCGCTGACTATATTCGAATAGCAGGAAGGCAAGTGCTTAAACTTGCCGCGCTTGAAATTTATTTCACTGGAAGGCATTTGAAGCCGGGTGCATTATCATGAACCCGGTTTTTTAAGTTCAAATTACTTAAGCTGTAACGCTACCCGTTTAGAAGGCTTTGTGTTTTACTTGAACTTCTTTAAAAATAGCAACTGCTTCGGTCAATAAGGTTTCTGCTGTTGCCGTATCGCCTTTTCTAATGGCTGCCCGTGCTTTGGTAACTCTTGAATTTGCTTTGGAACGCAATCTGTCGACAACATTGCTTTCAATGCGCTTTGATGACTGTTTGGTCTCTTTTAATAACGTCAAAATTTGGTCTTTTTCCTGACCATTTTTTACCGCAGCTAAAGCTTCTTCAGATAATCGAATCGTTTCTACAATTGCTTCGCTAACTTCCTGAGTGGTTGCTTTTTCTATCTTACCGGCCATTACTGACGGTGCCGCAATCAACATTAAAGTGCTGACCAATAAAGTCAGTAATTGTTTTTTCAATAAACCCATTATAAATTTTTCCTCGCGTAGTCATCTATGCCGCACTTTCATAATTAATGTGACGGATAGATCCGTAACATTTCATAATTTTTTCATTTGCTTAACGCTATAACTTATAGCGAATAATTAAAATTGCGGCGTTTGTTAAAGTAGTTATGCCCAACTGAAAAAGCTTACGCATGCAATAGATGATAACATAAAAGGACAAATTTATTAAAAAACAATAACTTATAATAATTGTGGTTATTAAGCGGCTAAAGACAAGACATCCCCTGAAAATTAGAATAAAATTTGCTTGGTTCAGACTGAACCGCAAGTATCCCGAGGGGATAAGCAGCGCTTTTAGGTTTCACTCCGGCATGAGAAAGCCCGCAAACGCTACTGTTAACGACATATATTCTTAATTATAAAAAAATAAAAAGTCATGAAAATTAAATCTATTAGGAATGTTTACCAGCTCAAAATTTCTTTGTTGAATGCAAAACCACCCATCTGGCGTAGAATTTTAGTGCCGGGAACTATAAATCTGGGTGATTTACATACCGTACTCCAGATTGTAATGGGCTGGACTGATAGTCATTTGCACCAGTTTATAGCAAATAATAAATTTTATGGAATACAGGATGAGGGGCTTGACTTTGATATGGAAATTGAGGATGAAAGCCAATACAAAATTTCTGAATTGTTAAAAAAAGAAAAGCGCACTATAGCCTATGAATATGATTTCGGCGATAGCTGGCGGCATAATATCGTACTCGAAAAAATTCTGCCTTTCGAAAATGATAAGGAATTGCCCGTCTGTGTTACAGGAAAGCGAGCCTGTCCACCTGAAGATTGCGGTGGCATCTGGGGTTACACAGAACTGCTTCAAATCCTTAAGGACAGCAGCCATCCAGAACATCATGAGATGTTGGATTGGCTCGGCGGTGAATTTGATTCTGAAAAATTTGATGTCAATGAAACAAATGCCGTGCTGGCAGAACGTTGCCGCTCATAATCCTACCCGATTACCCACAAGCCTCAGCCATTTTCAAAATGATAATCGCGTTCAATCAATGCCGAGTTATCACTGTTATTTCGACCAGCGGGAGAAATCTTAAGTGCTGTACAATTAATCAAGCGCCAAGATCCCTCCTGACGTCGGGATGACAAGCATTATAGGGTTTCGGAAAAGCTGGGGGGTCATCCGTAATGTGGTAGTAAAATGCTCCCGTAATTCAACAACAAAATAAGGACCAAGTATGCAGATTCTGGGTGTAGATATTGGCGGCTCCGGCATCAAAGGTGCCATTGTCGATACCACAAGCGGTGAATTGCTAAGTGAACGGCATCGTATTGCGACTCCGCAACCCGCCACACCCTCCGCTGTAGCCGAAGTGCTGGCCCAGCTGGTCCAGTATTTTGCCTGGTCTGGACCGGTAGGCTGCGGTTTTCCGGCGGCCATACAACAGGGCGTGGTCAAGACGGCCGCAAATATTGCGCCTGACTTTATCGGCTGTCATGTTAACCAATTGTTTTCCGCAACGACCCAATGTCCGTGTTTTTGTCTTAATGACGCGGATGCCGCCGGCATGACGGAAATGCGCTTTGGTGAAGGAAAAGCGCATTCGGGCGTGGTATTGTTAATCACCATCGGTACCGGCCTAGGCACGGTTTTTTTTACCGGTGGGCAGTTGCTGCCTAATACTGAACTCGGTCATCTCTATATGAAAAATGGTCTGCGGGGTGAACATTACGCTTCCGACGCCGTACGAAAAAACACAGATCTAAGCTGGAAAAAATGGGGTGAACGCTTCAATACCTATCTTAGCATGATGGAAGCCTTGTTCTGGCCTGATTTGATCATTCTGGGCGGCGGGGCCAGTAAAAAGTTTGCTAAATTCGAGGCGCAAATCAATATCGCAACGCCCGTAAAACCCGCGGTATTTTTGAACCAGGCTGGCATCGTTGGTGCGGCTTTGTATGCACAATCACAAATATAGGTCTAATGGCGTTTAGAGAAAAATTCCCGAACCCCATACAGAGGCATTATTTTTCGAACTAACCGGGTTTCAACTGTCGAATAAGAACTTGCCAATCCTTTTATGCATTGCGGAGGGAAGAACGTATGCGGATCAGCACACGGGTTCTGCTGTTTGTTATACTGGCTTCGGTGTTAACTGCCGAAATAGCGGCCGGAGACATCAAGCACCGGGAGCATACGCAGCACGCCAACATCCTTTTACGCCTGGATATTAACGGCGCCATTGGCCCTGCCAGCAGTGATTATATTACCCGCAATCTCGATAAGGCAGCCGCAGAAGCGGTGCACTGTGTGTTAATTCGTATCGACACACCCGGCGGTCTGGATACTTCAATGCGCAGTATCATAAAAAAAATCATCGCCTCGCCGGTACCCGTTGTGAGTTATGTGGCGCCTGGTGGCGCCCGTGCGGCAAGTGCCGGCACTTATATTTTATATGCCAGTCACATTGCGGCGATGGCGCCGGGCACTAACCTCGGCGCAGCAACTCCGGTACAAATCGGCGCAGCAAGCCCTTTCGCAGACGAACAAGCGCAAAAGCCGTCGGAACCGGCCAAGTCCCATCCCCCAGCTAGTCAAGACGCTATGACGCATAAGGTGTTGAATGATGCAGTCGCCTATATCCGCAGTCTGGCAAAGCTGCGCGGACGCAACGAGCAATGGGCGGTAAAAGCGGTCCGTGAAGCCGCCAGCCTGCCTGCGCAGGAAGCGCTGCAACAAAAAGTTATCGATATTATAGCAACGGATCAGGCCGACTTAGTGCAACAGCTGAATGGTCGGAAAATTAATGTCTTGGGTAGAACAATCACCTTAAAAACTAAAGATGCAGTCATTATCAGCATAGAACCGGATTGGCGCAGCGAATTGCTCGCCGTCATTACTAATCCCAATATCGCCTATATATTGATGTTAATTGGTATTTACGGACTGATTTTCGAATTTGCCAATCCGGGCGCCATCGTTCCCGGTACGGTCGGTGGAATTTGTCTATTACTGGCTATGTTTGCTTTTCAGGTATTACCCATAAATTACGCCGGCATCGCTTTAATTATACTGGGCGTTGCGCTGATGCTCGCGGAAGCCTTTATGCCCAGCTTTGGTATGCTCGGTATCGGCGGAATTGTAGCTTTCGTGATGGGTTCAGTCATTTTAATGGATACTGATGCGCCGGGTTTTGGCATTAATCCGGGTATCATTAGTGCCTTTGCCCTTAGCAGCGTATTGTTTTTTGTTATCGCGCTCGGATTGCTGATTAAATCCCACAGCAGCCCCGTGGTCAGTGGCAAAGAACAGTTAATGGGCAGTACCGGGATTGTGCTGGCAGACTTTTCCGGCACCGGCATGATCCGTATTCATAGTGAAAACTGGCGCGCCAGTACTGACCAGGTTTTGCATAAAAATGATAAGGTTACGGTGACTGGTATTGATGGCTTAACCTTAATAGTGGTCCCTAAAACCAAGGAGTACGAATAATGTTTGCATATTTTATGTATGTTTTTGGCAGCATCCTGTTTTTATTGTTACTCAGTGCCTTCAAAATCCTCAGGGAATATGAGCGCGGCGTCATTTTTATGTTGGGACGCTTTTACCAAGTAAAAGGCCCCGGCTTCATTATCGTCATCCCCTTAATTCAGCAAATGGTGCGCGTGGATTTGCGCACCATTGTTATGGATGTGCCAACCCAGGATGTTATTTCCCGGGATAATGTTTCAGTAAAAGTGAATGCGGTGGTTTATTTTCGGGTGATAGAACCGGATAAGGCCATTATCCAGGTGGAAAACTTTTTCGATGCCACCAGTCAGTTAGCGCAAACCACACTGCGCTCAGTACTCGGGCAACATGAACTGGATGAAATGCTCGCCGAACGGGACAAATTAAATGTGGATATCCAAACCAGCCTGGATCAACAAACCGATGCCTGGGGCATCAAGGTATCCAATGTGGAAATCAAGCATGTTGACCTGGATGAGAGTATGATCCGGGCGATCGCCAAACAAGCGGAAGCCGAGCGCACCCGGCGCGCCAAGGTTATTCATGCCGAAGGGGAATTGCAGGCCTCGGAAAAACTACTGGCTGCAGCCAACATTCTGTCTCAGCAATCGCAAGCCATACAACTCAGATATCTGCAGACACTCACGGAAATTGCCGGCGAAAAGTCCTCGACCATTGTATTCCCATTGCCCATTGAGATCATGAATGCGCTAAAGAAGTAATCGCAACTCCGGATATTGTCAGCTCCTGTCTGATTCAGGAGTCATCGACACGACCAGCCAATTCAGTCAAACGTTGTAAAGTTGCCGAATATTGTTGCACATTGTCAGACCGCACCGCCGCATGGGCAACTTTGCGACCTTTCCGGGGTTGTTTGTCATAATAATGCAAATGTGCGTTATCCAGACTTAACACCTGCTCTGGTTCTGGGAGACCGCCGATAAAGTTTACCATCGCCGCATGCCCGCGCAGCTGCGTGGCGCCTAAAGGCAAATCCAGAATAGCACGCAAGTGGTTTTCAAACTGACTGGTTTCCGCGCCTTCTATTGTCCAATGTCCCGAGTTATGCACGCGTGGTGCGAATTCATTGGCCAGTAATTGTCCCGCTGTCTCGAATAACTCCAATGCCAAAACGCCGACATAATCCAACGCTTCCAGCAAACGTATCACATAGTCCTCGGCTTGCTGTTGCAAAACATCATTGCGGCAAGCTTCCGTTGTACGCAGGATGCCACCGGAATGCTGATTCTCGGATAACGGATAAAAAACCATTTCACCACCCGGGCGGCGCGCCGCGATGATAGACACTTCCCGTTGAAAAGGCACAAAGGCTTCCACGATTGACGGCACACCCTGCATGGCTTTCCAGGCCTGGGGCAAATCCTGTGCGGACTTTAATAAAATCTGGCCTTTGCCATCATAGCCCATCGTACGGCTTTTCAAAATTGCCGGGTAGGCAACCGTCTGCATGGTCTGCTGCAATGCTTCCAAGCTGTCCACTGACGAAAATTCAGAAGTAGGAATGCCGCGTTGCAGAAAAAAGTTCTTTTCCCTGAGCCGGTCCTGGGCTATGGCCAGGGCATTAGGGGCAGGATATACATGAGTGTGAGAGGCCAGAAACGCCGCCACATCAGCCGGGACATTTTCAAATTCGTAGGTGACAATATCAGCCTTTTGCGCCAAATCGGCCAATAAATGCGGATCATCATAAGCACCCAGTAAATGTTCGCCTAATCCAACCCCACAGGCATCGGCAGACGGGTCGAGAATAATGAACTGCAAACCCAAAGGGTAACCTGCCAGGGCCAGCATTTTCGCCAACTGTCCACCACCCAAAATACCGATCTTCATGACGTTACCTGACGCGGATCGGAATGTTTCAGTACTTGTTCCGTTTGATTTTTCCGGAATTCATTGAGCGCCGCCCGGTATTGCGTCTGTTTATTACTGACGATGGCGGCTGCTAATAAGGCCGCATTAACAGCACCGGCGCGTCCTATTGCCAGTGTTCCGACCGGAATGCCGGCAGGCATTTGTACGATGGATAACAATGAATCCATACCATTTAATGCTTTCGACTGCACCGGCACACCCAAGACCGGAACAAGCGTTTTGGCAGCGATCATGCCCGGCAAGTGGGCGGCGCCGCCCGCGCCGGCAATGATGACTTCCAAGCCTTTGTTTTCAGCTGTTTCCGCATAGTGGAACAGTTTATCCGGCGTTCGATGTGCAGACACGACTTCAACTTCATGGGGAATACCCAATTGCTGCAGCGTATGTGCGGCATGCTGCATCGTGTCCCAGTCTGAAGTCGAGCCCATGATGACGCCTATTAATACCGTCATGCAACATCCCCTGTTTTCAACTTAACCATAAATAATGCGTAATCAAATGATAAAAACGTGAGATTATCGCATATTTCACCCGGCACTTGTGCTTTGCAGTTAAATCCTGATAGAAATCTTAAAACCATCGCTTCAACCTAAGTAGACTTTTTACGTTGATGGCCCTCGCCGCTAGCGGTTTTAAGCAGCAGTTTATGCGCAAAAAAACCGCTGTAAATACCCATTACCATAAGGACTGCTTCAAATGTCTGCAAGCCGATTGCAGCAACTGCAGGCCCAGGACAGTAGCCGCTTAATCCCCAGCCGATTCCAAAAATAGCGGCGCCGATGAGCAGCGGTTTATCGATTTGCGTACGCCTGGAAACATGGAACCCGCTCTCCAGAACCGGCCTGGAACGTTGAAAAATGATCCTGAAACTTAATATCGCCACGGTCAATGCGCCCATCATGACAAAGGCCAGACTGGGATCCCAATCACCCGCAATATCCAAAAAGCCCAGTACTTTTTCCGGGTCTACCATGCGCGACAGAGACAAACCAAATCCAAACAATACACCACTGGTGAGTGCCACAAGATATTTCATTGACCCAACTCCAAAAGATGCCTGACCATAAAGACAGTAGCAATTCCTGTACTCATAAACAGCAATGTTGCCACGATGGAACGTTGCGAAAACCGGGCTATTCCGCAAATTCCGTGGCCGCTGGTGCAACCACCGCCCATGCGGGTTCCGAAGCCAACCAGAAAACCGCCAACCAGTAATAAATACCAGGGATAACCCTGGCGCAGCGAAACAAACCCTGGATGCAGCCGATTAAATAGAAAGGCGCCAATGATCAGCCCGCCAAGAAATAACAGCCGCCAAATCATTTCATCTCTGGGGGAATTAAAAACCCCATTCATTATGCCGCTTACACCGGCCAGGCGGCCATTAAACCATAATAGCAGCGTGACACTGACGCCAATCAACGCGCCGCCAAAAAATGCCGTTAGAGGGGTAAAGTTTTGCACGTTATTTCCTATAAATTGGAGGATTATGCTATCCCGGCGATATGCGCGGGCATGGCTTGACATTATCCAGAGGTGTTTTTCATCAAAATAGCATCCTGGCCGTAAAAAGCCAGCGTGCTTTGATGCTTAGCAGCCAGCCAACGAAAAGTTTCCCGGGAATAAAAACATACATGTGTTAGGTCATTTTTATAGTGCCACAGGTTGAAAGCCTGCTGCTTAGTTGCCAGTTTGGTCATCAAACCCAACCAGCCGCCGGGTTTTAGCAAGGCGAACAAGCGGTTAAATTCAACTGCCGGTTCAAAGAAGTGTTCAACGACTTCTGTGCAGGTAATAAAATCATATTGGCGCGTAAGCACCTGTGGCTGCCGGGCATAGATTGGATCATATATTTCCATTTGGTAATCCTGCTCCCTAAACATGTGTGCCAGTGCGGGCCCAGGTCCGCAGCCATAATCCAGACCACACGCTCCGGCCTTGATCTGTGCTTGTAAGGGTTGAAAAATCCGGAACAAAAAAGCCCGGTAGCGCAGGTCGTGGATATGGTTTTCATGCAGATCATAGACGGCTTTTTCCTGTTCCAAACTCAAATGCTGGTTTGCCGGAACATGAATCAGCAGACATTTCCGGCAACGATAATATTCACGGCTTTTATCGGCCTGGAAAAAGTATGTTTCAACTGATTCGCATAATGGGCATATAGACACTTCAGCTATTTTATACTGATCTCCAGGACTTACCACGATGTTCAGTTAAAACAGGACTAATGCTGCTTGATCCAGGTAACAGTCATGTTCGCGATTTCCTCCCAGACTGAAGCTTGAGTGCGGGCTAAACGCTTCAGCACTTTAAAGGAATGGTCGCCGCCTTCTATGACATGCAGCTTGGATTCTGTTGGAAGCAACGGTATTTTTTCCTGCAGCACGGCTAAATTACACAGTGCATCGCGGGTACCTTGAAAAAACAGCACAGGGCAATGAATGTCAGGAAAATGATCACAGCGGGGTTGGTCAATTTTACCGGGCGCATGTAAAGGATAACCGTATAATAGCACCCCGGCATAAACCTGCTGTCTTGCGGCCAGCAGAGATGCATAGCGCCCGCCCATACTTTTACCGGAAAGAAATAACTGTTCTGGCTGCAGTCCAGTTTTTTCCAGCACCCGGGCAATAACGGATAGCCAGGTTGCCTCCAATACCGGTGGCCGGTCCGGTGCCTTTCTACCCTGTTCTAAATAAGGAAAATTAAATTTAACCGTTAGAATGTCCTGCGCTGCAATCTGTTCATGCAGGTAACTGATAAATTCGGAATTCATGTCCTGTCCGGCGCCATGCGCAATAATCAAGGCCGCCGTGTAACGCCCGGGAATTTGCCAGACCGAAGTAACCGCGCCTTTATTTGCGACGTTAATAGTGTGGGTTGCGGTTTGCATTGGATTATGTTGTCGTGAAAGAAATGACTATCCGGCTTCGGTCAGGTTTTTTCTGACCAGGTCTATATGCAGTAACAGATTATAAAGCTGGTCGGCATAGGACAGGGGCGTTTTGACCTTATTGACCTCTTCCTCAATCCGATCCAGTTCACGGTTATAGTGCTGAAACTGCTCCGCGGTCAATTGCTGTCTGAAAGAGGCATTATCCACTTCCTGCAGCTCCTTGTACCAGCGATAAATTTTGGAACGCACCCGCCAGCGGTATACCGGCGGCATAATTTTAAACAAGGGAAATAACAGCGCTAATAATGGGATCAACATCACCATGGTACGATCGACAAAAACGGCTGCCCAAAAGGGCAGGTATCGCATCAGCAGCGGTGGCCCTACTTTGTAATAGCGTTCAGCAACATCACTGAGCGGAAAAGCCGCCATACCGGCGCCCGGAAAATTTGCCGTCTCGGCAAAAAGACTGGGTTTACGGTGGGTTTGGGTCGCGGCCTGCAACAGTAAAATCACTAAAGCACTATGCAAATCCTCACGCACTACCAAATTGGCAGCCGGCGCAATCATCTTTACATCCTGCCCGGGAATATTATTTTGCAAATCAATCACACCTTCCGGCAGCGTAATTTCAGATAAAAACGGCAGTCTGCGGCTATATGCCAGGGCCCGCTTAAAATCCAATAAATAAACCTGGTTATCGTGCAACAGATCCTGAATGACCGGCGAATTGGTTGCCGCGACAAAAAAAGCGGCATCAATGCTTTGCCGTGACAGCGACTGTTTTGCATTCTGGCTGGAAAGGGGACGTAATTCAGCAGAATTGGCGTTGATGCCATTGAGTGCGAGCAACTGCTTGGCCACCATTTGCGTGCCGCTGCCCTGTTCCCCGATAGCAATACGCTTTCCCATCAGTTCATTCAACCGGGTGATGTTCTGATTTTTACGCACAAACAACCAGACGGGTTCATAATAAAGACTTCCCAGAGAAAGCAGGCCGGCTTCTTCCTGTCCGGTACCGCCTTGTACAAAAGCAGCATCCGCCTGATGTTGCAACAGCCGTTTGATATTGTCCCTGGAGCCGGAAGATTCTAAAATTTGCAATTCGATGCCAAGCTTGCCGAGCTGCTGACGATAACGTTCAGCATAATGATAATAGGCGCCGTTTTTGCTTCCGGTCGCAATAATGATTTTTTTCGGCGGCGCCGGGGAAATAAATTTCGATGCGATCAGAAAACCAGTCAGCACGACGACCAAAGCCGGGCCAAAAGTCAAAAACAGATCTTTATAGGCGCGCTGCTGTTGCTTATTGGACATGAATTTATCGCGTTGGGTAAAAGCGTTGAAGCTAATCAAATTGCTGGATACTGTCAAGCGATACTTCGCGTTTACTGGCTAAGTGTTTTATTGCTTAGGCCGGGTTATCACTATCGATATAACAGCATTCAACGGCAAATTGGTCCTGAGTTTTTTGCATCAGCGCCTGAATACCAAACTTTTCGGTGGCATGATGCCCACCGGCAAACATATGAATACCGTGCTCCTGGCTTTCATGCCAGTCGTGTTCAGAAATTTCGCCGGTCAGATAAGCATCCAGTCCTTCCTGCAAGGCAAGTTGCCAGTCACTGTTTGCGCCACCGGTGATAATGCCGATGGAGCGTATAATTTGCTGGTCATCGGGGCTGGCCAGAATAATGGAATGCGCCAGTAGCTGGGCCAGTTTTTGTTTTAACTGACTGGCTGATAATGGACTGGAAAACACACCCCTGATGCCAGTGGGACTGCCTTTATAATCACCAAATGGCTGCTGATTTTGTACGCCCAGCAACCGGCCTAGGCTTGCCGCATTACCTATTTCCGGCTGCGCATCCAGCGGCAGATGATAAGCAAACAGGTTGACATCCCGCTTAATCAACGGCGCCACCCGCCTGGCAAATGGCCCCGTCAGTGTGCGCGCGCCGTGAAATTTCCAGAACAAGCCATGATGCACCACCAGCGCATCCGCCTGCCAGGCGCAGGCCTGATCAACCGAATCCCGGGTTGCTGAAACAGCAAAGGCGATTTTGCAGATCTGTTTCCGGCCTTCGATTTGCAGGCCGTTGGGACAGTAGTCA
>Ga0114931_10009358_pt1 | contig 11753 bp, 15 predicted proteins | sample 2SBtaG_FD_89579 | JGI IMG/M metagenome (GOLD analysis project Ga0114931, IMG submission 89579) | Deep subsurface microbial communities from Kolumbo volcano to uncover new lineages of life (NeLLi) - 2SBTROV14_V59a metaG | ecosystem: Environmental > Aquatic > Marine > Volcanic | place: Kolumbo...
CATCCTGCTCCAGAAAAGTCACATTTTCCAGCCCGTGATCTTTGGCATGTCGCCGCGCCTGTTCCAGCATGCCGGAGGACAGGTCGATGCCAGTGACATGTCCATGTGTACATATTTCTGCTGCGGGTATGGCGACTGCGCCGGTTCCGGTGCAGACGTCCAGGACATGAGAGCCTGGCTCCAGTGCCAGCAATTTTAGTAATTTTTGTGCGGTTGCAGGAAAGAATGGCAAAGCAGGGTTATCGTAACCTTTTGCCACGGTATTGAAAGCATTCCGTATCATCTGTTTTTTTTCTGCAGAATCCATGATGTTTCCTTGAGGATGTTCCGGGTTTGCTCAATGGTGTGGACTTAAGCGCTAGTATCCCGGCCAGCATAATGAAAATGGCACCGAGAATAAAGTAGAATCCAGGGTTTCTTCCCAGATAAAGAAGCCGTACAGGCTACCGTAGACAACCGAGAAATAGATAAAGGGAGCAATGCGTGCTGTTTGCGCAATGCCATAAGCTCGTGTCAGGAACAGCTGCCCCAGGGTGCCGCAGATTCCCATTAATATCAGTAGTAACAGGCTTTGCGAGGAAGGTGTTTGCCAGTTCCATAGCAGAGGCACGGCAGATACCAGGGTGGCGATGAATGCAAAATAGAATACGATCCGGTAGGTGGGTTCAGTTCTGGAAAGTCGGCGTACGGTGACCTTGGCGAAGGCGGCCAGGAAGCCGCCGAGCAAACCGATCAGTGCTACCCAGTTGAGAGCATCACCGGGCCTGAGGATAAACACCACACCGGCAAAACCCAGGGGCAAAGCCAGCAATGTGTAAGTGGGCAGGGATTCTTTTAGCCACAGTGCCGCGATGAACGGTAAAAAACGGTGACGTCATTTTCAGCAACAGGCCCTCAGCCAGTACCATATTGCCCAGTGCATAAAAGAAACAGTACAGGGCGGATACGCCCAGTATGGAGCGAAGGAGGTGCAAATGCAGGTTCTGTGTTTTTAGCTGGTCAATGCCGTGACGCAGTAACCAGCTGGATAACATCAGTAAGCCAAACAGGTTGCGAATGAACACCAGCATTTCGTTGGATAATTCGCTGGACGGGTTTTTAACAATGGCGCCCATGGAAGCAAACAGGAACTCGGATATGAGAATGAAAAGGGCACCCTTGATAAGGTGTTGTTTATACAGCACGGATTCAGGTAATAGTTTATGTGCCTGTTACCGTTCAGGAACCAGTAGCGGGGTTTTGTGGTAACGCTGTCGTATCCAGTTAAGGGTTTTGTGGATGCCGGGGCGGGCAAACAGTTTGCGCTCCAGCTGGTATTTGTGAGGATAATCCATAATGATCAGGCTCACGGCTAGCGTCAACAGGCCTTGGCCCGGCGTAAATAACATGACAAGCCCGGCCAGGAACAGGAATATGCCCAGGGAGTTTTTCATGACGATAAATACATAGCGTAACAGTGGGTGGGATTTTGGGAATGCTCTTTTGTCGGGATTCACGAAATAATTCTCCGGCAGCCGAACCACCACTAACGGAATAATGAGTAATGATGCAAGCAGGGTGAGTACCGAGATGGCTGCAGCGATTTCGGCATAGGGCTCAATGAATGATAGTATCTGCTGCATTGTTTCCGCTTACATAAATTTAATTGAACGAGTCTCAACCCTATGGCACTGGTATGGCGCAAAAAAACCAGAACGACACTTTACGAAATTCGCAACGCCGGCAAGACATTGCGTCTTTATACCAATGGGGTGTTTCATACGCAATACAATCCCGGTCATGCAGTGACAGGTTCAGTATGGGATCTACTACTGTTACCGGCTCTGATGTTACCGCGTGGCAGCATTAAACGGGTTCTGGTATTAGGCATAGGTGGCGGGGCAGTGGTGCATTTACTGAAACGCTATGTGGCGCCAGAGCAAATTGTCGGTGTCGAGCTGGATCCGGTACATGTATCTATCGCAAAACGTTTTTTCCAGCTTAATGCTAATGCAGTCGAGTTAGTGACAGCGGATGCCGTCGAGTGGCTACAGGGCTACCAGGGGCCACCGTTCGACCTGATTATCGAAGATCTGTTCATGGAACAGCAGGGGGAGCCGGTTGCTGTCGTGGCGGCTGATCATCACTGGTTTGCTGTTTTGCTTAAACACCTGGAACCAGCTGGTATGCTGGTAAGAAATTTTGTCTCATCTGCGGAGCTGATGCAGTGTGCCGCGCAAACGGAAACCTGTGTCAGGCAACGTTTTGTTACCATTCTGTCGCTGTCTGGCAGGGATATGAATCGGGTTGGGGTATTTTCCCGGCAAGTTATCGACACTCGGGGATTCAGGAAATCGCTGCAGCAGATGCCGGGGCTGGGCCCGGCATTGCGGCAGGGAAAGCTTTATTTTCGCATTCAGCGCTTGAAGTAATCGTTCAGGTAAACCTTAGTGCTCGTGATCGTGGCTATGTATATGCCCGTGAGCGATTTCTTCTTCAGTCGCTTCACGCACATCCACAACGTTGAGTTCATAGCTGAGATTAATACAGGCAAGTGGGTGGTTGCCGTCGATGGTAATCTTGTCGCCTTCCACCTCAGTCACCGTGATAGCGATCATATGACCATCGGCTGACTGGGCCTGGAACTGCATGCCGACTTCGATCTCGGTGCCCGGCTCAAACATGGCGCGTTCCACAACCTGGGTTAGTTCAGGATTATATTCGCCATAACCTTCGGCAGCAGCGAGGTTGAGCTCCAGCGAGTCATCTTTGCTGCGGCCTTCGAGGGCCTGTTCCATAGCAGGAATAATATTGTTGGCGCCGTGTAGATAACAGAAGCTGCCGTCCTGGGATTGATCGATAATTTCGCCGGCATCATTCTTGAGTGTGTAATTAAGCGTGATGACTTTGTTTGCTGCTACTTGCATAAGACTGCCCGTTTGGTGAGTGAAGCGCATATTCTAAGGGAATCACGCAGAAAACGACAGCAACTGGCCGGAATCCAGTCGAAAAAAAGCCCCGGTTTATGGCCGGGGCAAACACACAGACTGCAGGGTCTTACGGAAATCAATAATGTTATTGACTGTTTTTCATAGAATTATTAGAAGATGTGGGTGAGCTGAGCGGCGAAACGTCCACCAACGCCGTCCAGGTTATCGTTAGGACCGGCACCTGAAGGGAAGTCGACGGCTTCGAACGTGCGATCAGCATAGTTCACGGTCAAATGGGTCTTCTTGTTGAAATGATACTGGAAGCCATAGGTAATGGTCTTGAATGAGAACTCAAAGCTCCTGCCGGCATTGGGGCCACCGGGAAATGCTTTGTCGCTAGTGAGGCGATTGTAAACGTCATAGCGCAGGTCGAGCTCCCATTTGGTGTTGGGAATATACCAGCCACCTTCGAGATAGTAGCCATTGGCTTCGCCGTTGGCACCATCGCCGACACCTGCGTTAACAGCGCCAGCGGCGTCGTTGACATAGTAGGTGGGTTTATCAGGACCGACGAAGATCATGCCTTCACCCTTCATATACTCGGCAGTTACACGGAAAGGCTTTCGCAGGTATTTGACACCGAGGCCGCTTCGTTTGCGATCAAACTCAGTCGGGTTGTAGGTAGCGTCATTGGTGTTATCCAGCAGGCGTTTACCGTTCTGGGACCATGCGAACAGTTTCAGGCCTTCGCGACGAGTTCCTTTGCCACCGAATACCAGTTCGGATGACCAGTAAAGGTAGGTGTCCATATTATCATCGGTATCACCCATGTTGAGTCCTTCCCCATTGCCTAGCATGACTGCATAGGAATGTTCCCAGTCGTTCACCTTGAAGGTATCGAACACCTGCACACCCACATCACGGAAAGCCCCTACCGGTTTGTCGAAACCGTTCATACCTGTCTGGTTTGGTAAGGTAGTTGCCGGAATGTTGCTGGTATAGGTTTTACTGGGAAACCGTTCCAGTAACAGCTGATTGGATACCGTGGTGAAGTTGATGTAATCGAATACATGGATGGCCTGCATGCCTTCTTCTGCACCGGGATACTTGAACAGACCGGTTCGAATACGGGCGCCTGGAATATTATTCAGGGTAATACTGGCATCAGTGATATGCCCGGCTCCACTGGAACTGTTGGTAATAGCGTTGGTACCGAACTCGGCCAGGATGAAATAGTTCACATTGGCGTCCAGCGGGAAGCCCTGGCCACGTACACCGATACGGGCACGGTTGACATTGAACTGCTTCTGGGAGGTCAGCTGTGGACCGATCAGCTTGGGGGGGACATAGGCATTGGTGGAACTGGGATCGCTAGTATCTTTCTGGTATTGCGCCTGGATAAAACCCCAGACTTTGGCACGAGGTGCCGCGTCCGTCGGCTCGGTGCCCTGGAGCATAAGCCAGTTGGCCGCATGTGCAGAATTCAATAATAAGGCGCCGCACAGGCCAGCAGATAGTGTCAGTAATCTAGATTTTGTGTGTAACATGAAGAACTCCTCACTTTAACTTCTTTTGTTTTGTATTAGGGCTTGATCAGCTTGTAACCCTTGTTCTCAAGCTCGATGATGCGGACCACGCCTGCGGCCACTTCGTGAGCCATCGGGTTCAGCTTGGGTTTTTCGCCCAGTTTTTTGGTGAAGTTTTTAATGGTGTTTTGACAGGCGGAAAACTGTACGCCGCTGTCCGCCAGGCCCTTGATACGGCCCTTGTTGGCATTCTTGGCCATTAGCAGGCGCAATCCGGGTCCAAAGGCAACAATTTCAACGTCGACTTTGTCCTGGCCGTAGTATTTCAACAGGTTACCGGCGACATTCAGCACCAGTGTCTGTTTGAAGGGATTGGGGTCGCTAATCTGCAGAACAATATGCTCTTGCGCGAAGGGCTTGCTCTCGGGAGAAGCCTGTATCACGGGTGAGGCTGCCAGCATCAGCAGAAATAACCCGAATAAGTGTTTAATTTTCATCTTGTAACTCTCCAGTCGCTTTCTTTGGGTTTAATTGGTGGGTTTACAGGGGCTAGATGTGGAAAAATATGGAAATATTCCAAAAATAAATAATTCCGGAAATATTTATAAAATATGGAATAATATCGACAGGTGTCGCATCCACACTTAACACAACTGCGACTAAAATCTAAGAATTATGAAAATAAGCTTTTTATGCACACATAGATTGTCTGACAAGCAGGTGAAAAGTTGTCGAGAGCGGCTATACCGGCTAGCTTATTCCTGGTGTCATGACGCCATGCTGGCTGATGACCTGACTCAGGATGCGCTGTCCAAAGCGTTGAGCAAACTGGACCAGCTAAAAAAAATGGAATCATTGAATGCCTGGATGTACTCCATACTGAATAACCAGTGGCGTGAATACCTGCGCCGGAATCGTGCCTGTGAAGATCTGGATGATGTGATTCTGGTATCGGAAAGCAATCCGGAAGACTGGCATAACCGGCAGCAGAAAGTCGACAAGGTGCAAGCGGCTATTTCTCAGCTGCCCAATGGTCAGAGGCAGGCACTTAGCCTTGTGGATATTGAAGGCATGACCTATATGGAGGTATCCGAAATTCTGGATATACCTGTAGGCACGGTTATGAGTCGTCTCAACAGGGCGAGAAAGTCCCTGCAGACGCATTTAATGAAAGAAGAGAAGATGCAAACAGTTATCAGGCTAAGGAGCGTATGATGAAATCAGCCTATTCTGATGAAATGATTAATGCTTTCGTAGATGATGAGCTGGACAAGGAAGAGCGCCTGGCATTCAAACAGCTGATCGAGCAGGATCAGGGTCTGTATCATCGTGTCAGGAATATCTGTGAAATAAAAAGGCGGTTAAAGCGAGTTATAGCGATATTCCTGTACCGGAAGATCGGCCGGTTCGTCAATCCGGCAGAAATGTTTCCTGGGCTCAGGTAGCCGTCGTTGCCATGGTGATGTGTCTGGGGCTGGTTATTGGCTGGTTCAGTCATAAAGATTTGACGACTTATGTGGCCGCGGCTCCCGTTAATGACCAGTTGCGAGGTGTCAGACTTTCTCAGGTCAATTTTACCCAGCCGAATAAAATTATTTTACATGTCAGTGGCACCAGTCATAATCGTCTGAAACGCACCCTGGACAAAATTCAATTGATCATTAGCCAGTACAGCAAGCATCATGCACCGTTCCAGCTGGAGATCATTGCCAATGCCGGCGGTCTGGATCTGTTGCGGGATGATGTTTCACCCTATAAGAAGCAGATAGAAGACATTATGGCAAATTACCGGAATGTTTCTTTCTTTGCCTGTAGCAATGCACTGGATAGGCTGCGTTCTGAAGGCATAAAGCCCGTCTTAATCAAGCATACGAAAACCGGTGCTACGGCAGTCGAGCAGATTGTGAAGCGCTTGCAGGAAGGCTGGGTGTACGTGAAGGTTTAGTCAGTAGCCACGCTCAGGTCGTGGCGGCTGGCGATAGATGATAGCGGAATGGGAAAGGGCTGAAGTCAGGATGGATGTTGTTGATCCCGTAAGCCTATGATTTCCCTATCCCAGTCTTTGAGATTGGCCTGGTGTCGATATCCTGAATGCGCCACAGGATGAATTGCTGGAACATCTGTACTTCCTGGCAGCGCAGGGTCACTCATCCTGGCTCCTGAACGAATGATATTTTCAAACTCGGAAAGCTGATTTAGCCGCATTTCCATATCATCAATCGTGCAGTCATTTTATTTAAACCTGAATCCGTGACTTCAATACGGATAACAGAGTGCTAGATATTGGTTTCACAGTGGATTTTAAAAAATCATAGCTTCACCCTTAGGTTAAGCGGGTATTTTTTAAACCGCTGTGGAATGAAGAGCTTGTGCTCTGTGCCGTAGTGAAGTCACGGATTCAGGATAAATCTAGCCATAACTTAAGCCGCAATACTTTTGCTGTTCTGCAGTTTTGTGCAATATTTAAAAAGATTACGCGTCCAGTCGATGTATGGTATAGCTGCCTTCGGTGGCGGTGTGATGAGATCGTTTAATCGGGTCAGTTCTGCACGGGAATAAATTTGTGTGCGAACATCGTCACCTGCTTCGGCATAAGTCTCCATGAGCTCTTTATAGCGTATGTCCAGATAGCTGCTGAATAACGCGCAGGCATGCTGAAAATTGGGGTCACCGGGATTTTCCGAGTAGGCGATAACGTCACCGAAATCGACTATTTCCTGGATTAGATCGTTGAGCTCTTTCATTTCGGTCATCTTTCTATTATCCATTTAGTGGAAGCATATATTATGCTTCTGTGACTATATATTTGAGTCCTATTTTACTGATATTGATGTAGGAAGAATCCTACAATCATCAGTTGTTTGATTTATGTCATACAGGCTTGCAAGGTTAAAGAATCCTGAGCAGGAAGCACTGCTTTAACGGGTGATATAAAAGAATATGATGAGCCGCTCAGTAAAATCGGGATGATGTGAACGCAACCCGGGATGCAAATTCGTACGCTTTTTCGTATAAATGGCTGATTCTCTGTAATAAATACATTTAAACTTGCAATTATTGAAGTAATAATCAGGTCTTATGAGAGGTTATCTTCAGGCCTTTTTCTGCCAAAGCCAGGGCCATTTTGGCCAGATTGTCTTCATATTCGAATATTTTGTCTCCATGGCCTTCGGCCACCAGGAGAATTTCATGGGTTTTGGGATTTTCTACTGTTAATTTCCATAGGTTATCAGTCATTTTCTGGCGTTTGACTGTAAACGGCAGGCCTTCAAAGCCCCAGCGGTTGGCCTGGCTATTCATCAGGCTCAGGGTATTTTTCTGGAGAGTGGCAAGCCCGCTGCTGTGCTCATGATTACGCCGAATGTTTAATACTGATACACCGCTCAGGTGCGGGCTGTTGAAAGCCTGTCCACGGCTGTTTTGTTCGTCCTCGAAAGAATTGTTGCTCATTAGCTGTCTCCGTCATACATCAATCTGGCCGGCGGTTTATCTGACGCTTATCACGACAGTTTATTTTTATAGAGGGACAGGTTATAGCAATTAATAGAGAGAAAAACAATATTTATAATATAATCTGAAAAACTACTATGAACTGGACTGAAAATACCATCATGTAGCTTACTTTAGTAATGCATGTGTTTAATTAACTTATTGTATTAAAAGACAATATTTATTGTCCATTAGGGTATTAGGGAAAAATATAACAAATAAGTTTTCCTTGAAATATTTAATACATATACATGTGATATTTCGCCTGATAATGCTGATTTGTTTATATGAATCAGATGCTTACTGACTGCACAAGTGCCTCGAGTCCATTTTTCAGGCTAGTGTCGGCTTTTATCCCCAGAAAATCGTGCATGCGGGCTGGATTTGCCAGAGAATAGACAATATCGCCTGTGCGTGGTTCAGCAAACAGGGTTTCAGTGTCATTGCCGGTTATTTCAGATAGCACCTGTATCAGGTCCAGCAATGATGTGGTTTTCCCTGTGGCCACATTGCAGGCGCCCTGGTAATCACTTTTGAGGGCCGCTACATTGGCTCTGGCGACGTCTCGTACATAGATAAAGTCGCGGGTTTGTTAGCCGTCACCAAACACAGTTATTGCCTGGCTATCACGGATGCGGTCAACGAATAAAGCGATCACCCCAGCGTAGGGGGACCTGGGGTCCTGTCGTGGGCCGTATACGTTGAAGAAGCGCATACCCAGTGACGAGAACTGGTATAACCGATGGTACAGGTCGGCATAGTCTTCGTTAATTTTTTTCTCCAGCCCGTAGGGTGAGAGCTGCTTGCTGGCCACTTCTTCGCTGAGAGGCAATTCTGGAGGTTCGCCGTAGATGGCGGCAGAGGATGCGTAAACCAGCCGGCTAACACCCCGGGTTCGGCAGGCATCTAGTACATTGACGTAGCCGACAATATTCTGTTGGGCTGAAAATTCAGGATCTTCCAGGGACGCGACCACGGACACCTGGGCTGCCAGGTGTAAGCAGTGACTGACGCCCTGCATGGCCTGCTTTACGGTCGGGGCATCACAGATATCGCCCTGAATGAATTCCAGAAGAGGATGTTCGTCCGGTAGATTATGGCGATGGCCGGAAGAAAGGTTATCCAGCACGCGTACAGCTATGCCTTGCTCCATGAGGATATCAGCGGTATGTGATCCGATAAACCCGGCACCGCCGGTTATTAGTACTTTTTCCATATCAAGCTCCAGTTCAAGTACGGAGACTATAGCTTGCTTATGCGTGAAGATCATTATGTACTGATACAAACAGGTGAGTCGAATGGCCGCGTTATGCTTTTTTTGTGGCTTTCAGGGGCTTGATAACAGCCGGGTGTACCAGGCTGTTCGCAATTGCTGTCAATTCATATAGAATACGCGGTTTTTCCCGATCCGGGAGCCGGTGAGGTAGCATTATGGCGAATACAAAAATTGGTGTGGTGATGGGCAGTAACAGTGACTGGCCGGTCATGAAATGCGCTGTCGATCAACTGGAGGCCTTTGGTGTGGCATATGAGACCCGGGTGGTTTCCGCCCATCGTACTCCCGACCTGTTATTCGAATATGCAGCTACTGCCCGCGAGCGCGGTCTGGCCTGTATCGTAGCCGGTGCCGGCGGGGCAGCCCATCTACCCGGTATGCTGGCGGCCAAAACCACCCTGCCAGTGTTGGGAGTCCCGGTCAATTCGCGCTACCTGAAAGGTCTGGACTCATTACTCTCTATTGTGCAGATGCCAAAAGGTATACCGGTAGCGACCTTCGCTATTGGCGAAGCCGGTGCGGCGAATGCAGCACTGGAGGCGATAGCTATACTGGCGATCCAGGATGATGCTCTGGCCGAGAAACTGGCAAATTACCGGGCTGATCTTCAGGATACGGTAATGGCTATGCAGCTACCCCCCGAGGAATAGATGCTATTACCCGGCACAACACTTGGCGTTCTTGGTGGCGGTCAGCTGGGACGCATGTTCTGTCTAGCTGCCCGGGTTATGGGCTATCGCACCATGGTACTGGATCCCGATTCCGCCTGCCCCGCGGGCCAGGTGGCGGATGAGCAGGTAATCGCGGCATTTGACGATACCGCCGGATTACAGCGGCTGGCGCAACATTGTGATGTCGTTACCATCGAATTTGAAAATGTCCCAGCCCTAAGCCTGGAGATCCTGGCAGACTCTGTGCGGGTTTATCCACCGGCGGAGTGTGTCCATATTGCACAGGATCGCCTCAAGGAAAAACGTTTCGCCTGTGACAACGGGGTCGATACGGCACCGTTTGCAGAAATCAGCGATGCTGGTCAGGTCGATGCCGCCATGGCGATCACCGGTTTGCCGGCCATCCTAAAAACCGCAACCCTGGGATACGATGGTAAGGGTCAGGCGGTCGTGCATAATCGAGAGCAGTTGCTGGCGGCTTTCGAGGCGGTCCAGAACGTCCCCTGTGTGCTGGAGAAAAAACTGGATCTGGAGCGTGAGGTATCAGTGCTGCTGGTTCGAAACGTGGATGCAGAGACCGGCGTCTATCCATTGTCTGAAAACGAACACCGCAATGGTATCCTGCATACTACTCGGTTGCCTGCGGCAATAACCCCTGCCCAGGCGGAACGGGCACAGCAGGCGGCATTAAAGCTGGCGAATCGGATGGGCTATGTAGGGGTGCTGGCAATCGAGTTTTTCATTACCACCGATGGCCAGCTGATATTTAATGAAATGGCTCCCAGGCCACATAACAGCGGTCACTATACTCAGGATGCCTGTGCTACTTCGCAGTTCGAACAACAGGTTCGGGTGATCTGTGGGTTACCTCCCGGGGATTGTTGCCTGTTATCACCGGTGGTGATGTTAAACCTTCTGGGAGATCTGTGGGACCCGGACTGGTCCCATGTGTTGCGTTTACCCGGAGCCAAGCTGCATCTGTACGGTAAACATGAGGCTCGCCCGGGACGTAAAATGGGGCACGTTAACCTGCTCGCCGAATCCGTCGAACGGGCCAGTGAGCTGGCAGATGAGCTGTTCCTGCAATTGCAAAGCAGTTCACAAAAACACACTTCAGCCTGATTGCCCGATTGGCATTGTCCCCGCATCAATGCCTGATTCCAGGAGACTCTGGAAATTATGTCTCCTGGTATGGTGACGCTTTTGTTTGATTTTTAAATCACTGGCGTCATAATCAGGTGCATATAAACCTGAATCCGTGACTTCAATGCGGATAACAGTGTGCAAGATACTGGTTTCACAGTGGATTTTAAAAAAACTTAGCTTCACCCTTAGGTTAAGCGGGTATTTTTTAAACCGCTGTGGAATCAAGAGCTTGTGCTCTGTTCCGTAGTGAAGTCACGGATTCAGGATAAAATTAATTAAATGTGGAGTCCCTGATTTATGACCGTCTCCGATTCATCAACCCAGGTAGAGCTGTTGCTGGAAGCTCCGCCTAACCAGGCCATACTTCAGTTTCTAAAGGAAAATCAGTATTCCGCGCAATCCGACATGATTGATATGTTGCTGCGAAGTGCTGAAGGCCTGCAAGAGACGGAAGTATTTACACCCGATGCAGATAACCAGGCATATTATGCACTGCATACACCCAATGGGATCATGTTTGCCGTAACCATCGGATTGAATGGGCTGTTGTATAAACTCCCCAATCAGGCAATTTCCGGAGCCCTGGTGAAAGGTGGTACAGTGTTCCGGGAATTGCAGGATAACTGGGTTAATTTTTCACCTTACTGGCCGGAGCAGGAGGGTGAAGTGAATCTTGATAATTTACGCCACTGGTGCCGACTCGCCTATCACCATGCCTTATCGTTATAAATAATTA
>Ga0114931_10009359_pt1 | contig 11751 bp, 8 predicted proteins | sample 2SBtaG_FD_89579 | JGI IMG/M metagenome (GOLD analysis project Ga0114931, IMG submission 89579) | Deep subsurface microbial communities from Kolumbo volcano to uncover new lineages of life (NeLLi) - 2SBTROV14_V59a metaG | ecosystem: Environmental > Aquatic > Marine > Volcanic | place: Kolumbo...
ATCAACTGATCCGCCACAGAACTCCGGTTACCATTATCGTCGCGATCGTTACTGCGGTTTTCTTCTGGCAGATGACACAGCTGCAGATGATCACGAGCTTCGGCGATCTCCTGCCGCAGAGCCACCCCTTCATCAAGATCCACAACAAATACTCAAAAGATTTCGGCGGTGCCAACAACATCATGATGATGATGGAGGTTGAAGACGGGGACATCTTCTCGGTCGAGCGCCTCGGCCAGATCTACTTGATGACCCAGGAAGTCGACAAGCTCTACGGCGTCAACCACAACCAAATCGACTCAATCGGTCATCGGACCACCCGTCATTTAGCGGTCGCAGCCGGCGGCACTTTGCGCTCGGAACCCGTGATGATCGGTATGCCGCGGACCGTGCCCGAGGCGAAGGAAATCAAGCGCATCGTCCACGAGTCGGAAAACATCTATGGCATTCTCGTGTCCCTGGACGACAAGGCGGCCATCATACGGGCCAACTTCATCGAGGGGAGGCTCGACTATCGGCGGATCTTCGATGAGATGAACCAGCGGGTTCTGCGGCCGTTCCGCGAGGGGTGGATCGGCGCGGAGTTGGTCGACGTCGACCCGGATCGTAACGAGGTCTACGGGGTAGATAAGGGAGTCGGCGTCATCGTCAAAAAGCTGTTCCCCGGTAGCGCGGCCGGCAATTCCGGTCTGAAACCTGGGGATGTCGTCACCTCGATCGGCGGGAAGACGGTACACCACCGCTGGGAGATCGGCAACGCGGTGGCCGACGCCGACGGCGGGCCGGTCAAGGTCGACTATCTCCGCGATAAAAAGCCCGGCACGCTGACGCTCACGGGAGGCGGATCGGATATCGAGTTGTGGGTTGCCGGCGAGCCGCGCCTATACGGCTGGGTCTACCATTTCTCGAACGAGATCTTCTACATCTTCATTGCGGTGACCTTGTTCATGTGGATTCTGCTTTACCTGTACTTCCACGACTGGCGCGGCGCACTACGACCGACAATCACCGGTGTGTTGTCGGCGATCTGGGGTCTCGGTTTCATCCATATGATTGGGTTCGCGCTCGACCCGTTGGCCCTGGTCATTCCCTTCTTCATCACGGCACGTGCCGTGAGCCACTCCGTGCAGATGCACGATCGCTATTACGAGGAATACTTCAGGAACAACTTCAACAAGCACGAGGCCATCGTGGCGTCGTTCGCCGAAATGTTTGTGCCCACGCTATCGGGCATTCTCACCGATGCCCTCGGCGTGCTGGTGATCATGCTGGTGCCGATTGTATTGCTGCAGAAACTGGCCGTGACGGCTTCGTTCTGGATCATGTGCATCACGATTTCGGAGCTGCTTCTCAACCCGATCGTTTACGACATGCTCTCACCGCCCGAGGAAGAGGTCATCGTCAAGCGACGCGACGGCATCTTCTATCGCAGCGCCGCAGCCTTCGCCTCGGCGGCTTTGAGCCCCAAAGGTCGCGTGATCACGATCGTGTTTTGGGTTTCACTGGCGGGGCTATGTGCCACGCAGTGGTCGAATCTCACCATCGGGGATCCGAGTTCCGCGTCCCCTTTGCTGTACCTGGATTCCGAGTACAACGCTTCGCACACGCGGATTCAAGGCAAGTTCGGCGGCGTCGAGCCGTTGATCGTGGTTGCCGAGGGCTACGACAAAAACGCCATGAAGAGCCCGCAAGTGCTGCAGACGATGGAAAAGTTCCAGCGCTATCTCGAGCGCGACCCCGGCGTCGGTTACAGCTTTTCGTTGGCCGACATCATCCGCGCCGTCAACAGCGTGTTTCACGAGCTGGAACCGAAGTGGGGCGTCATCCCCAATAACTGGGTCGATATCGGGGGCTTGTTCTTCATATTTTTCTCTGGCTCGCCGCCAACCGAGACCGCCAAATACGTATCGACGGATTACTCGACGGCTCATGTCACGTTTTTCTGCCGTGACCACAAGGGGCGGGACATCGAGCGTATCATTCATCGTAGCAAAGGTTTCATTGCCGACCATCCGATGAAGGAGGCGGAGTTCAAGCTCGCCGGTGGCTTGATCGGTGTGCTTGCGGCGGCCAACGAGGAATTGCTGCGCAACGATCTACTCGTGAACCTCTTGGGTTTCGGTACGATCTTCATTGTGCTGCTGTTTACCTATCGTTCGTTTGTCGCGGGAATCATCATGCTGTTGCCGCTGCTGGCTTCGAACATCGCGATCAACGCCTACATGGGCTGGCAAGATATGGGGATCAACGTGAACACCCTCCCGGTGATCACGGTAGGGGTCGGATTCGGCATCGACTACGGGCTTTATTTGGTGAGTCGGACGATCGAGGTCTATTTCGAGCTCGAGGAGGAATTTCGCGGCAAGCCCAACGACGAACGCGTCATGCACGCGATTCATACGGCCATCTCGACGGCCGGCAAGGCGACGACCTTCGTCTCGACTACGCTGATCATGTCGACGCTGTTCTGGACGGTCTCTAAGATCCGGTTCGACGCTGAAATGGGCCTTTTGCTGGCTATCTGGATGACGATCAGCTGGGCGGCGTCGTTGACGTTGCTGCCGGTGGTGCTCATGATCATCAAGCCGCGGTTCATTCAGAGGCGCCCGGCGATTGATGCCTGACGCGGGCTGAATTAGTCTCATGGCTGCGTGGTGGGGCCGGGGCGCTGGGGCGTCTCGGCCCTTGCTTTGCGTGGCACGAGAAGGCCCCCGGCCGTAGGCGGTTCGGACGGGCCGGGCCGCGGAGCACGTAGGATTCGGTACACGCCTTGATCAAAGCCGAGGGCCTCAGCAAAGATTACGGTCTCAACCGGGCCGTAGACGACGTCTCCTTCGAGGTCGGCAAAGGGGAGATCGTGGGTCTGCTGGGTCCCAACGGGTCGGGCAAGACCACCATCATGCGCATGCTCACCGGCTTTTTCTCGCCCACCGCGGGCCGATGTAGCGTGGCCGGGCTCGATCTCGAACGTGACACTCTAGCCGCCCGCCAGCGGGTCGGCTACCTGCCCGAGAGAGTGGCGTTGTATCCCGACCTCAGTGTGCGCGGATACCTGTCGTTTGTGGCTCGTGTTCGCAACGTGCCCGGCCCGGTTCGCGGGCACGTGAACGAGGCTCTCGAGCGCTGCGGTTTAACCGATGTCTACCGCAAACGCATCGGCAAGCTCTCGCGCGGATATCGACAACGCGTAGGGATTGCCCAGGCCGTCGTTCATCGGCCCGACGTGCTCATCCTCGATGAGCCCACGGTGGGACTCGATCCGCGCCAGATCGTCGAGATCCGGGCCCTGATCCGTGAACTCGCCGGCGGGGTGACGGTTTTGCTGTCTACCCACATCCTTCCCGAGGTGAGCATCGTCTGCCGGCGGGTTCTCATCCTGGACCGCGGACGGTTGATCGCCGAAGATACCGCAGAGGGACTGACCGAGAAGACGGCGGGGCGCAACGAAATACGACTCGAAATCGCAGCTCCCGAATCCGAAGCTTGCGCCGTCCTGGGTAGCTGCGAGGGCGTGCGCGAGGTCGAAATCGCCGAACGGATGAGCGGATCGCGTCTGGTCGTCATCGTGCGAGCGCGCGTGGGCTCCGACAACAAAGCGGCACTCGCGCAGGCGGTCGTCGAGCGGGGCTGGGCGTTGCACGAAATGACGCCGAACCTGCTGAGCCTGGAAGACCTTTTTGTCGATATTCTTGCGCGTGCTGAGTCGGGCGGCGCAGGGTCGGAGGCATCCGGCTGATGCGTGGGTTCCTGGCTCTACTCGCAAAAGAGCTTCGCGCCTTCTTCCTGTCTCCGTTGGTCTACTTTCTCGCCGGCGTTTTCTTGATCCTTTCGGGCTACTACTTTTACACCGACTTGAACGCTTTCATTACTTTCGGGTTCGGCGAGAGCATTCTCGAGCATCTCTGGCAACGGTTGTTCAAGGACATCGTCCGTTTGGTCATCACCGTCGTGCCGTTGGTGACGATGAAGATCTATTCGGAGGAAAAAAGCCTAGGGACCATCGAGCTCCTCTACACGGCGCCGATCCGTGACGTCGAAATCTTAGCCGCGAAGTTCTTGGCGTGTCTCGGCGTATTTGTTCTGATCCTGGGGACCACGCTTGCCTATCCGGCGCTGATGTACGCGATTCAGCCGTTCGACTTCAGTCAGTTGATCGCCGTGTATCTAGGGCTGTTCTTGCTGGTTTCGGCGCTCGTCGCGATCGGTGTGTTCATCTCTTCGCTCACCGATACGCAGCTGATCGCCGCGATGTTCACCTACGGCGCCGTTTTGTTACTTTGGAACCTGTCGTGGAACGAGGCTGCGATACCGAGTCACTGGCTGGGTATGGTCTCGCAGGCTTGCGCATTCGATCACTTCGAACCCTTTGCCCGTGGGGTCATCGACGTCAAGGACGTCGCCTACTTCCTGTGCCTGAGTATCTTCATGTGGTTTTTGACGATGCTCAGCATGCAAGCCCGGCAGTGGAGGGGGCGGCGTTGATATCGTATTCGACACGGCGGAGTCTGCAGTCGGTGGTCTCGGCGGTGGGCATGTTTTGCATGCTCACGATGATCGTGGCGGTGGCCTACGTGCACACGTACCGGGTCGACCTGAGCCCGGGAGAGCGCTACACGCTTTCCGATCATGCGCGCGACGTGCTCAGAGATCTCGATCAGCCGATCCGTATCACGGCGTTTATCCGTACCGAGGATGGTCGGAACCCGGTCATCAAAGACCTGCTGTGGCAAGCCCGCAACGAATCGCCGGAGATTACGTACGACGTCGTCGACATCAACAAGAACCCGTCGTTGGCCACGCGGCTCGGGGTCACCGCGTACGGCGCGGTAGTGGTCGAAAGCGCCAGCCGCCGGCGCGACTTTACCAACCCTAGCGAAACCCAGCTCATCTCGGCGATTCTCAAAGTCACCCGACCCTCCAAGCTGGTTGCGGTCAGTAGCGGTCACGGCGAATGCGTACTGGACGATGTCGACAGAAGAAAGGGGTGCTCGCAGATGCGTTCGGCACTGTTGCAGGAATCCTATCGAGTCGAGGAACTGCCACTGCCCAGCGTCGGCGACGTGCCTAGCGACGTCGATATCCTGGTGATCGCAGGCCCCAAGAGTGATTTTCTCGAGAGTGAGCTTCGCGCGCTTGGCCGATACCTCGATGAAGGTGGGAAGGCGATGGTTCTTCTCGACCCTTACCGGGCGCCGCGATTGAGCGCCTTCTTGCGCGATTACGGCCTGCTCGCGGGCGAGAATACTATCTTGGATCCGGAGAACCGCCTGGCCGGCGGCGAGTTACTGTCGGCGGTGATCACCGACGTCAACCGCCAGCACCTGGTCGTTGCCACCCTCAAAGCGCCGCCGGTGCTGTCCGGCATGCGCAGCATGACCGCGCACGACGACGAGAAGGCCGGGCGCAAAGCAATCGATCTTCTGCGTTCGGGGCCCCGTAGCTGGGCGAGCTACGACCCGTCGGTTCTACGAGCGACGGCGGCCCCGCGATTCGTCGCCGGACGTGACCGCAACGGGCCTTTCCGGGTGGGGATCGAAGTCTCGCAGCCGGCGCGAGTGTCGGATGCGTCGGCGCGCGGCCGCCGAACCGTGATCGTCGCGTACGGAGACTCCGATTTCGCGACCAATCGATTTTTTGATTACCTCGGCAACAAAGACCTGTTTTTGAACTCGATTAACTGGCTTGCGCGTGATGAGCTGCTCATCGGTAACCGTCCGCAGGCGCGGCCGGCGGGCAGCAAGGTCTTGTTTATCAGTCAGGCGCAGCTTTCGGGCTTGTTCCGCTGGGCTGTGCTGATCCTGCCGTCGCTGTACCTCCTTGCCGGCATCGCCGTCGTTGTGTGGAGACGCTTGGGTCCATGAGGTGGTCGAAAATCGCCGTCGTGTACGCCGTCGCGTCGATACTCGCGGTATATCTGTACGTCCGCTCGGGACAGCGTTCGCAAGCAAACCTCCCTGACGCCGAAGCCCTGGCACCGCTGGTGCAAGCCGACCCGTCATCCGTTGATGCTGTGAAAATCGAATCAGCCGATGCGACAGTGTTTCTCGAACGACGCGACGGTCGCTGGCGGGTGACGCAAGTCGTGGACCGAAACGGTCGACCCGAAGTGCCCGCGAAGCCGGGTGAGGGCAACGCGGAGGCTCACCGCGTGAGCGGTGATCTTGTTGACGCATTGATCGAGACGTTCATCACGGTGCCTCCGATCGAGATGGTTTCCGAAGGAGGTGCCCCGGCGCAGTTCGGTCTCGATCCGCCGGGGGTGGTCGTTTCCATGATAGTCGGTTCCACGCCGTTGCCCGTGATCGAAATCGGAAACCGCAGCCCGACGGCTACCGCGGTGTACGCGCGTCGCCGCGGAGCCTCCCACGTCTACCTGGTAGGACTCAACGCACGCTACTACGTCGAGTTGTTATGGGACGAGGTTCTCAGCAAAAAGAAGGGGACGGGCTGAGGAGAAGGGGTTTTGGATTTCGGTTTCAGCGAGGAACAAGTGACTCTGCGCGCCTCGTTCGCGGAGTTTTTAGCCGGCGAGACGCCGATTGCACACTCCCGGGCTATGCTCGAGAGCGCGACGGGTACCACCGAGACGGTTTGGCGGTCGTTTGCCGAGCTTGGATGGCTGGGACTCAACACGCCCACAGGCTACGGTGGCAGCGGTCTCGGCTCGTTGGAAACCGCCTTGGTGATGGAGGAGGCCGGTGCCGTGGTGCTGCCGGGCCCGTTCTTTTCCACTCTCGCTCTGGCCGTGCCGACCCTACTTGCTTGCGCCGGGGAGACCCAACGGAGCTACTGGCTGCCGGCCATCGTGCGCGGCGAAAAGCGAATGACGGTCGCCTGGTGCGAGAGCGACGGGCGTTGGGGCCGTCAATCGGTACAGAGCGAAGCCGAGGAGAGGGAAGACGGCTTCCGGCTGCGTGGCCACAAGCTATTCGTCCCTGACGCAGGAGCAGCCGACGCGGTGGTCGTGCCGGCGAGACTCGACAGTGGTGTAGGGATGTTCCTGGTACCGCGCGAGCATGAGGGTGTCAGTCTGAGGGCGATGAAGACCATCGACGGTACTCGCAAGTTGTTCGAAATGAAGCTCGACTGTTCGCTTCAAAAGGACGCCCTGCTCGGCGACAATACGGCCGAGGAGCGCGACCTCGACCTGTTAATCGCGCAGGCACGCACCGCGGTGGCGGCGGAGATGGCCGGTTGCGCGCGCCGAGCGTTGGAGATGAGCGTCGAATACGCCAAGATACGGGAGCAGTTCGGTCGACCGATCGGATCGTTCCAGGCCGTGCAGCATACCTGTGCCGATATGAACGTCGGGCTGCAAAATAGTCTGTCTTTGATCTATTATGCAGGGTGGACGTTGGACCAAGACACCGGCGAAGCACCGCTCGCCGCGGCCATGGCCAAGGCCTATGCCGCTGAGGCTTGCATGAAAGTCTGCGGCGACGCCGTGCAGGTGCACGGGGGAGTCGGCTTTACCTGGGAGCACGACATGCATCTGTATTTTAAGCGAGTCCGGGCGGGCATTCCCGTCTATGGGGATGCCGTCGAAAATCGAGAAATCGTGGCTCGCTCTCTGTTTTCGTAGAGGAATCCATCGTGGATCGAACCGTAGTCATCACCGGCGGCGGCCGGGGCATCGGCCGCGCCATCGCCGAGCTGGCGGCCGAGCGCGGATTTTCCGTTCTCGTTCTCGACGTGGACGGGCATACGGCACAAGAGGTCGAGGCGGCGATCCACGGCCGCGGAGGCCGTGCCAAAGGCGTGGGCTGCGACATCCGCAATCGCGCATCAGTAGAGGAAGCGCTGCAGGTCGGGCGTCGAGAACTCGGTTCGCTCTACGCCGTTGTCAATAACGCCGGCACCGATCGTATGGCCGTGTTTGCGGACAGCAAACCGGAGGACTGGCAGCACATTATCGATGTTAATCTCATGGGAACCTTGAATGTCACGCAGGTCGCCTTGGGCGATATACGACAAGTCGGCGGTCGGGTGGTGTCGATTAGTTCGGATGCCGCCCGTGTCGGGTCGACCGGTGAGGCCGTCTATTCGGCGACCAAAGCCGGGATCCTCGGCTTTACGAAAACGCTGGCCCGCGAGGTGGCCCGCGACGGTGTTACCGTAAACGCCGTTTGCCCCGGACCCACCGATACGGCCTTGCTCGAGACCGTTCGCAGCGGTCCGAAAGGCGACAAGATCGTCGCCGCAATGACCCGCGCGGTACCTCTCGGCCGCATTGCCCGGCCGCGTGACATTGCCGCGGCAGTTCTGTTCTTTTTATCGGACGACGCCGCTTATATCACCGGGCAAACGCTGTCGGTGTCGGGCGGTTTGACGATGGCGTAGGAGACACAAATGGCTGACGAGACGATCGAATCCCGGCTACAAGAAAACCGCCTGTTCGAGCCCGACCCGGCGTTTTGCGAACGTGCCCATATCAAGAGCCGAGAGGAGTACGACAAAATTCGCGAGCAAGCGCTTGCGGATCCTGAAGAGTTTTGGGGCGGGGTTGCCGAGCAACTGCACTGGTTCGAACCGTGGTCGAAGGTTTTGGATTGGCAGCCTCCTTTCGCGAAATGGTTCGTCGGTGGCAAGACGAATCTAAGCTACAACTGCTTGGACCGTCAGGTCGAGGCGGGTAACGGCGACAAGACGGCGATCCTGTGGGAAGGCGAACCGGGTGACAAGCGAAGTCTTACCTACGCCGAGCTGCTCGAAGAGGTTTGTCAGTTCGCAGGAGCGCTTCGCAGTCTCGGTGTCTCGGACGGTGATCGCGTCGCGATCTACATGCCGATGGTGCCGGAAGCGGCTGTAGCCATGCTTGCGTGTGCGCGAATCGGTGCTCCTCATTCGATCGTTTTCGGCGGGTTTGCGGCCGACGCGCTCCGCGATCGGATTCACGACGCGCAAGCCAAGCTCGTGATTACCGCCGACGGCGGCTGGAGGCATGCCAAACCCTTGATGCTCAAGCCGATCGTCGACCGTGCCGTTGCCGATTGCCCGTCGGTGGAGCACGTCGTTGTTCTCGAGCGCGTAGGCGAGGCGGTCGATTGGACGGACGGACGAGACGTTTGGTGGCACGACGTGGTGCAAGACTCTCAACCGGTGCGTGAGGCCGCCGCGCTCGACTCCGAGCACCCTCTGTTCATCCTCTATACTTCGGGAACTACAGGAAGACCGAAAGGCGTCGTCCACACCACCGGCGGCTACATGACGCAGGCGTATATCACGACCAAGTGGGTATTCGACCTTCGAGATGACGACGTATTCTGGTGCACGGCCGACATCGGCTGGGTGACCGGTCACAGCTATATCGTATACGGGCCGCTGGCCAATGGTGCCACCGTACTCATGTACGAGGGCACTCCCAACACACCTGACTTCGATCGTTTTTGGCAACTGGTCGAAGACTACAAGGTGACCGTGCTGTACACGGCGCCGACGGCGATTCGCACCTTCATGCGCTGGGGGGATGAACATCCCGGCAAGCACGACCTTTCGAGTTTGCGTTTGCTCGGGACCGTCGGCGAACCCATCAATCCGGAGGCCTGGATCTGGTACCGGCGCGTAATCGGAGGCGATCGTTGTCCCATCGTCGACACCTGGTGGCAAACCGAAACCGGCGGAATCATGATCACACCGATCCCGGGTGCGGTGGCGACCAAACCAGGGTCGGCGACGTTGCCGTTTGCCGGCCTCGACATCGAAGTCGTCGATCAGAACGGCGCCCCGACAGCCGACAACGAGGGGGGATTGTTGGTCATTCGCAAGCCTTGGCCTGCGATGCTGAGAACGATTTACGGAGACGACGAACGTTACAAGGCCGAATACTGGGCGCGCATGCCGGGTGTGTATTTTGCCGGCGACGGGGCACGCCGCGACGAGGATGGGTACTTCTGGGTGATGGGGCGAATCGACGACGTGATCAACGTTTCGGGCCATCGTATCGGTACGATGGAAGTCGAGAGTGCACTGGTCGGCCACTCGTCGGTGACTGAGGCGGCGGTCGTCGGCAGACCGGACGAGATCAAAGGGCAGGCGCTCGAGGCCTTCGTCACCCTCGGCCCTGGACACGCCGCCGACGACGCACTCAAGGAAGAGTTGCGCGATTACGTAGGCAAGGAGATCGGGGCTTTTGCCAAGCCCGCCGAGATTCGCTTCACCGACTCTCTGCCCAAAACCCGCAGCGGCAAGATCATGCGGCGTCTTCTGCGTGATATCGCCGCCGGCAAAACCACCGTCGGGGATACGACGACGCTGGAAGATGCAGCGGTACTCGACAAATTGCGGCGTGAAGAGGAGGAGGAGTGAGCCTCTCCTTCTACAACACACAGACTCGAAGGATCCAACCCTTCGTTCCTCTGATCGAGGGAAAGGTTTCCTTGTATGTGTGCGGCATCACGGTGTACGACCGCTGTCACGTCGGCCATGCGCGGTCGCTGATCTTTTTTGATACCGTCGTTCGTTATCTCCGCTGGCGGGGGTATCAGGTGACCTTCGTACGCAACATCACCGACATCGAAGACAAGATCATCCATAAGGCCGCGGAGGAAGGCGTCGACTGGACCGTAATCGTCGAACGCTACATTGCGACCATGCACGAAGACGTCGCCGCTCTCGGTTGTCTGGCGCCCGACATCGAGCCGCGTGCGAGTGAGCACATCGACGAAATGCAGGCCCTCATCGCGCGACTCGAAGAAAACGGCTTGGCGTATACGGTCGGCGAAGGCGACGTGTATTTCTCGGTCGGCGAATTCGCTCCCTACGGGGCCCTGTCGGGGCGTGATCTGGACGACATGCGTGCAGGCGCGCGCGTGGAGGTGGACGAGCGTAAACGAGGGCCGATGGATTTCGCCCTATGGAAAGCGGCCAAGCCCGGCGAACCGAGCTGGCCGAGTCCGTGGGGCCGGGGACGGCCGGGCTGGCACTTGGAATGTTCGGCGATGAGCACCAAGTACCTCGGCCAACCTTTTGACATCCACGGGGGCGGCGAAGACCTTGTGTTTCCCCACCATGAGAACGAAATGGCCCAGAGTTGCGGAGCGACCGGCGGTCGGTTCGTCAGCAACTGGCTTCACCACGCCTTCGTGCGTATCGACGCCGAGAAGATGTCGAAATCGCTCGGCAATGTGTTCGCCATCGCCGACGTGCTCAAAGAAGTAGAAGCCGACGGACTACGCCTGCATCTGTTGTCGACGCATTATCGCAGTCCGCTGGATTTCAATCCTCAGGGGATTGCCGAGTCGACCAAAGCCATGTTGCGGGTTTACGAGACCTTGGTGCGTGTGTCCGAAGCCGGTATCGACGAAGCGGCCGCTCGCTGCGGAACAGCGGAGGGCGAAAAGCTCGTCGAGGTCATGGACGACGATTTCAACACCCCCAAGGCCGTGGCCTTGGCCTTCGACTGTATGCGCGAGGTCAACCGCGCTCTCGACGCGGGGCATCGCGATCAGGCACGCGCGCCGCTGGCCACGTTGCGCGCGTGCGGTGATGTCCTGGGGCTGTTTGCGCGCGATCCCCAGAGCTATCTCGACGACTACCGGCGTCGCCGTGCGGTGGGCGCCGGCGTGGATACCGGCGAGATCGAGGCCCTGATCGAGGAGAGGAACCAGGCTCGCAGAGCCCGTGATTTCGCCGCCGCCGACAGGATTCGCGACGATCTCGCCGCGCGCGGCGTCATTCTGGAAGACGGCCCCGGTGGGACGACCTGGAAGAGCGGCTGAGTGTGATTCTCGCCCGCCACCGTAGGCCCGGACG
>Ga0114931_10009360_pt1 | contig 11750 bp, 9 predicted proteins | sample 2SBtaG_FD_89579 | JGI IMG/M metagenome (GOLD analysis project Ga0114931, IMG submission 89579) | Deep subsurface microbial communities from Kolumbo volcano to uncover new lineages of life (NeLLi) - 2SBTROV14_V59a metaG | ecosystem: Environmental > Aquatic > Marine > Volcanic | place: Kolumbo...
CGACGCCCAGGTTGTCCGCGGGGATCATGGAGACCATGGCTGTGAAGCCGTCGATCCCCCCGGCGTGGTGGACACGCCTGTGCCCTCGATAGATATCGACCATCCAGCCCATGGCGTACCCGAGCGGGATCGCCTCGGGGGACGCGCCGGGCGAGGGCATGACCATCTGAGGGCGGTGCGTTTCGCTGAGCGTGGAGGCGGCGATCAGGCGCCGCCCGTTGAACTCCCCGCCGCCCAGTTGCAGCTCGAGCCATGCAGCCATCTCGTTGACCGACGAGTTGATGGACCCGGCCGGCCCGGCGGCGCCGACGAATCGAAACGGGATGCGCACGATCTGCTCGTCGTCGTCCTCGCGGTAGGGGTACGCAAAGTCCGGGTCCTTCTGTGCGTCGAGAACGGAGAAGTCGCTCCGGCCCATGCCCAGCGGCTCGAAGATGCGCTCCCGCACGAGATCCTCCCACGTCCGACCCGTGATCTGCTCGGCGAGGTAGCCGGCCGTCGCGTACATCAGGTTGTTGTACTGCCAGCGCTCGCGCAGCGGTGCGCTGGGTTCCAGGTATTGCAGGCTCCGAAAGATCTGTTCGCGCGTGATGCTGCTGTGTCCGTACCAGACCAGGTCGTGCCTGGGCAGCCCCGAGCGGTGCGTGACCATGTCCCGGACCGTGATCTGCTCGGTCGTCGCGTCGTCGTACATCTTGAGCGCCGGCAGATAGGTCCGGACCGGCTCGTCCCAGTCCAGGCGACCCTCGTCCACGAGCGTGCCGAGGACAAAGGTGGTAAACGCCTTGGTCGTCGATCCGATCGCGAAGAGCGTGTCGGGCGTGACGGGGAGATCATCTTCCACGTTGCGCTGCCCGAATCCCTGCGCGAAGATCACATCGCCCCCGGCCACAACCGCGACGGCGATGCCTGGCGCGTTCCATACCTGGCGCGCGTCATCGATCCATTCTCCCAGCCCGTCCAGCGCCGCGGCGACCTGCGCCCGGACTTGTTCGCCGCGGTCCAGGCGCCACGGGAACGAGAGGGCGCCCTGGGTGAACTGACCGGCCATCGAGGCGGCGTCGCCGGCGACCTCCCCCTCGAAATGCGGATTGCCGGGGATGCCCGGGAGCGAGAACGAGATGTGATCGCCTTGGATCTCCAGGTCCGGCAGCGGGATGTCCTTGAGGTTCTGCGGGGGGATCGACAGGTCGCCGACCCAGTGCCCGGCCTCATCGCGCCGGAAATCCGCGTCGATCTTCAGAGGGGATCCGGGGATCTCGATCTGCCCGACCCAGTGCCCGGCGATGTCGGTCTCCTGGGCGAACGCCCGCCCAGAAACACACAGCGACAACACCTGGAGGAACAGAGCCAATACGATGAATCGACGCGAGCATGAGAACATGGTTTCTTCTCCCGGTGGGTGGACAACGCCCGGCGCCGGCAGTCTACCAGCACGCCGCGTCGGCCGCGATCGACTCGCACGCGAGTGTGGGCGTCCTGACAGACAACGCCAACCCGGATCTCGAATCGCGGTGCCGGAGCGATCAGTCAAGGGGGCGGTGCAGGGCTCGGAGTACGTCTCGCTGTTCAACGACGCCGATCACGCGGCGGCTCTGTTCGGATTCGACGACCGGCAGGGCCGAGGCGTGCCCCACGCGAAACTCATCGAGCAGGTCATCGAGCGGCATCGCCGGGGGGACGGGCTTGGTGTCGGCCGCGACCAGGTCCGCCGCGGTGACCAGGTCGCTCAGCGCCGGGCGATAGATGATCTCCCGGATATCGCGGAAGTGGATCACGCCGATCAGGTCGCCGTGTTCATCGACGACCGGGAAGTCCGCGAAGCGGGAACTCTCGACGAAGCGGAGCACCTCGTCGAACCGGGCCGCCGCCGGAAGGCACTTGACGTTGGCCCGCATGACGTCCTTGACCGCCAGTGGCTGGCCGGACGCGGTTCGCGCAGCCGATCCCAGGCCCAGCGTCCGCAGCAACGCCCCGAGCGTGAGCCCGATCAGTGATGGGGAACGGTCTTCTGACACGTCCGAGCGGCGGATGAGGCGGACGGCCTTGACTTCGCCGGATCGAACAACGACCAGCCGCGTGGCGATCGGTCCGACCGCTTCGAAAAACACGACCGAACCGAGGACCGTCGTCGCGAAGGTGTGGGCTGCCCAGGGATGGGGCCAGAACCGCGCAACAAAGTCGGCCAGCCCGATCACGACGGCGGCCTGGCACAGGAGCGCCGCGCCGAGGTATCGGCTCAACTCCGGCGCGCCCCCGAGCCACCTGAGCCCGAGCCAGACGCCGACGCACTTGCCCAGAAGGCGACAGGCGATGTAGGCGCCCCCGATCGCGCCCAGCGTCGCCAACTCGCCCAGGTGCAACTGGAATCCGGCGATGACGAAGAACCCGACGTAGATCGGCTGCCCGATCGAGCCGGCGGCCTCCTCGAGGCGCCCGGGATCGATCGCGACGTTCGAGAAGACTGCTCCCGCGGTCAGGGCCGTGAGCAGGAAGTTGTAACTGGGCGCGCCCAGCCCCAGCAGAACCCGCTCGCCGGCCACCAGCACGAGCACGACGCCCATCAGGGCGATGAACGCTTCTCCCGCACGGAACCGGGCGTGAACCAGGCTCATGACCAGCCCGACCGCGCCGCCGACGAGCAGGCTGCCGCCGGTCGTGGCCAGCAGATCCAACCAGACCAGCCGCCCCGCCAGCGCCGGGTCGGCCCCGGGAAGGGCGCCCGCGGCGGCCAGAGAAAAGAATACGATCTGGAAGAGCACCACGCAGACGACGTTGTTGATCCCGGTGAGGCTGAGGATCGCGTCGGTGACCGGCCCCTTGGCCTGGTACTCGCGGAGGACGAACAGCGTGGCGGCCGGGGCTGTGGCGATCGCGGCGCTGCCGACGAGCAGCGCCAGGGCAAACACGACGCCGCCGTCGACGGGCCCGCCCTCGTGCGCCAAGCCCCGGGTCAGGAGCCCGGCCACGAGCACGCCGAGGAAGACGAGGATGCCGGTTGCCAGCGTCTCGCAGACCGCGACGCGGAGAACCGCTCGTCCGACCGAGCGCATGTGCCTGGCCTCGAACACGCCGCCGATCGTGAAGAGGATCAGACCCAGGGCCAGGTCCTTGACCGCGCCAAGCGAGGCCGACGCCTGCGAGGACCACGACTTGCCCGAAGGGCCGTCGCTGGTCCAGTGCGAGACCGCCGCCTGGACGATCGCGCCGGCCACGAGGTACCCGACGACCCTCGGCACCCGGACGACACGAGCGAGCCGCCCCATCACCAGCGCCGAGAGCAACAGCACGCCGAACAGCAGGCCCGTATGGATCGTCGGGCTCTGTGCCAGGATCATCTCGGGGGCACCCGTGCCGGCCGAGTCCGGCGGCTCCAGAACGCGGCTCATGTCCCGGCGGGTCGGCCCCGCCACAAGGACACCACAATACCCCGGATCGCTCGCCCGTGCCCGGGATCGGGCCGATTTGCATGTGCTTGCTCGCCGGGCGCGCCGAACCTCAGGCAGGCAGGCCGCGTCGGATCACGCGCTCCATCGCGTCGACGAATCGATCCAGTTCTTCGGTGGTCGTGTAGACGCTCGGGGAGACGCGCAGGCCCTGGAACTCGGCGTGCTTGATGGCCACCGCGAGGATCCGGTGCTCCCGCCAGAGCCAGGTGTTGAGTTTGCCGGTGTCCACGCCGTCGATCTGGACGGTTGCGATGCCGCAGGCCAATCCCGGCTTGAGGCTCGTGTGAAGGCGGACGCGATCGTGCTCGAGCAGGCGCCGGGCCCAGTAGTCCCGCAAGTGGACGAGGCGGGCCTGTTTGCGTTCCGGGCCGATCCCCTGGTGGAAGTTGAGCGCGTCGCCAATGGCCAGGTAGTTCGCGGCCGGGTGCGTGCCGATCTCCTCGAACTTGCGAATGTCCCCGGCCTGATCCTCCCGTGCGGCCATGAGGGGCCACAAGCCCTCGATCTTCTGGCGGCGCACGTACAGCAGCCCGGTCCCGTGGGGCGCGAAGAGCCACTTGTGCAGGCTCGTGGCGTAGTAATCGCAGCCCAGGTCCGAGAGGCGAAAGTCGAAATGCGCCAGCGCGTGAGCGCCGTCCACGATGACGGGGATCCCCAGCGCCCGAGCCGCGGCTACCACCTCGCGGACCGGCAGGATCTGCCCGGTGAGGTTTATCATGTGGCACATGAGGATCACCTTGGTCCGCGGGGTGACATTCTCAATGAAAAGGCGGACGATCTCGGTGGGATCCTCGGCGGGGACCGGAATCTTGAACTGCTTGAGCACGATCCCTTCGCGCCGGACCCGCTGCTTGAAGGTGCTGATCATCCGCGGGTAGTCTTGCGTCGTGGTCAGCACCTCATCGCCGGGCGCCAGGTCCAGCCCGAACTGGCAGATCTGGAGGCCCTCCGAGGCGTTTCGCGTGAAGGCGATCTCCTCGGCGTCCACGCCCCACTGGCGGGCCATGCGCTGGCGGACCTCCTCTCGCTGCGGCTCGAGCACGCGCCACATCGTGTAGGGCGGAGCCTGGTTGGAGTAGTCCAGGTACCGCTTCATCGATTCTTGAACCGGCCCCGGGGCAGGACTCACGCCGCCGTTGTTGAAGTTGATGATGGTCCGATCGACGGTGAACGCCCGGCTGACCTGGAACCAGAAGTCCTCGTCGCGGGCGACCTCTTCGGGCGCGCCTTCTCTGACCGGCAGGCGCGACGCTGTGGTTCTGCCCAGACGGGCGGGTCGAATTGCGGCGATGGACGCGGCGCTGAGTGTCGGCAGGGCCATCGCTCCGAGGAACTGTCTTCGTGTGTGCATCGGGATTCCTCCTGGCCTGGTTTACGCCGACGGGACGGTCTACCACTGGATCGAGGCGATGGTGACGTCGTCGCCGAGGGGCGCCCCGGTCGCGTGGCACTCCAGGGCCGCGAACAGCGTCTGGACATCTTCGGACGCCGACTCGCAGTCGGCCATGGCGTCGATCGCCCGTTGCAGTCCGAAGGCTTCGCCCGAGGGATCGGGTTGTTCGACCACGCCGTCGCTGAAGACGATCAATCGGCTTCCGGTCGGGAAGGGGAGCGTCTCGGCGGTGAATCTCGTCTCGGGATCGATCCCGACGAGCGTTCCGCCCTCGCTGGAACTGGGCCGCGGCCGCTCCTCGGGCGGGCGCACGAGCCAGTGCCCGTGCCCGGCATCGACGTAGCACAGTTGCGCGGTGCCGGGATCGAAGAGCCCGAGCCAGAGCGTAATGAAGCGATTCCCGGCCGTGCGTGCGGCGATGTATCGATTCGTCGCCGTCATCGCCGCCGCCGGATCGCCGTGCTTGAGCAGCGAGGCGCCCAGGTGCGTCTGGGCCATGGCCATCAGGATTGCGGCCCCGACTCCCTTGCCCGAGACATCGCCGAGGAACGCGCCGACGCGCCCGTCCTCCAGAGCGATCACGTCGAACAGGTCGCCGGCGACGAGACGCCCCGGCCGGGCGAGCATGGCATACGTGATCTGACCGACGTGGCCCTGGGCGGGCGGCATCATGGTTTCCTGCGCCTCGCGGGCCGCGGCCAGGTCCAGTTCCAGTTGCTGACTCCAGCGCTCCAACTCCTGGCGCTTGAGGTTGGCCATGGCCAGCCCGCACAGTTTGGCGATCGCCTGACAGAACGAGACAGCATCGGTGTGAACGCTTGGTTCGTGTTCGCGGGCATCCAGATAGAGAAAGGCGGCGACAGTCTCACCGACGCACACGGGCACACACAGGGCCGAGTGGATCCCGAGTTGATCGATGCTCTCTCCGGTGCACTCGTTGTTATCGAACTTCAACCGGGCGATCTGCCCGCATGATGCTGCGCTGAGCAGCGATCGGCTGAAGGCGAACTGGGTATCTTCGTCGCCGGAGCGATCCCGCTGCGCCAGAACCTCGACGTGGTCGAGCGTCTCCAGCGGTCGGAGCAGGGCGGCCCGCGGAAAGCCCGCGCCCGCCGTGACCGCCTCGATCACGCAGGCCGCGAGGCTCAGCTCATCCGCCGCGCTGTTGATCGACGCGGCACACTCGATCAGCAGGGTGAGGCGGTGCTGGGCCATCGCCGACAGTTCGTTGACGCCGACCCGTTCGACGCGCTGAGTCGTCGTGGAGACGTCGTCGGTCGTCAACCTGCTGGCGTGGGTCGAGTGCTCGCCCACGACCCGGAAGACGCGCGGGCCGACGCGCAGGAGATCCCCGTCCTGAAGGGGCGCCGGCTCTTCGGGCGAGAGGCGAACGTCGTTGAGGAACGTCCCGTGGCGGCTGCCCAGATCCGTCACGATCCACGAGTCGGCGATCTGCTCGATCCGCGCATGGATCCGGGAGATCCGATCGTCGGCAAGGCGTATATCACACCGTGCCGAACGCCCGAGCGTCACCGCCTCGTCCCCGGGCACGCTGATCCGATCGCACCCGTCCTGCTCCACCGGTTCCAGTTGGAGCGTTGCCAGGCGCACCTCGTCTGTCGTTGGTGGCGTCACGCCCTTCCAACCCCTTCTGCGGCCGAACCCGCCACGAGCCGATCCAATGCCCGCGGCTCGGCCGATTCGCCCATCGTACCGCGCAACCGAGTCCGGTGTGCCCGAATCGGGGAGCCGAAGCGGTACCGACGACGCCTCATGCCCCTCCGAAGGCCCCGAACGGTGGGGCAAGCAGGGTCGACGGGATCAATGTGAGAGGCTGATGCGGACGGTTTGCCCACCGGGTCCGGCGATCTCGACCATCTGAAGGTCGGCCCTGACGTGCGTGAGCCGCCATCCGGGGCGAACCGTGTCCCCTTCTCGGTACACGCGCCCGTTGATGGCGGCGAGGCGTTGGCCGCCGCCAAGCACGGCGCGGAGCGTGAACCGCGGCATGGGTGGGGCGGCATCCGGTCGCTCCACCTCCTGCTCGGGACTCGGGGTTCGTTCCGGCTCGGATCCACGCTCCATGGGCGAATGCTCGGGCACGGCCGACTCGAGCGACGCAACCCACCGGAGCGCCAGTTTCTGGCGTTCACTCAGGGCGGCCTCGGTTCGGACGCCCCCGCCCGGATCCGGGGCAATCCCCTCAATCTGAGTCTGAGCGGCGGGGGCTGAGGCTGGACCGGTTCCGGACAGGAACCGCATGGCCAGCACCACCAGAACCGGCCCGGCGACGCCGGCCAGCGATGGAACGCGACGCCACGCGGGACCGACGTTCAAACTTACCACCCGTCGCCCTCCTCGGTCAGGATCGGGGAAGGGGGGAGCGTGACGTCAAAGGCGTACTGCTCCAGTTGGATCTTCGCGCTCACCTCGGGCGAGCCCTCCCCGTAGGTCGGCGTGATGCGCACGGAGGTCACCAGCGCATACCCAAGGCGACGCCGGAGCGAGCGCATGAACCCCACGAAGTCCGAGTATGAGCCGACGACTCGAACATTGAACCCGGCGCGAAGATCATCCCGCTCGGGGGATTCGCCGGGCGCTTGCGCGTCCTCGGCCGGCGAGTCCTCCTTGACCGAGAACTCCATGTCCACCGGATCGATCTGCTCGATGCGCACGCCATGGCTGGATGCCAGGTCGCCGATCGCCTTGAACATGGCCCCCCGGTCGCGGGCGAATCGGCCAGCCCGCTCGATCTGATCGCGGTCGGCTTCGAGGGCGGCAATCTCCCGCGTGATCTCGGGGAGTCGCTCGCGGATGTGGTCGGCCTCGACAGCCAGGGGCTCGAGCCTCGCCTGGTCCGCCATCACCTGCGAGAGCGACCGCTTGGCCGGCGATGTCAGGAACAGGTAGCCACCAACGCAGACGGCGACGGCGATCGAGATCTGAACGAGCATGTCTCGGCCCATGGGCACACTCATGAACCGTCCTCCTGTGGGTCCGCCCACGACAGGCGCGTCTCGGGCAGGCGAGCCGGTTCGGGCAAGGGCAGCACGTCGAGCGTGATCTCGAAGCGCTGGGTCGGCACGCCATCCATCTCCTGCCGCTGCGTGGAACCCAGTTGTCGATCCGCAACGATCGGCACGTCAGCCAGCGCGTCCAGGTATGTCCCCAGCGAACCCGGGTTCGATGGGGGATCCTGGGCCAGGGCAACGCCGCTCAGGAGGCACCGCGGAGCGCCGTCGCTGATCGTCAGTTCGATGTTGGTCAGGCGAACGTCCTCGGGGGTGCGCCGGGCCAGGGCGATCAGCAGCGCGTCCCACGCGGGAACGCGCTCGACGAGGTCGGCGATCAGCGACCGGGCCTGACCGATCGATTCACGCAGGGCCTGCTCGCGTTGTACGGCGTCTCGCGCCTCCGGCGAAAGCTCGGCCCGATCGGCCAGCCCCTCCAGACGAGCACGCTGGTCTGCGAGCGTCACGCGGGTCGAGAACGTGTCCGCCGCCATGACCCCCGCGGCCAGAGCAACACCCTGCCACAGAGCCCGACGCCAGCGGCGTGCCGACCTCGCTTCCACGATGCAGCAGGGCATCAGGTTCAGGCCCGCGATCGATGGCCACGCGATCTCGACGGCGGCGTGCTCGGCGTCCTGGACCGTCTGAGCGTCGAGCCCATGACGAGCGGTGATCGACTCGGCCAAGCGTGGGATGACGGCCCCCCGACCGGCCACGAGCAGACGCAGATCCGCGCCTTGCCCAGTCCCCAGCCCGTACCGGATCGTCTGCTTCAACTCCACCGCGAACCGCTGGAGTACCGGCTGGAGCAGCGGCAGAATCGTGCGACCCGTCAGCCCCTCTGCAACGTCCAGATCCTCATCGGGCTCAGGAATGCCGATCCGTTCGAGCATCCGCGCGGCGGCGTCGGGCCCGAGGTGGATCTCGCGTCCATCTGAGGCATGCATGATCCTGGTCAACGCGCCCACGAGGCGATCCGTCCCGAACTGAACCTGCCTCACGAGGGCCAGTCGCCCCCCGATGACGCCCGCGAACGCCGTCGCCCCGGAGCCGATGCACAGGCCCAACACCACTCCATCCGCCGACGCGGCGCTTATGGCGATGCCGGCCGCCCCAATCACGTCCACCGCCGATCGTGGGCAGATTCCCGATGCCCGCAGGCCCGAGCCCTTGAGCCATTCGACGGCCTCCTGGGCTCGCTGGTCCGATTCGGTGCAGGCGACGAAAAAGCGGCTCCCCGAGTCGCGGTCGCACGAATCGGCACATATTGGGACGATCGCGTGCGGATGATTCGACAGATCGTGCGGAGCGGACTCGGCCAGCGCCAGCCGAACGGCCTGGCACGCCGCGGCTGAACCCGCAGCGGATGGCACGGAGATGGCCTTGACGACCGTCTCGTCGCTTTCATACAGAACGACGGCCCGCGATCCGGTGATCCCCAGCCGCTCGACCCATCCGCGCAGGACCGTCTGCGAGTGACCAGACCAAAGCGACACGTCCCGGCCAGCCGGCAGAGACGTCTCCTCGAGCACCCGAACCCGCCCTCCCTGACGAGAGAGCAGCGACAGGCGCGAACTCGAGATATTCACGATGAAACAACTCTGCGCCACACCGAGTCCCCAGCCACACGGCGTCGCGCCCGTGCCCTGCCGGGCACGGCTCCACGGGTGCGGCCCAAGGGCTATCGGCTCGGTTTCAGACCGGATTCGGCGGGTTGTCCGCCTATTTGCTCACGACGACCACGCCCCCCCGCGCAACCGACGCAAACCCGCCCGTCACCGACAGGTCCACGGTTTCCGGACCATCACGTCCTGGATCCGTCACCGACTCAATCACGTACGACTCGGACCCCGGCAGCGAGACGGTTCGCGTCGGCACGGGCGCGCCCAAGGCGAGTTGCTTGGCCCCGACGCAGGCGGCGCTCTCCAGGGCATATCGAGCCCGCAGCCCCTGGGCCCGGCGCGCTGAGATCGCCGCATCGTCCCCCTGTGAGGCCACCGCGCCGACCACCAGCAGGTTGACCATCACAAGGACCAGCACCGCGATGAGGATCGCCGCCCCACGCCGAGCCGCCACACAGCGCCCGCGGCAACACATCAACAAGCGGATCCGGTATCGTGCCTGCCGGATCGTCATCCGCCGGCCCTCCAGTCCAGGCCCGCGCGGGGCACGACCAGGGCCCGGGCCTCCACGCCGTTGGACACGATCCGAACGACGACCCGCCGGGTCGCGCCGGGCGTGCCCGGATCCCCCGGGCGCAACGGCGCTCCGGCCGCATCCATGTACGACAACTCGAACGCACTGACGTTCTGGCACAGCGGAGCGGGCTGATCACCCGGCTTGGTCAGCATGACCGACGTGCCCACGACTTCGATCACGGTGCCGTCGTCCAGTTGGATCGACCCGGCGTCGGCGCGACGGATCGCCGGCCCACCCCCGGGATCCTCCGGCATGTCGCGCACCTCCGCAACGATGCGGTCCAACGCCAGGGCCGCCGAGTTGGCGCCCCGCTCCTGCGAGATCGACCGCTGGTAGGCCAAGGCGGACTGGCCGATCAGGGCGGCGGCGATGCTTCCCACCGTCGCGATGATGACCATCACCGCGATCATTTCGATCAGCGTGAATGCAGGCCCGAACGCGCAAGACCCACAATCTTGTGCCGACGCCGGTCGGCGTGGATCCGAGTTGGTCCCGGGTCCTCGCGTCATTGCCTTCCCGCCATCTGGATCCCCGCGACTGTCAGGCCGGTGCGCCGGAACTTTCGTGCGTTCCTCCATCCAACGATCGTGTACCCGGTGCCGGAGACATTGCCGACATCGAACCACGCGGTCTGCCACTCACCGCTGATGGCGGCAATGCGCACGTTCTGCGTCCGCCAACGGCGGGTGCCCGAGTCGTAGACGGAGACGACGAAGTCAAGCGACGGCGCACCGGCGCCACCACGCTTCTTCCCGCGCCCGATTCCCCGGCTCATGACGGTCAGACCCACCTGCGACGGCGTCGCGGTACCGGGGAACTTCATTATGAACAGGAGCCAGCGGGATCGTCGCCCGCTCTGTAGCGCCGTGCTGTCCTTGACCGCTTTCCAGCCGAGCCGCTTCCACTTCCATGAGGCGTTGGCATCGATGGTCTGATAGACCTGGTACCCGGGCGGCGGGGGACCGAAGACCGAACCGGCCTGCCGTGGCAGATCCGTCACGAGTACGCCGGCAGAGAGCCTGCTGCGCGTCGTCGATCCTGCGGGCATCCACTCGACGGTCGCGGTGACGTAGCGATACTCGGTGCCGGAGGCAGGGTCCGCGTCGAGACCGACCGGCCCGCTGACGCCGATTCGGTAGGCAAACCCGCGCTGTTTGTAGAACTCGGCCAGGCCCCCGAGGCGGGGGGCGATCAGCCGCTCGTATGCGGGATCCGTCACCGCGTCGAGCCCCAGCCCGGCATCCGGGTTGTACGCGTCGGCCAGCACGGTTTCCAGAATCGCAGATGCAAAGCGGTCGGCCTCAAGGTTCTGCCGCGTCTGGACACGCTGGCGGGTCGCGTCGTAGAGCATGCCCACGGTCGCGGGCACGGCCAGCCCCAGCACGATCACGATCGCGATCGCCTCGACAAGTGTGAACGCCTTCGTGCGGCCCGATCGTCTCATGGCTCAACCAGCCCCGTCAGGCGGTGGACCAGGACCGTCTGAGATCGCCCTCCGGTGAGCACGATCCGGGCGTCGGTTACGAATCGACCACGATTGCCCGGCGCCGGGCCGACGCTGGTGCCGGCGAACGGTTCACCGAGCGGGCCGAACCAGATCGCGTCCCACTTGGACCCAGCAACGCCGTTGGTCATGGATGTGATACGAATCCCGGCGAATCGAGTCCCCAAGAACAGCGTCGGCGTGGGATTGCCCAG
>Ga0114931_10009361_pt1 | contig 11749 bp, 15 predicted proteins | sample 2SBtaG_FD_89579 | JGI IMG/M metagenome (GOLD analysis project Ga0114931, IMG submission 89579) | Deep subsurface microbial communities from Kolumbo volcano to uncover new lineages of life (NeLLi) - 2SBTROV14_V59a metaG | ecosystem: Environmental > Aquatic > Marine > Volcanic | place: Kolumbo...
GGATCGAACCTGCGATCTCTCCCACGTCAAGGGAACGTCATGACCGCTAGACCACGGGGCCCTTCTAATAAAAAATCTATCTAGCAACTTTTTTAAACAATTCTATCTTAAGAAGAATATGGTTTTTAGAAAAAAGAGGCATAGAGGCGACCCTAAACACAAATTCTGTCCTGTTTGTGGAACTAAACTAGAAACTTCCGACGCATTTTGTACAAATTGTAATTATTCTTTTCTAGCAAGATCAAAAAAACATAAAAACCATGGAATAAAGCCAAAAAGAATATTAGCATTGATTATCATTTTAATAGTAATTTATCTAGGAATTAGATATTTCAATGGTCAATCTCTTGTTCCAGACATAGGAAGCCTACTAAATCTAACTAAAAACATAACTGGATAAATAGCAAGCTTTTTAAACCGCTTTCTCCCAGATTATTTACTAAGTGTTGACCCTTTAACCCAACAAGCCAGTTTGAGGCTAGCTAATTAAAAAGCTTGATTATAAAATGAAACTACCGAAAGAAACGAAAAGGTATTGTCCTTATTGTAAAGCACGTACGCAACAAAAGATTAGCGTAGCGAAGCAAAAATCTCGTTCAGCAACACATCCTCTTTCTAGAGGATCAACTTCAAGATTAAAAGCAAGAGGACTTAGAGCTGGAACAGGAAACAAAGGAAAATATTCTAAACCTGCAGTTAAATCTTGGAAAAGAAAATCTAAAAACACAAAAAGAATGACCTTACAATATACTTGTAAAACATGCAATAAAACAAAACAAGCAAATTCCTCAATTAGAACGGGAAGAATAGAAGTAGGAGAAAAAGTAGCAAAATGATGATACAAAACACAATGGTTGCTGGACTCATAGAAACTTCAACTGAAAAGTTGAAGGAGCCGTGGAGCTTTGCTCTACGAGAACCCGTTGGAGGTTGTATGTAAAATGGTAAAAAAACAAGTTCCAAAAAAAAGAAGACCGAAAACAGCTAAAAAGAAATTCTTCTCAGTGAGTATTCCTTTGACATCAACAAAAGCGCAATTGTATGGTTACTCTCCAGAAGAAATAGAAGGCTCAATGATAAAACTAGACCTTACAAGAAACCTTAGAGGTAAAAACCTAGAACTCAGAGCGAAAGTAAAACTAAGCTCAGATAATGAAGAATTAACTAGTGAGACAATTAGCCTCAAACTCGCACAAACATACATAAAAAAAGCAACCAGAAAGGGAACAGATTATGTTGAAGATTCATTTATATTAAATTGTAAAAATGCAAAATTGAGAATAAAACCTTTATTAGTAACAAGAAAAAGAGTATCTCGCTCAGTACAAAAAGCTCTAAGAAATGCTGCTAAAAAACAAATTGAATCAAAAGTTAAAATAAGAACAACCGAAGAACTATTCTCCGAAGTAATGGCTAATAAATTTCAAAAAGAACTTTCTATGAAACTAAAAAAGATTTATCCACTAGCACTTTGCGAGATAAGAGTTATAGAAATTTTGGAAAAAATAGAAAATCCTAAAGACAACAAAAAAGAAAAACAATTAGATAAACAATAACTTTTTAATACCATTTCTTTCTTATAGAATTAAGCCTCAGTAGCTCAGGGGTAGAGCACTAGTTTTGTAAACTAGGGGTCGGGGGTTCGAATCCCTCCTGTGGCTTTTCTAGATTATAAATCTCGCAGAGGGATTTGTGGTTGCAGGACTCATAGAACCCGCTGGTGGTTGTATTTCGCATCCCTCCTGTGGCTTAACCCAAACCAAAACTCTCGGTAAAACTTGAGATCATATCATACTTTTCCAAAAACCTATTTCCTTTATCTGTAATAAAATAAGTCCTACTTCTCTCCTTTTTCTGTTCAGAAATAAAATCTTTAGTAATTAATTCGTTCAAATATCCTTCCATCATGTTATGAGAAAGATTAGATTTATACAAAATATGTGTTGGCTTAATTTTTCCGCTTTTCTCTCTAATAATAACCAATATGTCTCTAATTATTTCTAGCCTTGTTCTTTTTCGATTCATTTTCTCGCCGTACTAACCAAACTCAACAAAAGCAAACCATATGCAATAAGTTCAATAATATGATCTGCAACATAAGGTAAAGGATTTAGGTAAGCAAAAACAAAACTTATTCTTGCAAAGAATAATAAAAGAAAAGCCAACATTACCAATACACCCTTACCTCTTTTTGATTTCTTATAACTATCTACATAAAACAACAAAACATAAAACAACAAAACTGCAGCCACAAAATTAAAAGCAACCCCTGCCTGTTTGCTAAAAATAACAACCACCATACTCAAAGAAACAATCAAAACAAATAGCCTTTGGTCTCTAACTTTGAAAGTAAGATAAGTCAACATAGAAAGTCCAAAAAGAAAAAAGAAAATATATGCGTAAATCCAAATAGAAGAAGGAACAATAACATTCTTAAGAGATATGGTGATCAAAGTACCTCCAACTTGTGAGGAAGCAGCAAGCAAATTTAGAAAAGCCAAAAGAAAATATGAAATTGAAATTGAAACAAAAGCAAATCCTAGGAGTCTGCAATGTCTTTCTTTACAAAGCCCATAAATTTTCCAAGAAAAGAAAGCAACTAATGCAGTAATCACTCCGAAAATTAATTCTAAAGCTATATCATATCCGAAAAACCACCCAGGTAAGCTATAGAAAGAAGAAACCATGAAAAAATCAGCATTTATTCATTTTTAAATCTTATGAAACTACTCTCTTTATTTCTCTTTAATAATCCATTAATAAAGGCTTTTCTTAACTAATTCATGAAAAAAACATTCCCTAAAAAACTAAAATCAAACCTCATAAAAGATAACTGCACATCTACCTCTGTGCAGTCTCTCACTCCCGCAAGGACAGGGAGACCACCGCCATGAAAAGGTTTTACGATTAAACCTTTGCATACTCAAGATTCAAAGATACTAAAAATCTTGATGTGATAAGGCTTATTCCCAAGCCAGCGCACTGATGGTCAATTTTTCTCAACTCGCCACCGCCATTCAGTGCGCTATTTATCTTCATTATTTATCTTCAATTGGCTTTGCCTTATTCCCACTAACTAAAATATTTGCAACTTCGTCATCCAAATTAACCAACTCACCTTTTTCAAAAGGCCCTACACTATTTCCTGACATATCAACAAACTCTTCTATATCTTCGTTGATAATTATCATCTTATTACCTTCGAATTGCTCTTTCTTTGTCTTTCCATTCAATAAATCATTCATAGATTTATCATTTTTATCTATAACAGAAACTAAACCTTCAAAAGTCTCTTGCTCAAATTTTAGCATGTTTCCAAAATCTCTCTTCATTATTCCAGTTTCAGATGCAACAAAAACAAGGCTAAGAATTTTTTTCTTGCGTCTAAGCATAATCTCTCTAAAAAGTGAAATAGAATTTTCCAATTGTTTCTTTTCTTTTAAAAATTCCTCATCAAAAAGATCCCCTTGTGAAGCAAATTTCTTTTTAAGAGAAACTGTATATTCAGAAAACTGAGAAATAAAATTCTTAGGTAGCGGTTGTAACTGGTCAGAATATTTCTCTTTCCTTAGATAATCATAAATTTCTCCGTATTCAATCATAACAAAAGTTCTTACCTATACTATATAATGATTATTATAAACTCCTAACCAAATAAATTTTTCTCTACAAGTCTTCTTCCAGATAATTTTTTACCTTTATTTGCCTGCTCTTCAGTAAATCTCTTCCTCACTGGATCGTTTTTCCCAGGATAAGTCAAAACTGGCACAGGTGATGCAGTATGTACTCTTTTATTTGAAGAAGTAACCTGGCTAGAAACTACTACTAATCTAATATTATTCCTCTCAACAAATCTCTTCAAAAAAGAAAAAAAACGTTTATCTACCATTTCAATCATCTTTACTTTATCAAGAGGCTTGCCGTCTCTTCCGGGAACATCCATCTCTCTAAAGTTCAAATAAAAATAATCATATTTAGATTTATATTTTCTAATCATCTTAATAGAAGATTTAATAGCTTTACTTAAAGCATCGTTTAAATTAGCATAGACATTTGTACCTTTCATTTTTGGATATGAAAAACCATAAATATCCATATTAGATGCTCTCGAAATTCCAGAAATCAAAGGAGTATATGCCAAAGCCATCCATCGACCTTTCAACTTATTAAATTTAGGAATTTCCGTTCCAGGCTCTCTACAAAGCAAAAAGTTAGCTGCATGTAATCCCTTTCTAGCCCTAGCTTTATTTAATGGATGTTTATCTAAAACTCTATGACTCTCTCTAACAAATCTGTTAACCAAATCTGCAGATAATTTAGAATCTTCTTCTTCATCTAATGGTTTTGAAAAAGCAAATTTCCCAGATTTAACTGAAAAAGCAGATCCAGAACCATAGTCAGGGTCAACATTAGAAATATTATCTGAAAATCCTCCCCTAAAAACCAAAACACCTCTATGTTGATTAGTAGGGTAAAACTTAAACTTAAAGGGTAACTTAACTTTAGTATTGATGGCTTTTGCAAGAACTTTAGCATCTTTTGTATTCAAGGTCCTACCAGCTCTTCTATCTATAATATTTTTATTCTTAATATCATCAATCGTCGCAAAATTAGTCCTCAAAACCAAATCCCCTCTAGCGCATTTAATTCTCGCACCAATCAACTCCAAAGGACCTCTAGAAACATGATTAGAATCAAAACCAAGCAAAGAAACCATCGCCCTAGAAGACTCAGAAGCAACCCCAGGTTTAACAACATCACTTGAATCTATATCACTCATTCGAGCCAAAGCATCTAAATTTGGCGTCTTCGCAACTTGTAAAGGTGTACAATGTCCCAGAGATTGACAAGGTTCATCTGCAACACCATCAAGCACTAAAAAAATTCCTTTCATATAATAAATTGACTCTTTTTAGTTATAAAGATAGTTGCATTACAAAGCATAAATACTCAAAAGTGAAAACAAAAAGCAAACCAAAACTTTCTTAATCCCTAAATTACTACTGAAAATATGTTTGGAAAACTAAAAAATAAGCTAAAATCTTTCTTAGGCAAGCCTGAAGAAGAAAAGAAAGAATCTGAAGAAGAAAAATCACCTACTCCAAAATCAAAAGCAGAAAAATTGTTAGATGAAATAAAAGTAGAGAATGAAGAAAAACCTAAAGAAAAAAAAGAAACTAACAAACCGAAAGAAAGCTTTGTCTCAAAAATCTCTAAGAAGTTAGACCTATCAACAACAAAACTAAAACAAGAAAATCTCGATTCTATATTTGAAGAATTAGAATTAATTTTATTAGAAAATAATGTGGCTTTAGAAGTTGTGGATAAAATAAAAGAAGACCTCTCAAAAGAACTAGTAGATAAAGAAATCAACAAAAAACATTTACAAGATATAATATCTGAATCATTAAAAGAATCTATATCTAATGTCCTAATAGAACCAGAAAACTTATTAGACAAAATAAAAAATCACTCAAACAAAAAACCATTCACGATACTCTTCTTCGGTATAAATGGTTCTGGAAAAACAACCTCAATAGCTAAGATAGCACACATGTTAAAAGAAAAGAAAATTTCATGTGTTCTAGGCGCGGGAGATACTTTCAGAGCAGCATCTATAGAACAATTAGAAAAACATGGGAGAAATTTAGACATAAAAGTAATCAAACATAACTATGGTTCAGATCCTGCAGCAGTAGGATTTGACACAAAAAAATACGCACAACAAAACAACATTGAATGTGCATTAATTGACACTGCAGGAAGAATGTACACAAAATCAAATCTGTTAAATGAAATGGAAAAGATAGTTCGTGTTGTTCAACCAGACCTAAAAATTTTTGTCGCTGAAAGTACGACAGGCAACGATGCTGTAGAACAGGCTAAAAAATTCAACGAGACAATAGGCATTGATGGTATAATAATGACAAAAGCAGATGTAGATGAAAAAGCAGGAGCAATACTTTCTGTCTCTTATGTAACAAAAAAACCAGTTTTCTTCTTAGGAACAGGCCAAGAATATTCAGATTTAAAACCTTTTAACAAAAAAGAAGTCCTCAAGAACTTAGGTTTAGATTAAACTCTTTCAATTCCTACCATATAAAGAGAAACTCTTTCTGGAGAGTTCCCATTTCTTATACCTTCTCTAACACCATCAAGAACTGGAGAATAGTGATCACGAAAATCTACCCAAGACTTTTTTCTTCTATCTAGGTTGTCTTCAAGATAGAAAGTACCTGTATGAATATGATTAGATGTTGCAGGTAAATTAGAATTCCTTATGTTTCCTTCAGAAGTAATAGATAAACTTTGATCTAATTTTTGAAATCTCGGATTAACAAAAGCAAAACGCGATTTCAATTTAGCCGTGAGTTTCATTCTATTAATTGACTTTAAATCTATTTTAGAGTTTCCTGATAAGACTACCTGAAGATTATAAATCAATACAGGATTACCTTCTGATTCATTATATTCAAAATTTGAGCCATTAAATCTATTCATCTGAAATCTTTATAATTTCGATTTATAAAACTAACTAATTCCTTCTTCTCTACTAATTCTAACTCTATCCTCAAAGCCCAACATAAAAACAGATATTTTTTCAGGTGAAGCACCATTATCTAGATTATTTTGAATAAAATCAAATGTATCTCCATAATTTCTCCTAAATTCTCTCCATCCCTTTCTTCTAGATTTCTTATTCCCAAGCAAAAAATTCCTATTTAAACATCGTCCTAAAGATAAATCCAAAGGTATTTGACAATCTTCCGGAAAAAGATATATGTCCTGAACCAATAATCTTAAGCTTTTACTAAAAAAAGCATTCTTTGCCCTCTTAAAAACATATTTTTCCAACTCATAAAGATAATATAATGAATTCCCTCTGCTCTCAGTTAATGAAATCGTATTAATGTAAACTCCTCTCGGCCTCAGAAGTTCATACATATATCCCCTCATCTAATTAATAAACAATTTAATTTTATAACCTTAATTATACTAACCCAAAAACTTTAATATCAACACTTAACTCTTTTTCTTAATGTTAGATAAACTCTCATCAACTCTAAAAAAAGCAACAGATAAAATAGCGAACGCTGTCTTTCTTGATAAAAACCTTGTTGATGATTTAGTAAAAGACCTCCAACGTTCATTAATAGAGGCAGATGTTAACGTACAATTAGTTCTAGAAATATCAAAAAAAATAAAACAATATGCTTTAGATGAAAGAATAAAAGGAATAGAGAAAAAAGAGCATCTCATAAAACTCTTACATGACGAATTATTAAAAATTCTAGGAGAAAAAAGAGAAATCAAACTATCCCCAAAAAGAAATGCTTTCATGATGTTAGGTTTATATGGAGCAGGAAAAACAACAACCATTTCTAAACTAGCACTATATTATTCTAAAAGAGGAAGCAAAGTCTGTGCAATAGGTCTAGATGTGCATCGTCCAGCAGCTCCAGAACAACTTAAACAACTTTGCGACAAAATAAACATTCCTGCCTTCATCGACAAAGAAGAAAAAGACCCAATTAAAATATGGGAAAAATTTCAGCCTGAATTAGAAAAATATAATCTAATTCTAATAGATACCGCCGGAAGAGATGCATTAGACAAAGAATTAGTAGATGAAATAAAAAAAATCTCAAAAGTGAGCAAGCCAACAGAAACCTTTCTCGTTTTACCTGCAGACATTGGACAAACAGCTAAAAATCAAACTCAAACTTTCAAAGAAGCAGTAAACATCACTGGAGTAATCATAACTAGAATGGATAGCACTGCGAAAGCTGGTGGAGCACTAACAGCTTGCTACGAAGCCAAAGTACCAGTTGTATTCATAGGTACTGGAGAAAAAACACATGACTTAGAAACTTTTAATCCTGAATCTTTCCTATCTAGATTATTAGGAATGGGAGACTTACAAAGTCTAATAGAAAAAATCCATTCAGTAACAAACGAAAAAGAACTTGCTAAAACTCAAGCCAGACTAGAGGCAGGCAAACTCTCCCTAAGAGATGTCCAAACCCAGCTAGAATCAATGGAATCTTTAGGAAGCATGGATAAAATAATGGGAATGATACCTGGTCTAGGAAAAGCAAAAGTAAAAATCCCAGAAGCTCAAATGCAAGCACAACAAGATAAATTAAAACGTTGGAAGCACGCCATAAATTCAATGACTCCTGAAGAAATTGATAACCCTGAAATACTAGAAAAACAAACATCTCGCCTCCAAAGAATAGCGAAGGGTTCTGGCACATCAACCACAGACATTCGAACACTAATAAAACAATATAAAATGCTAAAGGAACTAACAAATCAACAATCAGCAATGGCAGAAGGAAAACTCGACCAACGCACTCTTCAAAAAATGGCTAAGAAGCTAGGTAAAAAGGGAATGAAAGGATTCTAAGAAAACTTGTAAACCCTATATCCTTTAAATTTTTATACAATTACATCTAATAAGCTACATGAAAAGAGAAAATAAACATTATACAATTGGATTTCTAATAGGAATAATAATTCCAATAATATCTTTTCTTTTAGGATCCTCTCCAAAAATATTTGGCTTTCCCGTAATTATATCTATAGTTTTGTATGGTCTACTTTCTTTTCCAATAGTTTACCTTAGCCAATACATAATAAAAGCTATAAAAAAAAGCACAAATAAAAAATCTTCAAAAATCTTTTTAGGAATAATAATCTCTCTAACAATGTTTGCTTTTTCTTCTAAACTTACAAAATCTATAACAAAAATAATAAATCCAATAAAACAAATTCCCACTTTACTAATAACTATATTTTTTACGGTAGGACCTCTATTAATTTTTATTTATTTCAACAACTTATTCATCAAGAAATTATCTCCAAATAAATTTATCATAAAAACACTGAAAGCAAGTTCTTGGGTTTTACCTTTACTATTCATAATAGACTTTCTTTTCATAGTGCCTTATTTTTACATTCTTTTAACGCCACCTATAACAACAAACTTCGTATTGATAACTTCAATAATATTTATATTTGAAACTTTTCAAATAAAAAGCGAAAGCTAAAGATTTGCGTACAAATATTTATAATTGAAACTTTCTCAATACTTAAAAATGGAAAGAAAAATTCTTACAAGAGGTGCAGAAGCAACAATTTTCAAAGTAAAAAACAAAGTAATAAAAAACAGAACTCCAAAAAAATATCGCCTTCCAGAACTAGACAATAAAATCCGGAGACGCAGAACAAAAAGCGAAATAAAACTAATAACTAAATCATCTTCAATTATTCCCACTCCAAAAATATTAGAAAATAACTCTAAACAAAAAAATCAGTTTTCTATAGAAATGCAATACATTCCAGGTAAAAAACTCTCCGAACATCTAGATAAAATACAAAATAAAGAACTCATAAAAGTGTGCGAACAAATAGGGAGAAATATCGCACTCCTCCACAATAAAGGATTAATTCACGGAGACCTAACAACCTCAAATATGATTCTCTCATCCAAAGACAAACAAGTTTATTTTATCGATTTCGGACTAGGCTTTCACTCCGATAAAATAGAAGATAAAGCAGTTGACCTCCATTTAATTTCTCAAGCACTAGAAGCAAAACACTCAAAAATATTTGAAAAAGCTTTCAAAACAATTCTCAAAAAATATAAGTCAAAATCAAATCAATCTCAAGAAGTTCTAAAACGCCTAGAAAAAGTAGAAAAACGAGGAAGATACAAAACTCAATATTTATCTTAACATTTATAATTTTATGTTCTTGATGTTATTTTTGGAAACCTGATCTTTAAAGAAATCTTTTACTTCAGTTCCTTTAGAAAGCTCATCTTTTAACTCTGCAATTTCCTCATCGGTTAGAAGATTAAACAATTTCCCATGCGTTCCAATTTTATGACTGTCAGCTAGTTCAAATTTCCCTGCTTCGTCCCAGTTTCCATTCTCTAGTGGATTTCCATTGAGCCCAAGGTAATTCCACACTTTGGGAGAAGTTTGAGGCAAGTAAGGCCCCATCAATATGGCAAGAGTTTTGGATAAATTTGCGCAAAAATATAAAATGTGCCCTGCTCTTATTGGATCTTCTTTGATTAAATTCCAAGGTTCAGTATTATGGAGATATTTGTTTCCTTCAGAAGATAATGCTAAAATTTCATGAAAAGCCCTTCTTAATTCTTGGCTTTCCAAATATTGAGTTATTTGTTTTACTTTTTCTCCAGTAATTTTCATTAGTTCTTTATCTTCTGACTTTATTTCTGTTTCTTTCGGTTTGGACAATATACCTTCAAGGCTGCTATTTATGAAGCTAAGTGTTCTATTTAAGAAATTACCGTAATTTCCAATTAAATCCGAATTTATTCTTTCCTTAAATTCTTCCCATTTGAATGTTGTGTCCCCTGTTTCTGGAATAAGATATGTGAGATATGCCCTTAAAACATCTGGCTCAAGTTTTGACCCTGGAAGTTTTTCACAAAAAACTCCTCTTTTTTGACTTTTAGAAAATTTCCCTGCTTCGTAATTCAAATATTGTAGCCCAACTACTTCATCTGCAAGCTTAAATTCTCCATGTGCCATCAACATCCCTGGCCAAAATATTGTGTGAAAGGGAATGTTGTCTTTTCCAAGAAAGTTATAAATTTTAGAATTTTCTCCCTTCCAAAAATCTTTCCAATTATCACTTGCTTCCTTGGTGAATGAAATATATCCTATCGGTGCATCAAACCAAACATAAAAGACCTTGTCTTCAAATCCTTTCAATGGAACGCTTACTCCATTTTTTAAATCCCTGGTAATTGATCTTTTTCTTAATCCTTCTTTAATCCACCCAAGTGCTAAATTAGATACTTGTTTTCTCCATTTAGTTTTAGATTTTATCCATTTTTCCAATTTTGGAGACAGTTTATCTAATTCAAAAAATAAATGGCTTGCTTCTTTTAATTCTACTGAATTTCCAGTCAAGGTTGATTTTGGATTTTCTAGTTGGGTTGGATCCAAAACTACTGTGCAGTTTTCACATTGATCTCCTAAAGCCTTATCATAATTACATTTTGGACATTCTCCAACAACATACCTGTCTGCCAAAAACATGTCATCCTCTGGAGAATAAAAGACTTTCATTTTCCCTTCACTAATAAATCCATTCTTATATACTTCTTTGAAAAATTCTTTTGTAGTTTCATGATGGGATTTTTTGCTAGTTCTTGAAAAAGTATCATAGGATATCCCAAACCAATCATACACTTTTTTATGTTCCTCATGTAGTTTTTTTGAAAATTTCTTTAAATCTACCCCTACCTTAGCTGCAGCTATTTCAGATGCAGAACCATTTTCGTCAGTTCCGCCTACAAAAAGAGTTTCATATCCTTTAGATCTACAAAATCTGGCAAATATGTCTGCAGGCAAATGAGATCCAACTATGTGTCCCAAATGGGGAACGTTGTTTATGTAGGGGAGGGCAGCAGTTATTAGCCTTTTAGTATTATTCGTTTCTAGTTTGTTTGTCATCATTATTTTCTTCCTAAATTTATAAAATAAGAATCATTAATAGGTATAAATCTTTAATTTTAAACCTTTCTCTAGATTTACATTAATTTAGGAGGAGAGAAATAGAAAGCTTTATAAACCTTGACGCTCAAATTTAACTATATCTTTAGATTACAAAGGAGAAATAAATGCAAAAAATGGACAAAGTTTTTAAAATTGATTCGGAATTGCTTGAAGATAGCATCGCTACTATGGATACTGCGTATGATGCC
>Ga0114931_10009362_pt1 | contig 11748 bp, 15 predicted proteins | sample 2SBtaG_FD_89579 | JGI IMG/M metagenome (GOLD analysis project Ga0114931, IMG submission 89579) | Deep subsurface microbial communities from Kolumbo volcano to uncover new lineages of life (NeLLi) - 2SBTROV14_V59a metaG | ecosystem: Environmental > Aquatic > Marine > Volcanic | place: Kolumbo...
AAAGGCGGCTGTAACGGATGGCCGTTAACAAAATGCAACTCCGGAACATCCATTTTCGTTTTCCGCCCCGGCAAGGCTTCTTCTGGAGTGGGCATTTTTATTTTATTCGTAAACATGGATAAATTCTTTGGACGATGTAACATGAATTCGACATAAATAATAACAAAAATTAAACCAGACGGGGCTGATAAAACTAAAAAAAAAGGCGACCGAAGCCGCCCAAAATAATTGCCAGGGAGAAACCGCTAGTTATCGTGACTGATACGCTCTACAGTAATAATGGCTGTCGGTCCACGCCAATCCAGATTCTTGGGATTGAGATCGCTGCCGCCTTGTACACCATTGTGAATGGCTATAAAACCCTCACCGGTTGCTGTACGTAGATTAGAGGCGCCGCCACAAGGTGGCCCGGGGATGAAATCACAGTCTTCGTTATTCATTTCAGATCCCGCGTCATAGGTATATGCAAAATAAGTAGCCTTTTTCTTGGGCAACGCGACGCTGTTCAAGGCTGCAAATGCATCATTAGTAGTGGCCAGCATGGCAGAGAAACTCAGCATGGCTTTTTTAGTTGCGCTGATTTCAAATGTGGCACTGTTACCGTAAACAATCGGAACACTGGCAGCGACGACATCCTGAACACCCGGAGCACCGGATACTTCTGCGTATATATCCGCCGGACTGCCCGTTTCTGCCTGTACTACAAGTCCGGGGCTGGCGGCTTCACTTACACTAAACAATTTAAAGTTCTTGTTGTGAGTAACAAGCAGCGGCGGGGTGAGAACGTGCAGGTTTGTTGCATTGGTAATCGTGACACGATAAGTTTTGTAATCATCGGCCTGTACAGGTGCGATCATGGCAACGAACAGAGCCATGATTATTATTAATCTTTTCATTACAATCTCCATAGTTTATTTTTGATGGAGAGTAATCATGCCCATTGTGTATTACGAAGGTTTCACAAATGGGTCACGTTTTTATCACGATATCCTTAACTATTGGCAGGTAATTGTGCAGTTGGTAATTGAAAAGAAAAGGTGGTGCCAATATCAGGTCTGGAGGCAACATCAATAGTGCTATTGTGTAGCTGAATAATCCGATTGGCTATCGCAAGCCCCAGACCGGTGCCATCAGTGTTTCGATGTTTATCGACGCGATAAAAGCGATCGAAGATATGCGGCAGATCATCCTCCGGGATACCCTGGCCATTATCACTGATACTGGTCGCAATACTGTTGCCACCGCTCATTAATGTGATCCCGATTTGTCCACCGGGCGGCGTGTATTTGAGCGCATTTTCAATAAGGTTCTCGAGAACACGTTGAATCAAGCCGATGTCAGCAGAAACAAATGCGGGTTTCTCTGGTATATGGGTTGACAGCTTGAGGTTTTTGTCCCTGGCTTTCAATTGAAACTTGTGTGTAACATCATGGACTAACTCACTCATGGAGAAAGGTTCAAAGTGCAATTGCGTTCCCTGATTCTCCAATGTCGATAGTTCAAAGAGTTCGGTAATGAGTTTTCGTAAATGTTCACTGTGTTGCAAGGCAATGTTGATATAATCTTTCTTCACTACATCAGTGAGTTGGTCGGCCTTTAATGCAAGAGTTTCAAGGTAACCTTGCAAAGAGGCCAGAGGTGTACGCAAATCATGGGAGACGTTGGCAACCAGTTCACGACGTGAGGTGTCATTGTGTTCCAGCTGTTTAACCTGTTGAATAATGCGCTCTGACATTTCCCGAAAGGTCGCACCCAGTTGATCAATTTCATCGCCGGGCCGGCCATCAAAACGTTCCGGCAGACTAATGGAATGTTTAAAGCCATTTTGCCTGAATTGTTCCATGCCATCAGCCAGTTGGCGCAAACGACAGGTAATATGGCGAAAGATCAAAAAACCGGCCAATGAGGCAATTAACAGACTGATTCCTACTGCGCCGAGCCACAGACGTAACATATAGCTGGATTCCAGCATATCGACCACCGAGTCATACGCCTGTCCACCCAATACTATATATAAATATCCTTGTAGCTGGTTATTCTGTTTGATCGGTGCGGCAGAGAAGACCTTGTCACGCTCAAGATTACGCGGATCGTTGCCAAGGATCAGACGCTGTTCGTTAGATTCAATAAACGACTTAACCGGTGCCAGTTCAATTGTTTTTCTTTTGACCACCCCCTCGGGCGCAGAATAGGCGAGTATCTTGCCCTGGGTATCGATCAGATAAACTTCAATGACAGGGTTGACCACCATGAGTCCCATAAAGACAGACTGCAAGGCTTCCTGGTTGACATGGTGATCAATTATGAGTTTTTTCTCTTTAACGATGTTATCGGCCAGTTCCAGATTGAGTCTCTGGTTGAGCTCCTGCAGAAACATTGGTGTGCTCCAGATAGCGAAGCCAATGAAACTCGCCGACAGTAATAACAACAAGCAAAGTAAAGTTATGATTAATTTATTGGAAAGGTGTTTAAACATGGTTACGCACTGAGTGCATCGTTAAATTTATACCCTACACCCCAAACCGTCAGGATATATTCCGGCTGTGCCGGATCCTTTTCAATCTTGCCGCGTAAACGATTAATGTGGGAGTTCACCGTATGCTCATAACCTTCGTGACCATAGCCCCAGACCATGTCCAGTAACTGCGCACGTGAATAAACGCGTCCCGGGTGATTAAGAAATTGCAGGAGCAAATCAAATTCCTTGGCTGTCAGGTCAACACGACGTTCATCAATGCTTACGGTGCGATTTTCAGTATTAATACATAAGCCACCATAATTTAAAATACTGTTAAGCGTATCTTCCATGCCGCCTGTCGCATCACCACGCCGAAATTGTGCTTTGACGCGGGCAATGAGTTCCCGAATGCTGAAGGGTTTGGTGACATAATCGTCGGCACCGACCTCAAGTACCAACACGCGATCAAGTTCAGCAGATTTGGAAGTCAACATGACGATAGGTGTGTAGAACGATTGCTTGCGAATACGACGACAGACCTCCAGGCCATCCATGCCCGGCAGCATGAGATCAAGGATGATCAGATCAAAGGATTGTGTTTCTGCCTGCTTCAGGCCATCGAGTCCGTTATTGGCCAGCACTACATTGCAATCCAGATCAGCCAGATGCATCTTGATGAGCCTGGCAATATCCTCATGATCTTCAACAATAAGCACATTTTTCACAGTCATACCCTATAGCATAGGAATAACTTTTCACAAAATTGTCACAGAATACACCCGCAACACGAGAAATGGATCAGATCTTGAGATGAAACATGTCCACTAAAACACGTTTATGCAAGACCTGCCCCCGTCCTTTTTTCTCTTTTTTTGTTTCTCGCAAAAAATAACCCCGCGATTTCTCGCAGGGCTTTTTCAAAACACCAAACTAATGGACTGTTTAGACCTTTATGTTTGTTGCCTGTGGACCTTTAGGACCTTGTTCCACATCAAAGGTCACTTGCTGGCCTTCAGCCAGTGAACGAAAACCTTCGCTAGCAATAGCAGAAAAATGTGCAAAACAATCTTTGCTGCCGTCGTCAGGAGTAATAAAGCCGAAGCCCTTGGAGTCGTTAAACCATTTAACGGTTCCTGTTGCCATAATAATTACCTCATTAAAAATATTAAAAAAAATAAAATGTGTTACAAATCATACGAGGTAATTAACAGGAGAAAACTTCAAGAGAACTTCTGACAAAAACCAGGACAATAATGTAGCGCAAAGAAGTGTAACTGGTTTTTTGGCCAAAAACACCACATATTCCATAGATATAGGGCTCAATAACAACAATTTCAAGCCATAATTGCCTATTTCCGCCAATATTCGGTTTAATCTCCCCTGCGCCTCGTCCCCGGGTTACACAGGCCAGGCCTCAATATCTTGATCCTTCATCCACTACCAGCTGACGATGACCGCAACATTCAGATTGATTTGCGTATGTGTTCATAGGCATGCTTGAGCTCCTTCCCTAGTGTTTTCAACACAGGCGTTATATCTTCCATCGCCTCTTTCGTTGCTGTTCCCATCCGGCCGGATGCCGATTTGAATTTTCCCCATTTACGCTCAGCCTTTTCCCACTCATCCTTTGCTTCCATGGTTAGCAGATGCGCTCTTACCTTCAACTCGTCCCGCTGCTGCTTCAAAGTCTCAATCAGTTCGTGAATGTCTTTGTCTAGTTCCACGGCTACTCTCCTTAATTGCAGTCATCTTGAACTAATACAATATAAACAGGCTATCTTGATAATGCCAGAGCAATGAAATAGCAGATCGGGCATCTTTCTCATGTTGTGATCATCAATACAGACTTACTTCCTGATCCATTTGTCGTCGTGTTTTTGATACAACTTCTTAACTGCGGACCACGCCACCTTGTGTGCCACAGCTTCACGATCTTTACGCATGGCATATTGCCTCCAGGCGTTGTTGAACGCTTCCTTGTAGATCTCTTGTGCATGTTTGGGCAAGTGCGCTCGTACAGCATCGGGTAGATCGGTGATCGATTTATAGGGCATGGTAGTTACCGGGAATTAATGGACTCAGGACTATGTATCTCCGACATGGCAAGACGTATTAGTTACATAGAAGACCAGGAAATACAGAAAAATCTGCTCTGATCCAACGATTAATACTTGACTATTTTAGTCAAGTATTATACAGTACATACTGTAGATCAACATGAGGAGGAACTCATCATGTTACATAGAATCTGCACAACCGATCCGATCACCCTGAAAGATATTCCCGATCCAGCTGGTATGCTCTACATAGTGGAAGGTCCCCCGGATAATAACGTAGTGGTGTATTTTGAATCTGAGACCAGTCGACAGCAGTACCTGGATATTCAGGTAGAACATCCTGCTACGGAGCATAAACTGAACCTGGATAACCCGACGGACGAGTTTATTGACGAGGGTTGATGTTCACAGCCCGAAGGAGGACGTGATGTACCGACGACTCTTTTTTGTTTTTCCTGACAAAGTGCACACTGAACAAGCGCTTGATGAGTTGCATATGTCAGGTATTGGCCAACGATATATTCATGTACATGCCAACCCGGCAGTTGACATCGGTAAGTTACCGTCGGCTGATGCAACGGTCATGCGCGAGGCCTCTGGACAGACTGAACGAGTATTATGGGGCGGTAACCTGTTGTTATTTTTCGTGGCGTTTGTGGTTTTTATTGTGATGTTGTTTTCCAATGTCGGGTTCTGGGCGATGATTCCCCTGCTCGTTATGTTGTCGACGTTTTTTGCAGGCGTATTCTTCACCCAGAAGATCCCGAATGTTCATCTGAATGAGTTCACTGATGCACTGTCTCATGGTGAAATTGTTTTAATGGTGGATGTTCCGACGTCACGTGTTGACGACATCGAACACCTGATACACAACCACCACCCGGAAGCTGCCATAGGAGGTAGCAGCTGGACAATGGCGGTTTCACACTAAGATCAATATGCGCCCCTGATTGTTCAGGCTTACATATCACTCAGGCAGTCCCTGGTCTCCTCACCCGGATTGGACAAGCCGGCCACACACATGCCAGGCATTCAAATACCAAGCATCGAAACACGGAATAAACAGATTTTTACGGAAATGCCGGGATCCTTGCATCAATTCCGTGATAGACAGCATCCGGATGGTGTTTACTGACCATGGCCGATATTTCATCAACACGCAGATTGGGTACATCCACCATCAGCAACACGTGGCCTTCTTCCATTTCTTTCTGATATCTACGTAGTTGAGTGTTAGGTGTACTTATGCCAATCATGCTGGACGCCCACATTCCAAACATGGTGCCAACAATGGCAATAATGGCTATCAAGGGCGATCCCAGTGATTCGTAAAATTCCGGGTACATGTACAGAATTCCACCCATTACCAGACCGGTCGCAGCACCCGCAGCGGCACCGACAACAAGGCTATGGATAAAATCCGTCTTTTGCAGGAAAGAAGCCGTGGGCAGCGTGCGCATGTCCATGCCGCGACGACTCAGGAAATACATATTACTTTCCGGGATCCGTGCCAGCAGCATTTCGTCCTCTACCTGGCAGGCAACATCGACATCAGGCAACATAAAATAGAGTCTTCTTCTCATATCGAATCTCCTTACTGATGTAGCAAGTCATCAAATAAGCTGGTTCTCTGATATCTAAAGTATACCGAGCCCGTTAAGAAGAAAGTATGCGGGGCTCATGAAAAAAAGTTATTACCCCTGTAGTGACATAAAATAGAATGATGAAAAGCCCCTACTAAATGGAGGTCAATGGGGGTAATGTGCTCTTGCTTATTATTTGCTTTCCGCTAATTCTTTAATCGTTTTTAAAAGTATTGACACCCTTGCTTGACTCGTTTCATCTGTCGGCATGTGTCCTGATACGGCATCAACAAACCTATTGTCTTGTAGTAATCTTTGGAAACGTTCGGATAATTCTCTCACTAGTTCCGGCTCTGCTTGTTTAACTTCCTCTACAATTTCAGGCCTGCCATCCAATACAGCGATGATATCCTCAACATCATGACTTGATAAATAGTCCCCATCCCCACGGCCATCAAATGCTTCAAGCTTTGTTATTAGAAAATAAGGTGCCGATACCATCCGGATTTTCTTGCCCGAGAGAAGTTGAACAGACTCTGCATTCGCTGTCGCGGAGACATACCATTTATTACCAAAACCCAATATCTGTGTATCCGTTGGCATGACGTCCAGGATCACTTTCTCAGCAACCCATCGACATACCGGCGCATCCTCACTTGTATCTTCACTGAAACCTTGTGTTCGTAATTTTTTTGATAGTTGATAATAATCAGCAAGAGACACCACTTGCACGATGGCATCAACATCTCTTGTAACTCGAATTGGTGGGGCTGCCGGATCTGTTATCAATAAACCTGTTGCGCATCCACCTAGAAACACCATCTCATCCGCTAATTTGCCAAGCTGTTTAATGGCCAGCATTAATATTTTCAGGTTAGGATTCTGTGCTCTGGAAGCCATCTCAAAATGTCGCGAGCGCAGCAATTTTAAGATGGATTTTAGCCATATTGTGCCAGCCTCTTTTTTAATTCCTTGGCGGCAAGACTACGTTCCCTGGCACGCCCACCCCGAATTGCATCCACAAGCACCAAAAACTGATAGAGCTTTGGATCGTTCTTCGCTGCCTTTGGTGCCGACTTATATAATGGCGAAAAAGACTCGCCTCGTACCTCGCCCTCCGGATCGGGCCAAACGGGGGGTGGTTCATTATCAGCAACAATATAGGAATCCATAGGTGCTGAGGCATAAGCAGTAGGCATCCCACGATTTAATCCACCACGCTCAGGCACAAAAACGTACTGTATGCCGTGCAACAAGAAATCCTCGAGATTTCTGATATTGGGCCAGATTCTGTCACCCTCTTTGACGGCTAGCTTTGCAGCCAAAGCGCGCTTTGCAGCAGCGTGGACCTCAGAGGGACTCATAGCCAGGTCAACCGATAACTTATTGAAAGACCATGGTTTTTTAGCCAGTGCAACCAGCTTTAGCAAAAACAATATATCTTGAGGCTTGAGGTTCATTATTCATTCTCTGTTCGCGAATCGCGAATAAAGAATAGCACCCCAAGAACCTGTGTCAAGATCAATAGTCAGACACCATTGATCTACACCCGTAATTGATGAAACTCCCCCAACCACTGATCAGCCCACCAGTTGGCATTGGCTTCGGTGTTCTTGTGTTTTATTTGTTTTGAGTGGCTCAGGAAATGAAAAGATTCGTGGGCCAGTGTGTGGACGGCGCATTCCTCCAGGTCGTCGAACAAAAAAGATTTTGCCCCTGAGTACCAACCCTGTTTGTAATGTCTGGAGGGGATACGTGCCCAGTGCTGGAATATGAAGGGCGGCGCCATTTCCACATTCACACTGGCGCGGATCCGGTAGCCGGTTTTAAAGGTGTTTGACCGGGGCTTCTCCCGTACCGGGTAAGCGCAACAGCCATGCAGGAGATGATTTTTATTGAGGGACAGGAGTTTTATCCATTCAAGCCGGGTGGTGTCGTACTCGTCCAGTTTGCGACAGATGAACCGTGTCACCTGCGGCATGATGATCTTGTCGATGACTTTGTATGGTTGCGTGTTCATCTGTCCCCATTTGCTCCTTCCCCCGGCTTCATGATGGAATATCTCTTGTGGTGCATGCAGTAAACACCAGATCACCCCGCCGGACTTTGTAAGACTTTTTCACTGCGGGACTGACAATGTAATTTTCCCCTTTCGGATACATGCTGCGGAACACCTCCACAGGTCTTGCATCAAGCTTGTCCGGATTAATCTTGCACTCCATGACATCCACACGATTACGCCCACGGCGGATTACGAAATCCACTTCCCGATGTGATTTGTCCTGCCAGTAGAAGATATCCTCGTCAGCGAAACGAAAGCGTAAGCCGTCCAGCACCAGGTGTTCCCACAGTATGCCCCGGTCATCGTCACGGATGGTGTCCCAACCTTTTTCGAAAGTGATGAAGCCGGTATCGAAGGCATAACACTTGGGCCGGCTGACAATCTCACGCTTGCCGCCGCCGTGAAAGGGTCGCAACAGATGCACCGCATGAGCGATCTGCATGGCCTCGATGTGCGCCTTGACCGTGGCGCGGCTCAGTTCACTCAGATTCGCCAGTTGGCTGTAATCCAGTTGCCCGCCACTTTGACGCAGCAAAAGCCGGAACAGCGACAAAAACCCCTGGCGGTTGCGGATACCAAACAGTTCCAGAATGTCTCGTGCATAGAAACTGTCAATCCATTCGTTGAAAAATGCGGGGTCTTTGCGCGCAGCTAACAGCGGCTCGGGTAACCCGCCGTGTAACAGGCGATGATCCAGATCATGCGCGCCGAAAGGATCTTCGCACTCCTCCCAGAGCACAGAGCACAGGTGGATCGCCTGCTTGCGCCCGGTAAGCGAATCGCGAAACTTGCGGGTTGCCGCCAGAGTGGAAGAACCGGTCGCCAGCACCTTTAGATGGGGATACTCGTCGGCGGCAATCTTCAGCAAACGGCTGGGGTCATTGAGACGATGCACCTCATCGAAGATCAGCACAGAGTCCTTCGCCTGGCTGTCGAGATACAGTTCTGGGTCCTCCAGCGCTCTCAGGGTGGAGGGCAAATCACAGTTCATATACACCGCATCAGGCAACATCCGTACCAGCGTCGTCTTGCCCACCCGGCGCACACCGGACAGCCAGACGATAGACCGCCGGGCCCAGGCCTGTTGAACTCGGTCCAACCAGAGAGATCGTTTAATCATGTCACCATATTATACATTTGGTCGACTAAATGTAAAGTATAGTGCTATAATATAAAGGGCGGCGCCATTTCCACATTCACACTGGCGCGGATCCGGTAGCCGGTTTTAAAGGTGTTTGACCGGGGCTTCTCCCGTACCGGGTAAGCGCAACAGCCATGCAGGAGATAATTTTTATTGAGGGACAGGAGTTTTATCCATTCAAGCCGGGTGGTGGTTTGCGACAGATAAAGTGTGTCACCTGCGGCATGGTGATCTTGTCGATGACTTTGTATTGTTGAGTGTTCAGCTTGTCCACTTTTTTACATTTTCCTGATATTAGCCATAACAGCCACTGCTTCTAACTATACTATGTATAATCTAAAATAATCACATGAATATCAAATAGTTAGTTATCTATATTCAAGAAATGGCCTCTCAAATCCATCTGATTTAGTCTATAATATGGTTAATAAGTTTTAGGTTTTAAGGTCTCTCAATATGTCCAAGATGTCCCTCCTGGAAAGCAATCCTTATTTGAAGGATCCAGCTAAATATCAGGATGCTCTTATTACAAGTGTTTCCAGTTCTACTGCTATTGAGACGGCTACTTCGACAGCATCCGTAGCACAGTCTCTAAAAGGTGCACTTAATACGCCTGAGAAGAAGCGAAGGAATTCTCAATAAGCTTTGTAAATAGTTGTTCCATTCGCGTGTAGTTTCTATCCAACCCTTCCCGAATAGCCGAAAAATATTCCTCTTTGTATTCTTCTACAAACAAGTCGTAATTCAATAATGGCAATCCTGCTTGCAGGGCCATTAGCGTAATTAGAATACGCCCTACTCGACCATTGCCTTCTCTAAAGGGATGAATCAGCTCAAACTCCACATGCACTTCTGATAATGCCTTCACAACGGCTTGTCGATCCAAACCTATGCACGGTGTATATTTTGCCAATTGTTCTTGCGAATATTTCTCCATCAACTCAGGCACTCGGTTCGCCATGGCAAAAGAAAAATCACCTTTACTTATGTTCACCTGGCGATACTGACCGGCCCATTCATAAATGTCACCCAACCACAGTTTGTGCATGTGGCAAACATCGGCAGCGGTGAACTGGCGTTCCGTATCATATTCCTGAATCAGGGCATCCATAGCAATGGCTAGGGCTTTCGCCTCCACTTGATCCATTTCTACAGGATTCTTTATACCTAACCGATTCTTCAACACTTCGTCATTTGACCCAGGCTCAAATTGCGCCTCAGTCAAATCGGAAACATTATATCGCCCTTGTCTGTCATGCCACCGCCAATATTAGAGATTTTTATAGATATATAATCTAGTAAAAAGGCCGCATATTATGCGACCTTTTTTATTGCCTTCACTATTTAATAGTTACGAGTCATCAATCCCGCTCTCCAAAACAAATTATTTTTTACTACGTAATAGTTGTATGGTGATAATAAACAGGATGGCGATAATAATCAGCAGAATCGCAATGATCGTCCAGTGGAGCGTTATAATTGTACCAATATCGATTGTTACTTTATCTGCGGTACTATCAGCCTTGGCTATAGTAAATGGGACCGGGTCACCTGGACTACAAGCAGATATGACATAATACGTATAACTTGTCATGCCTTGAGGCCAGTTAACTCGCGATGCAACAGTTCTGTTCGTTCGTATTTCATGATAACCGTCAACAACCGGGCCATTAGGCGGGAAATGCAAAGTGACTTTTGGTGCATGTCCATCGGGAGGACATTCATAATTAATGGCATCAAGTTTAAAAGCAAGCATATCCCCAGTGGCCACACTAACCGGGTTCGGTGATATTACCGGGTTATTTTGACTATCAATGGTAACACTTACCCATACAACCGCCGCGTATGCTAAAGAAGATACCCCTATAAGAACTAAAACAAAAACAGATTTTTTCACAATATCCATATTATCCACCTGTTGAAATTAATGAATCCATCTTCGTAACACATGCCAACAGACTTGGTCTGACCCGTGCTGGTCAGTAATATATCATGAAATAAAAAGGCCAGAATACTGGATCGGAATATTTTTCTTCATTTCCTGAGCAGGCAAGTAAAGGCGGGAGTCATAAAAACTATATTAAAGGTGCTGTAATTCGTATTATAACGGAATTGTGCTTCACCTGGTGATTTTCCGGGATCGACTCTAACTGCCCGTCTTGTAAGATCAACAATCAGACACCATTGATCTACACCCGTAATTGATGAAACTCTCCCAACCATTGGTCGGCCCACCAGTTGGCATTGGCTTCGGTGTTCTTGTGTTTTACTTGTTTCGAGTGACTCAGGAAATGAAAAGATTCGTGGGCCAGTGTGTGGACGGCGCATTCCTCCAGGTCGTCGAACAAAAAAGATTTTGCCCCTGAGTACCAACCTTGTTTGTAATGTCTGGAGGGGATACGTGCCCAGTGCTGGAATATGAAGGGCGGCGCCATTTCCACATTCAC
>Ga0114931_10009363_pt1 | contig 11745 bp, 14 predicted proteins | sample 2SBtaG_FD_89579 | JGI IMG/M metagenome (GOLD analysis project Ga0114931, IMG submission 89579) | Deep subsurface microbial communities from Kolumbo volcano to uncover new lineages of life (NeLLi) - 2SBTROV14_V59a metaG | ecosystem: Environmental > Aquatic > Marine > Volcanic | place: Kolumbo...
GCCGCTGGGCGATGGTGAAGAAGGGCCCCACCATGGCCAGGGCGTTGAGCAGTCCCCAGAAGGCCAGCAGCACCCCCATAATCATGACCGCCGGGCGTCCCCTGCGGGCCCACGCAGCTCGAGCCAACTCCCAGCCGGGGGAGCGTACGCTCAGGGTGACGTTGTCGTAGGGGCAGGCGCGCACGCAGTTGAGGCAGAGGGTGCAGTCCATGTTGGAGGTAATGGCGGGGACGAAGAGCTTGCTCTCGCAGCCGGGGAAGAGGCCGCGGCCGTTGGGGTGGGCGATGTCGGCGAGGGGGATGAAGGCCGCCTCGGTACTCGCCGGTTCGCGCTCACCGCTCTCCCGGCCGTGGAGGCAGGGCTTGTGTAGACAACTACGGCAGATATCGTGATTCACGGCGGTGATCTGCGTTGGGGATACGCTCGAGAGGACGAAGTTGAAGTTGCCCAGCGGGCAGACGAAGCGGCAGAAGGTGCCGGCGGGGAAGAGGGTGTCGATCAATAGGGCGACCGCGAAATAGCCGGCGGCGAGCCAGGCGGTCAGCCAGGGGCTGGCCCATAGGTCGAAGATCTCGTAGCTGAGGAAGAAGGCCACCAGCAGCCCGCTTACCAGATACTTGTTCTTGAGCGCCTGGGGCCAGGAGAGGCGCATGGGCAATGCCCTTCGGAGCCAGCGGCTGGGGCCGCGGGTCAGCATCAGCGGACAGGCGGCGCAGAAGGCGTTTCCCAGCAGGGCCAGAGCCAGCACCACCAATCCCCGGTAGTGGAGCCATACGCTGGTGGTGGCTACGTTGCGCGGAGCCAGCTGCCGGCCGCTGAAGCCGTCTATCAGTACCAGGAGCGCGAGGAGGAGCAGAGGCAGCTGCAGGGTGAAGCGGGCGTAGCGCCAGCGAACGAAGCTCCTGAGTCCCGGGAGGCTCAGGAGATCGAAACCTCGGGGTTGGTATTGAATCGGCAGCCCGCTTCGGATGGTGGGAAGGGAGGCGGTTGGGGTAGGGGTGGTTGAGGGGGTTCGCTTCACGAGATCACCTCGAGGCTGGCTGTGAGACTAACTGTGGGGCAGGGCGCTGGTGGTGAGCACTCCCGTTATGCCTAGCACGGTGATCACCAGCAGGGCTTCGATGCGCAGAAAGGCGGGGAGGCGCTTGCTGCTACCGCGGCGCCGGAATTCCGGTAGCAGCCGCAAGCGATTATAGGCTGCCACGGCGATGATGATCGCTACCAGACCCACCTTGACCATGAGGGTACGCCCGTAGGGCGAGCCTGACAAGATCTGGGGACTCTGGATGTGCAGGAAGCCGGCGTAGGTGCCGGTGGCGGCGAGCAACAAGACGCTCACCAGGCCGATGCCGGAAAGCCTCCCCAGCGCCTCCCGAAGGGGTTCTTGGGGACCTTGCCACAGGGGTAGCACCGATAGATACAAGAGCGACCCTCCCCAGGTGGTGGCGCCGGTCAGGTGCAGGAGGTCCGCCGTCATGGGGAGCCGACCGCCCATGGCGACAGCGTGACTGGTCCAGCTGAAGGTGGCCAGCAAGGCCAGGCCGGAGATCCCGAACAGTATGCAGGTAGCGTGGCGGATCCCACCGCTCGAGCTGCGGCTGCCGGGCAGAGCAGTGCTGCTGGTCACCACCAGAAGCGCCAGCCGCAGAACGACGGCGTTGCCGTGACGAGTCGCGCGCAGGTACTCTCCGGCCAGCTCGGAAGTTACGAATCCCAGGGTGTTGTGGATGGTGAGGAGCACATCCAGCCCGCTCGCCAGCAGGAGGAGTGTCGCCCCCAGCAATACCCCGCCGTAGAGGCGCCTGCGCGCGGCAGGTGGGGCGCCCCGCCACAGCGCTGCTCCGGTCAGGCGGGCGAACACCCCGCCCCCCACCAACAGGAGGATCCCTAGAAAGAGTAAGGCCTTGGTGGCGGCCAGCACCTCAGTCCGTTGCCGCCCCTTCTCCGCTGGAGGGTTCCGGTCCGGGCTGTAGGGTGAAGATAAGGAAGTCCTGAGTGGTGTGGGTATCTATCGACAGCGCCCGCCACATCACCAGGTAGCTTCCCGCCGGCAGATCTTCTTTGAGGGCGATGTGGATGGTATCGGTGGTAGCAGCTTCGGTGATGAGGCCCGCGTCGGCTCGAGCCTGCTGGTCGTCTCTCTTACCTATCACCATGTCCATAAGTTCCCTGGCGGCCTGCGCCAGCTCCTGGCGCCCCAGCCCCGCGACCCCGGGAAGCGGGTAGACCTTGAAGATGCTGAAGCGCACCTCGACGGCCTCGTTCATGACCAGCGTGATATCGGCGGGTTGCTCGTCGAGGACGCTCTCGCTGGCTGGATCGGCGCTGATCAGGAAGGAGTGGGCGGTAGCCTGGCCGACGATCAGGATGACGGCTATCAGGAGGGCGTAGCGGTAGAGGTGGTTCTTCATGATCTTCTCCTATCGAGTCGAGTCGTGATGGCCGATCTCTTGGTTTCTTCATCATTGATTTCATTAATGGGGTTGAACTCCCAAAGTTGCTCTGAAGCACCTCTGGATCGTCAAGGCGTTGTTCGGCGGCTCTCTCGATACCTTGCATGGACGAGCCCGGTGACTCCAAAGCGGCAGAGGAGCTTCTCCTCCCACCGGGTCGCTTGAGTCCGACAAATGGGGTCGATGACTACGCGTCAGGTAATTATGGGGCTGTCTCGAGCGGTTTTCCGGGGCCGGCGTTCATGCCAATGGCGGCTCCCGGGGACGCGGCAGCAGGTATGGAGGTATGGTTGCCGGCAGGGAGCGGCCGTCAAGGGGAATGAGAAACAGGACGACGGAGGTCGGGTCTTCGCTGGGAGCCTGTTCCAGAGGCAGCGCATTGAGGACGCTGCTTATGGGGTGTACGTGTGCCGGGGTGCCGGGTGGGTGGCGGTGGCCGAAGTCGAGATGGGCGGCGATGAACGGCGCGGCGAAGAGCGCCGAGGTGCAGAGCAGCGCCAGGAAAACGGCCGGACCGATGCCGAAGAGGCGCCTGCTCGAGTGGTTACGAACCGCCTGGACGTGTGCCGGCCGCACCATCCACTACCCTACCTCGCCACCTGGATAGGCAGGGTGGCGCTTATCTTCTCTCCCTCGGGGAGGGTTCCCTCGGCGCTCAGAAACCAATCCCCGGCCATGGTAAAGGTAAAGTCGGTTGTCCGGTAGAGTCCAGGCTCTACTTCTAACGCTCGACTCACGACCGGCGTCATCCCGGCGTGGGTCATGTCGCCGGTGACCTCGATATCGGCCCCGCTCACGCCCTCATCACCCTCCAACAGGTGCACCAGGACGGTCGTCTCGCCCACCTGCGGCCGCCCGGCCACCTCCAGTTGCACCGTGAGGCCACTCTCGCTTCCCTTGCCAATGACCTGTCGGTTCGCCGGACGGCAGCCGGCCAGGATAGTGACCAGCAATCCAGCTATCAGCAGGAATCGCATTGGTTGGCATAATATCTTGCGGTGATGAGAGCCAAATGTCCCTTTGCCGACGATCACGGAAAAACACTGCTGGTCACGCTGTCAAGCGCAACCAAAGAATGTCGGTACTGGTGGAGTGCGGTCCCCTACCTTGTTGCGGAAGCAGTTGTGGAAGCAGTTGTGGAAGCAGTTGTGGAAGCGCCGGGTTGGCGTCAGCGCAGCGGGAAGCGCGCCAGGGTGCGGTAGCGTGCCCCTTGCGGCGTCAACCGGCTCTCCACCAGTTCCAGGTGGTCGGCGGTCCATTCTACCGCCGGGAGTTGCTTGTCCTGCAGGGCGTTCCGCAGAGCTTCTCGGTCCCTGGAGGCGAGTCTCTTGACGCGGCCGAGTGTGAGGTGAGGGACGAACCTGCTGTCGTCTTGCTTCTTGCCGATGGCGGCCAGGCCCTGTGCCAGCTGCCCGTGCAACTCCTGGAGCTTTGCCAGGTCGCCGGCAACGCCGAGCCACAGTACGCTGGGTCGCCGGGGGCTGGGGAACGCCCCCATCTTTGTGGTCACCAGCCCTATGGTCGTCGCCCGCGCAGAGCAGGTGCCCAGAACCCTTCGGCACAGGCGCAACTCGTCCTCGTCGACCGCACCGAGAAAGCACAGCGTCAGGTGAGTGTTTTCCGGGGTTTGCCAACGGATACTCGCCCCCGGGACGGCGTCACTCAGCTGCCGCTGCGCTTGGCGCACCACCTCGCGGACGTCCTCCGGGACCGCCAGGGCGATGAAGACCCTGCGGATCATGGTCGCTGCCCCGCCGCCAGGTGCAGGCGGCCGTGATCCTCGAGGTAAGCGGTGATCCCCTTGGCCAGAGCGGCGGCGGGCCTCTCGGGATCCTCGAGAAACGCCAGGTCCTCCAGGTTGCTTATATACCCCAGCTCCACTATCACCGCCGGCGTTCCCCGGCTCACGCTGTGGAGGTAGTGCCGGGTGTTGAAGGCGTAGTACTCGAGCATGGCGCCGGTGACGTTTTCATCATCGTCGGGAAGCCCCGATGCTGCTAGGAAGGCGCTGTCCAGGCGTTCCTTGAGAAGCGGCTCGAGCCGGTTTCTCGGGGTGCGGTAGTGAGCGCTCTTGTAACCACGCCGCCGCCTGTCCGGGCTGCTGTCGGCATGGATGGCCACCACCAGGTCGGCCCGGTAGCGCAGGGGTACGGTGGCCGGCAGTAGATCCACCACCATGCCGTATGCCTCCAACTTGCGTTTCAGGGCTTTGGCCACCGTGAGGTTCAGCTTCACCTCGTCGACGCCGTTGGCCCGCGCCCCGGTGTTGTAGCGCAGCGCTTCCAGCTCTTCCGGATAGTCCTCCACCCGCCAGTGACCGACCTGGATGCCGACACGAATGGGACCGCGGAGCATATTGAGGGCCTGACGCCAGATGGTGCTGGCCAGGGTGGTCGGTCGCAGGGGGGCTGCCGTCAGCAAGCCCATCTGGGGGGTGACGAGCAGCAATAGCACTGCGCTGCCGATGACCAGGAGAGATAGCAGAGTGTTACGGCGTGAGCCCCACATAGCTGCCAGCCTAGCGGAGTTACGGGGTCCGGGGTGAGAGCTATTCGGTATTCGGATCGGTATGCGGAATTACTCCTCGAAGTCGGGCGGCGGCCCCAGCTTGCGGGGGCGCCGGCGACGATAGACGGCTTCCGGAATGCCGGGTTCCGGCATCTCAGGATGCTGCCGCTGATGTTCATGCTCGATAGTCAGCAGTACCACCGCTTCCGGGGCATCGACGGGCTTGGGGGGAGGGGCGATGCGGCTGTTCCTGAAGACGTTCCGGTATAGTTGCGGGCCGATCAGCAGCAGCAGCAGGATGCTTGCCGCTACCCCCGGCAGCAGGGGACGGTGCTGCCGCAGCAGGGCGGGGATACCGACGTCGCCTTGCTGATACTGCAGTAGCGCCACTCCGGCGGTCGACCAGGCCAGCAGGTATGCCAAGAGTGCATTCAGGGGGCCGGCCCAGCGATGATTATGGGGGGAGGGGTAGATCGCCAGCCAACCGACCAGGACGAGCTCGAGCGCCAGGAGGGCTTCCCGATAGCCGGAGGCGGCGGCGGCGCTTTCGAAGGCGGCGAAGAGCCCGGCGGTGAAGAGGCCGATGCTGGGGCCGTAAGCCAGGGCTACCAGATAGAGGGGGAAGCGATCGAGGCCTTCGAGTAGCCAGCCTCCTGCTGAGGATGGCGGTTCGGTTGCGGAGCCGCCGAGAAGTGGGCCGATCCCTTGGCTCAGTTGCAGGAGGAGAAAGCCTAGAATGACGGCCAGGATGACGTGCAGGAGGACCAGGGGACGCAACAAAGCCAGAAAGTCGAGGCGTAGGAGCCCAGAAACCAGGGATACCAGGGCGAGAAACAGCGCTGCTACCAGGCTGTACCCCAGGATCGGATCCTGATTAACGAGGTCCAGGAGGACCTGGAGGTCGGGCACGGTGCGAGTTTAGCACGACTGCGACCTTGTCCATGGATCGAGGAGCCTTTGCCCTCACGTCGGACAGACAGCTCCCGGATCGACCTCACATCGGCTACCCGCCTGTGGTGATCAGCTGCCCGCCTGTGGCGAGCGGTCTCTCAGGAAATGCTCGTTTTGGCTGTCGAGGGTGCTGCCGAAGGGGCTTTCATCGAACCGTCCACTCCTGAACATCTGCTGCACCAGGGCGTAGGCGTTGCGCGCCTCCTGGGTTTTGGCGTGCTCCTTCAGCCAGCCGGCGGCGATGCCGACCACCAGGCGGTGCCCCCATCGGTACCAGGGTGGGCGGTGGCGGAGTGAGAGCACCATGCCACCGCGGTACCCTTCGATGAGGAAGGCGCCGTTGGATGGCGTCGAGCTGCCTCCTAGGTGGAGGACGGGAGTTTTGACCAACCGGCACTGGTAGCCCGCCTTGCGGATCCGCCAGCACCACTCCAGATCTTCGTTGTAGAAACGCAGGCTGCTGTCCATGCCGCCCACTTCGGCGCAGACCTCGCGCCTTACTACCTGCAGGCACCCCGAAAGCCAGGATACCGCCAGGCTTCGCCGCCGGCCGTGCAGCAACCTGGTGTAGTCGATATCGTAGAGGATTCCCTGTCGCTGCAGGTGCCCAGCCGGAGTGTAGCAGAGAGGACCTACCATGGCGGTGCGGGGGGCTTCCAGGGCCTCCAGTAGTCTGGGGAAGGTATCGGCTTCCACCAGGACATCGGCGTTCATGTGCGCTATCAGGGGAGTCGTAGCCGCTTTCAGGCCCGCGTTGACGGCATTGGCCATGCTGTGGTTGCCGGGACGGATGATGGTGATGTCGGGAAAGCGGTCGACCACGCCCGCGATGAAGCTAGGTTCACTCGAGGTGTCGATCAGCAAGAGGGCGGCGCCGGCGGCAAAGCGCTCCAGGCGCTCGAGACAGGAGCGAAGGATCTCCGGCGTCTGGTAGTGGATTACCGCGATGGACAGCTGACCGAGCTTGCTCACTTCTTACAGTGTGACATGACCCCTTACGGTGTGACATGACAACGAACCACCGAAATGGTGCTTTGGCATGGCACGAAAATATCCAGCGTCGAGGCATGAGAAATCTTACTCAATGTGCCGTGGGGGTAATTCTCATCTTACTGACAACCACAGCACACAGTAATGAGTTAGCATGGAGCTTGCTTATCATGGAGTTCATCATGAATCCACCTCCTATCTTCGTTGCCCCCATCCGTTTCGGCGTGGCGTTGGTAGGAGGAAGCGCCCGGGGATACGCTCATATCGGCGCGCTCGCCAGCCTCGAGCGCCACGGCTTGGTGCCCGATGTTATCGCCGGCACCAGCTTCGGGGCGGTGGTGGGAGCGCTTTACTCATCCGGTCGTTCGCTGGGGGAGTTGAAGCGTGAAGCCAGCAAGCTTCGTCGCCGGGATGTCTTCCCGCACGTGGCCGATTTCGGGCTTCACAAGGGTGCGCTCTTCGATGGGCACCGTCTGGAAGTGTATTTTGATCAGCTGATGGAGGGCCGCACCTTCGACGACCTGTCCAAGGAGTTCGTGGTGGTGGCTACCGATGTGGATAGCTGGGAGCGAGTGCTCATCCGCTCGGGACCTCTAGCTCTCGCCCTCAGGGCAAGTGCTTCTCTGCCGGGAATTTTCGCTCCGGTGGAGGTGAACGGCCGGCGCCTGGTGGACGGCGGTATCGGCTCGCCGGTGCCGGTGGAAACCCTTAAGGACCTGAATGTCGATCTGGCCCTGGGTATCGGCGCCGGGATCGCCTGCCAGGACTCGCGGGCGATCCGCTTGGCTCAGCGGTTGCTCAACACTCCCGTCGGCAAGAGACTGCACCGGCGTTTGGTCAATAGCGTAAATCACCACCCGCTGGCTCGCCTTGGTCGCGCCCTGGCCTTCACGGCCGATGCCTGGATCGACCCCCAGGAGGTTGTCGAGGAACTGCACGTGCAGACGCGCCCTCCGATCAACTGGCTGAACTTCCACCGCGCCGATGCCGCCATCCGGGCGGGCGAGGAGGCGCTCGAGCGCTTCATCCCCCAGCTGCAACTGGCGCTCTCGCGACTACAGGTCGCCGCTTAGCTATTGGCCGAGGATCTTGATTCTTTCACGATCGCTCTCCAGATTATTATGCATAACGCTCCGGTTCAGCGGCGGCGAGTAGCGCCGTCCGCTGCAACCGGTTGTTCGGCGTTTCCTCTGGCCTGACCCGGAGGTGTTCCAAAGAACCGTTTGAAAGCTCTCGAAAAAGAAAACTCCGATCCATAGCCTACGGCTTCGGCCACATGTGCGATGGGCAACGAGGTGTCTCTGAGCAACTCCCGCGCTTTGAGCATCCTCCAACGCGCCAGATACGCCATGGGGCTTACCCCGACCAGAGCCCGAAAGCGTTCCGTCAACACTGAACGCGAGACAGCTCCGGCGCGTGCGAGTTCATCCAGCGCCCAGTCCTTCGCGGGATCCTGATGGATCAATTCGAGAACCCGTCCAATGGCCTTGTCTTTGATCGCGGCCAGAAAGCTGGCTTCTTCGGACGGAGGCATCCGTTCGATATACCCCAATAAGGTCTGCACGAGCAAGGCTTCCGCGAGCTGATCCACGAGTGCAGCAACTCCAGGCCGACGCGATGCCGATTCCGCCGCAGCGAGTTGTCCTGCCGCAGTCAGCCAGTCAGTGTGTCCATGCGTCGATGCCTCCACATGAACCAGAGAGGGTAGTGAATCAAGCAGGGGATGCGGCATGCCTCGGTCATGTTCGAAATGTCCGCAAATGAGCGTGGTCGTCACCGATCCGGTGCCGCCGAACACCTGGGTATTTCGAGCAGCGTCTGCGCCCGTGACATGAGCAGCCGGAAACGCTATGGCGTCAGGCGCATGCAGTAGCGCATGTGGATCACCGTGAGGAAAGAGCACGACATCGCCGCGTTCAAGACGCCGCACCGGCTCCCCGTTGGTGCGCAGCCAGCATCGGCCCAGCGCGACTATGTGGAAGTTCGCGAACTCACCGCCCTGGATATCAAGACCCCATGGCTCACGGAAATCAGCGCGGAAATAGACGGTTCCGCGCAATCTCTGAGCTCTCAATACATCGGACAGAATATCCAGGGGGTTACCTCTGTTCCTTGCTCAACTGCAGCCAGTTCGCTTCGGCCTTCGTGTAAAGCGCGCGCTCGTCTGCGTTCCACGGCACGGAGGTATTGAACCGCTTACCTTCGTACAGGTCATCGAAGAACAAAAGTAGTTCGCCGTTGTAAAGCTTGAACGTCTTGGGATTGGCTTTCACGCCTCCCTTTCCGTTGGCTACCGCGAAAGCGCAAAAACCGCCGTATTTCGGCATGTACTTTGACGGATTGGCCTCAAACGCCTGCTTGTTGGCGTCGGATGAAAAATAGAACGTTGCTCCTTGGTGCTTGGCAGAGTGCTGAGGCGAACCTGGCGTTGCCTCGTTCGCAGTGAAATAAGCGACGACATCATAGCCATCGACAAAGACTTTTTGATCGTTTGTGTTCATCAATTTGGTATCCCCCTGTGCGGATGCGATATTGAACCAGCGACGGCGTCCGCCTTCAGCATCTTGCCGCTGGTGTACGCGAGCCAATCCCGAGCATAGGACCAATTTACAGTTTATGGATGCGGTATGGAATTGCCGTGTTGCCGGATTTTTTGTCTGTAAGACCTAGCTGGTATTCAGTAGAACGCCTAACAAGGATTCGGCTGACCCGGATAAGATTCGGGAACACTCCATCTGGTCCGCATATGTTCCCTTTCGATCATGCAAGGGCGTACCGCCGATCTTCATCGCATCGTTGGGTTCTGTAATCAGCAAAGAGACGTTAGCCTGCCCTGCTGCCGTTGGGTACCGGGCGCTCGGGTACCGCGAGCACGGGCACGATGCCATCGCGGTAGCCGATATCGAACAGCATCCCTTCGGACAGGACTCCGGCCATTTCGCGGGGCTCGAGATTGATCACGAACAACGCCTGAACGCCCGCGATCTCGTGCGGGTCCTCACGTTCTTTCTTGATGCCAGCGACGATTCCACGCTGATGATCCCCGAAGTCGACGGTGAGCTTCATCAGCTTGTTCGATCCGGGAATCTCCTCGACAGAAAGGATGGTGCCGACCCGAACATCGAGCTTGTCGACGTCCTCGATCGAGATGGTGGGTTTCACGGCGTTGTTCTCCATGGCGACCGATCCTCCGGGACGCCCCATCGAGTCGCCCAGCGCCTGGGGTCAGGCGTCACGCTCTGCTGGCGCTCGGAGTACGTAGGCGCACCTCGCGGCTACCGAGACCTTGGGGACATCGATGAGCTGGTACCGGCACCTACTACCACCTCCGGATGATGCCGTGGACCGCTTCGGCATGCGCGAAGGTGTGGTCGCGTTCGGCATCGTTCACGTAGATCGCCTGCCACGGCGGCAAGACGAATTCGCGCGGTACGCCCCCAGCATCCGCAGTCTGCCTCGATGGCACAGGAAGACGAGCAGTTCCAGGGTGCCGCGATCGGTGCACATCGAAGTCGCCGATCGCCAGCGAGCCTTGCAGGTAGGCGCCCACGAAGTCGTCGCCGAGCAACCGACGCAGGCTCGCCACAAGCTCCGTGAGGACGGGGGCAAGATCCGGGTAGGGGAGACGTGGCGGCTGCGTCATGACGGTTCGGCCCCGCTGTCCGGCGCACTCGGCAACTCCCAGACGGGCCCGTGGGCCGGGTAAATGCGGCGGGCGCCCCGCTCCCACAGGCGCTGCCAGCTTGCCAGGGCAACCGGGTTGTCGTAGGCGAGCGCTGCCGGCGGCAGGTCGCCGGTGAACGCCGCGCCGTTGTCGAGCAGCAGCGAAACGCAGTGCTCCGAATGGCCGGGCGTAGGCACGATCTCGCCAGGGATACCGATTTCGGCCAGCACGCGGCGGCTCTCCGCGAAGGAGATCACGACGTTGCCGTCGGGGGTGATGTCGACGTACCGATCCACTGGCTTGATCCACTGCTTCATGAGCGGGATCGCTTCGACCTGCACGTCGAGGACGAGAAGCGGCACGCCCTCGCGCTTCAGCTCCTCGGCCAGGCCGACGTGGTCGATGTGGTAGTGGGTGGCCAGGGCGTAGCGCAGCTCGTCCAGCGGCACGCCCATCCGCTTGAGGCTCGCCTTCATCGTGCCCAGCGTCCCCGGCCAGCCGACGTCGACCAGCAGCCGGGAGCTGCCGGCGCTCACCACCCAGTAGTTCGTCGAGCGGTAGCCAACGTCGACGATGGTGACCGGCCTGTCTAGCGGCATGGTACGCTCCTTCTTTCGCGATCCGGCGCTGCCATGCGCACCGAACGCGCCTGCCTCAGCGATCTGGTCGGCGGCACTCGTTGCCCCGTGCAGTCTGCCGTCCGGCTCGAGCCCTCCGGCCCCAGCGCCGCGCTCCCATCACCGCCACGCTGGCCACCACCGCCATCAGCCCGGCAAGGGCGTTGAAGGCAACGTCGCGGAGGTCGTAGACGCGGTTGGGCAGGAGTGCCTGGATGCCCTCGTCGAGCCAGCCGAGGAGCGCGGTGATGGCCACTGCCAACACGGCCGCTATCAGCAGCGGGCGCCTCGTGCGAAAGCGCTCGAGCAGCGCCTGGTGGATGAGGACCGCCAGCAGGCCGTACTCGAACAGGTGGGTGCGCTCCTCGGGGATCTGCACCCGCAGCAGCACCATCAGGTAGATCGCCACGATGCCGAGTGCCACCCCGATCTCGCGTGGGCCGGGGCGCCGCTTCCGCCACTGCGCAGCGACGATCCCGACGGCCAGCAGCAGCACCAGCACGACCGTAATCCACAGCAGGTTGCGTTCGCGCAGTGCCTGCGCCAGCGCCACCGCCGGCCC
>Ga0114931_10009364_pt1 | contig 11744 bp, 9 predicted proteins | sample 2SBtaG_FD_89579 | JGI IMG/M metagenome (GOLD analysis project Ga0114931, IMG submission 89579) | Deep subsurface microbial communities from Kolumbo volcano to uncover new lineages of life (NeLLi) - 2SBTROV14_V59a metaG | ecosystem: Environmental > Aquatic > Marine > Volcanic | place: Kolumbo...
CTTCATCGGCGAGGAAATCGTTGAGGTGGCCTTGGTTCTCCGTGGCCACGGGAACAACTTCGGCGACCTCGGGTTCGTCCCCGGGAATCAGCGGAGCGACCACTTTGGCCTTTAACTTCTTCTTTTTCGCTCCCTTGGCATCGCTTCGCTTCGTCTGTCTCGACTTCGCTTTTTTTTCCAGGGGCTCGGCGACGATGGCTCCCGACGGTTCATCTTTCTTGGCCAGTGGGGCCGGTTCGTCGTCCAGGGGGGCTAGCCCCAGTACCTCGTTATTGTCTTCACGTGGCGGTGACTCATCAACGGCCAGACTTTCGTCGACGGCCGAGCCTTCGTCTCGCAGGGGCGAAATACTGAAATCGCGGAAGAACAATTCCAGGCTGGTGTCGGCATCTGGTTCGACTTTTGCAAGAGAATCATCTTGAATGTCCAATGGACTGGCGAAAAACTCCAGTCCCTCTTTGTCCTTGGTCGTGGAAAGACAGAACGGTCGCAGCGCATCGATGACTTCGCTGGGGGTTTGATAGCGGTCTTCCAAATCTCGGGTCAACATCTTGGCGACCACCGCATCTAGTTCGGGTGGCACGCCCGAGAGAATACTGCTTACGGTCGGTGCATCCGACTGGGCTCGCGCGAGAAGCTTTTCCATGGTGTTATCGCCGCCATAGGGCAAACGGCCCGTCAGCATCTTGAACAGCGCGCATCCGAGGCTGAAGATGTCGGCGCGGATGTCGGCGTCTTTGAAGCTTTTGGCAGCTTCGGGGGCAATGTAGTCGGGCGTGCCGAACATTTGACCGGCGCGAGTCAACGTGCCATCTTCTTGGCTCTCGCTAGCGAAACGAGCTAAACCCATGTCCAGAATCTTGACCACGGGACAATCGTTCTCCGAGTCCCAGGTCATCAACAGGTTGACGGGTTTGATGTCGCGATGCACCATTCCTTGTCGGTCAGCATGGAAAAGGCCGGCGGCGGTCTGCATGGCACACTCGCAGGCAGCCGAGATTGGAAAGGGGCCTTTGGCTCGAAGCCAGCTATTCAGGTCACGGCCTTCGACGCATTCCATTACCAGGAAGTGCGTGCTGCCCACGCAATCGGCATCGAAGGCAGTGATGATGTTGCGGTGATTCAAGGCCGCCGCGGCTTTGACTTCGCGACTGAAACGGATGATGGCATTTGGTTGTGTCAGCAGGTGTGGTGACATGACCTTCAGCGCGACGGTGCGATCCATCACCGCGTGCTGCGCGCGGAAGACAACACCCATGCCTCCCTTGCCGAGTCGATCGAGGAGTTTGTAGCGTCCGAGAAAGAATCGATTTCGCCCCGCGAGCAACTGTCTCGCTTGCCAGGCGGTAATCAGACCTTTGGAAACCAGTTGTTTGGCGATCCTCAGCGAATCGACCGGCTTGCCGGCCTCTTCGATACGGAGGCGCAACTTGGCAATCTGCTTGACCGTTAGCAAATGGCTTTGACCAAGCAGATCAAGGAATCGATTCGTGGGAATACTTACCATAGCCTCGATCACAGTCCTAGGCGGAGTTGCGTGTCATGCGTCCAGTGCGTGGGATACTCGCTTGCGTCACCCCCGCCGCCGATGGTCGCGAATCGTCGTATTGAAATCACTGATTGTTCTCGCTTTGGGCGGCCGTGCCGCTGGCAAATTTCCCGCGATAATGAATGTTGTCTCGTCTGGTCACGTCAAGATTACAGCGCGTCTTCGCTGATGTTGCCAAGCCGCACGCTGTCCATGCCAACGGCGGTTCCAGCGTCCAACGCCATGATAACGAATTCGTAACGTGCATCAGGGTCCGCGGTCACTAGCAAGCTACTAGGTCCATGGCCCGTACCGTCACCTTCGCGTGCCCGGCGGAGCATCGACAACATTTCCTGAGTGCTGGGAGCTTCGGCTCCGTCGACCCAAATGGTGTTGTCGCCGTCGATGCGGATGATGACAAAATCGTCGTCATCTTCGAGGTCTTCGATGGTTCGCGTTTGCGCGACACTGTCCGATGTGTCGGGTGGGGGGACTTCGATCGACTTTTGTAGGGCGAAGGCCGCGGTGACCATGAAGAAAATCAGCAACAAGAAGACGACGTCGACCATCGGCGTCATGTCCATCAACTCTTCAGGTTCGGCGCTCTTTCTCCGTACGACGATTCGGTCCGGTAGTTCGTTGTCGTCTTCCTCGCGCCGTGTCTTCTCTTGGTTGGGTTCGGGGATCACCAACGGATGTTGGCACTTGGGACATTTCACGGCAACGCCCGAAAAGCGGTCGGCAACTTTAAGCCGCTTATGACAGCGATCGCATTGAAATCGAATCGTCACGTCGCATCACTCCACTTCGAAAACCGCGAAATGCAAAGAGACCCCTTCCACGAGCCCGACCGCCGCCGCCACGCGTGAAACGTCGTGGTAGGCGATTTCTCGATCGGCCTTGATAATGACATTGCTTTTCATCGACGATCCGACGGCATCACGAATGGCTTCGGCCTGGGCGTCTTCTCCTCCAGACAACGGTTCGCCGATGGTGCCTTCGGCCAAATAGACATCGACCCCGTTGTTGCCGTTGTCGGACAACGTAATGGTGAACGAATTGTTCTTGCTCACCGCCGAGCCGTATCGCGCCGGAGGGAGATCGACCGTGGTGTTCGCATCGGGCACCGAGGCCACGATGAAGAAGATCAGCAAGAGAAACGTCACGTCGATCATCGGAGTGATGTCCAGTTCCGCTTCTTCGCGAATCGGGCGCCGCTTGAGAATCGGGCCATCATCGTCGGCGGGTATGTCGTTGAGAATGGAGTCGACCGCTGGCATGATCTACTACTTTGCTTCGGTGGATTCTTGCAACAAGGGCTTCATGGCTTCAAACAACCGCGTCAATCCGATGCCCACGAGGTCTTCAAGTTGGCGGATGCGGATGTTGATGCTGGTCGTACACAAGGTGAGTGGAATGGCGATGGCCAATCCCAAGGCCGTTGTAATGAGCGCGACTTGAATATCACCGGCCAACATGGTGGGGTCGACGTTTTTGTCGCCGGAGGCGAGTTTCGCGAAGGCTCCCATCATCTCCAGCACCGTGCCGAATAATCCGAGCATGGGAGCGCTCTTAATCACGGTATAGACCCAGCTCAGGCGGTGTTCGAGATCCCCCAATACATCACGCTGATACCGATCGACAACAAAGCTTCGCAGCTTGTTGTAACCGAGCGAACGCTTCGATACGGTGAGCAGGGCCAACTGCGGGATAACGCGTTCATCGTCTTCGCACAATTCGGTAACGGCGGCGAAATCGCCGATTCGCAAGGCTTCGTCAAGCTGGCCAAGAAACTCTTCCTGGCTTTCTTCGTTACGAAAGCGGCTCTGTGCGACGCGCCGCCAAACGACGATCACCGAGAACGCGCCCCACAATGCCACGCTTCCCAGGGCGAGATAACATCCCTTGGCCAGAAAATCAACAACAAAGCTAATGTCCATGTTTGCTGGTCTCTCTTTCCCTTCACGGTTGCCCGGCGTCCGGTGGCCGTGGTTCGCGCTATAAAGCTATAAATAGGTCTGGTCGATTACAAAGAACTCATACCCACCGCCAGCCTTTCGGACGCCGAAGATGGTCTTGCGGATCTCACTTTGTTCGCGTTTGGCGTACGCCTGTTCCAAGGCAGCCAAGCGATTCTCGGTTTCGGGGGGATAGAACTGCACGAAAACGCGGCCATCGGTGCGGATACCGGCCCGACTCAAAAGCGCTTTATCCGCGGCTTTCAACGTTCCACTTTGCCACGACATGTAAAGCCGTTGCTCCTGGTCGCCGGGGCCCGTTCGCAGGGTCGGCTTGTCGGCCGAAAGATGGCTTGCGTAGGAGACGGTGTTGATCACCCCGATCACTCCCAACTCGATTCCGAAGAAGTCGAGTTGTTTCGCATATTCGTTCAGTGTCGCCCCTTCGACGAAGCGGATTTCCCATCGTTGCGCGCGGGGGATTCCTGGGGTGCCGTCGCCAAAACCTAGACCAGGCGCGCGACCATCGCCGCTGGATGCGCCGCTACGGCTGGAGGAGATTTCGTCGGTCAGTGACGGATCCGTAAGATCGGCTTCTCGGGTCGCAAGCGTATCCATGACCATGGCCAACGTGTTTTGTAACTCTGGCTCGTCTTCCAGATCGGTTTCTTCCGCGATTTCGTCCTGGTTGGGAGATTCGATTTCGATACTCTCGCCAGAGACGCCGTCCAGCGTGCCGCCCCCCACATCTTGGAGCACTACCGGAACCGCTTCCTGGCGAGCAAAAACTCGGTTGGTGACCCACACGACAAACAAGAAAACGACGGTGATGCCAAAGAAAATCAGCAGCGAAATAAGCATGCTGGCGGCACGATCGTACGGCGAGACCTTCATCTTACCGAGCACGATTGGCTTGCTCGCTCTCTGGCCCTGGGGTGGTGCTGTGGCCATTTTAGTTTCTTGCCCATCTATACGATTGAGAGTTTTAGTTCTCGAACACGGCGTTGGGACGGATGCGAAGGTACCACCGTTTCCAATGCTCGATCTCCGCTTTAAGCTGATCGGGGCTGAGAACCCCCTCCTTCTCGAAGGCATCAAATTGTCGACTGATAAAGCGCAAGGCGTCGCGGGCTGCCAGGAACACACGTTCGTCAGGATCGGTCAGCGCGTAGATCAGGATGGGGACGTTGTCCAGATTGTTCGCGCGACCCAAAGCGACAACTGCCGCTCGCCGCGCGTTGGCGTCGCCGGAAGCGGCGAGCTTCTTAAGCCGTGCGGCATGTTCGTTCAGCATGGCCTCATCGCCCAGTCGAGCAAGGTCCTCGAACCCTTGCACCGCCTGATCGTGATCCGGACGGTTTGGATCTTCGATCAGTTTCAATAAGTCTTCTGCGGGTCCAACGAGCGGTTTGGCGATGACATGGCCACCGCGCATCTCGATGGGCTCGTCGCCCGTCGGTAAGCCTCGCCCGCCGACTAACGTTCCCGCGCCGAAACGCCCGGCATGTTTGAGGCTTTTCTTCGTCGATCGGAGCAAGAACAGAACCGAGAACGCGGTGTCACAGGTGGGGCCGGTTATTCCCGCGCTAAACCAGCTTCCGGCTTTTGGATTTTGTGTGTCCATCAAGAATCTGGCGCCTTCGTTGTACCAGTCGGGTTCAATCTCAACCGAGTTTTCCGCGACTTCTCGAAACGAACGGTAACGTTCGTAGGCGTACAAGTAGTAGTGCGTGTAGGGCGTCGCGTCCATTTTGTGATGATCCACGAACCACGTCGCGCCGTCTTTGGTGGCGGCATGAAGCACTGAGAGATCGATCTTGTTTGTTAGGCGGCGACGGGTCGCTTTGTCTTTTTCGACGACCTGAAGCGCCGCGGGAACTGTTGCGTCACGTGTGATTGCGCCGGCAAGTCCCAAATGATCTTGGCAAACATAAAGGCTTCCAAGCCCCGCGGCGGCCATGCTGTGCCGGACCTCCATCTGGGGCGTGCGTACAAAAGACTTGTTGTCGGCCCCCTGATAACCAAACGCTCCGGAGGGATCCTGCGTGCGGAGGAGCCAGTTGCAGACCCGTTCCCATCGTTCGACGGGCGTCTTGATTCCCACGGCGGCAGCCTCCCACATGCTCAGCACCGCGTATTGGGTCATTGAGGTGTCGCCGGTCGCGCGTTGGTCATAGCCCCAGCCTCCGTTGGGTTTCTGTCGAGCCAGCATGAGTTCCATCAGTCGGTCGATCTCAGGGCGATATTTCACGGGATCGAGTGTAATGAGAAAGATAATCGACAACCCGTTCGTGTAGACGTCCTCGGTGTACGTCTCCTTGATGGTTGCCCGCACGATCTCGATGGCGTTTTTGACGTATGGATGTTCTGCCTGTCCGTTTTTGATAAACGCCAGCGCGATCAGCGCGTGTGCTCCGGGGCGTCCGTCATCCGCGCTTTCGAGAAAATGAAGGCCCCGTTTTATCGAAGCAACAACCTCGGGGCTCTCTGGAGTAAGTGCCAGGGAGGGACGGGGGCACAGCAACAGCACGGCTAGTGACAGCACGCCACACAATGCCGCGCGGTCATGCGAACATCGCCAGAGCGGTGGTCGAACGAACCGTTTCACCGGTTGTACCTCGTCTTTGGTCCATGTTCCGGCAGGGAGCTCCGGCAAGTGTGGGTAAGAAGAATGAGCATCGGCCAGATGCTAACAGCCGGGAGTAGGGAGGGAACACACCACACTCGCTTCGATCCTACTAACCCGGGGTAGGGGTTGTCAACCAAATCCAACGTCGGAAGTCATTGTAGCAAGAGGGTTTGGTGGAATTCCATCGAGTCTCGTCCAATTGACACCCTGAGCCCCAATTCGTACGATATTTGCTCTGTATCAGGCGGTTGTTTCGTTGACTCCTGAGGACAGGTAGCTCAGTTGGTAGAGCACAGGACTGAAAATCCTGGTGTCGGGGGTTCGATCCCCCCCCTGTCCACTCCCCCACCTAGTCGACACGGAGTCTGTATTTATGCACGATGTGTCGATCTTCCATGGCTAACCTCAACTCGTCGACTGCCAACACCCTCTGTGCCAACAGCTCTGTTGGGGCAGATGAGGAGGCCAGGGCTACATGACTTCTACATAGTGTTCGACCTCTGGAAACGGGTCGTAGAAGTGATGAAGCAGCGACTTCCACTGCTGATATTCCGTTGAGCCGCGAAATCCCACGGTGTGATCTTCGAGATTCTCCCAATGGACTAGGAGAATGTACCGGGAGGGTTTTTCGAGACAGCGCCTGAGATCGTGGCGGATGTATCCCGACATGGACGAGATGATGTCCCGCGCTTGGGCAAAAGCCGCTTGAAACTCGGATTCCTCTCCTGGCACGACGTCGAGAATCGCAACTTCGAGGATCATGGATCGGTGCCTCTGTAAGTCATGGCTTGTTTCAGGGCGACGCATGAAGACGGAGCCTTCGCGGATGCCGTGAATTCCAATGCTGGCCGTAGCATATCCGATCGTCTGGTACAGGCGAAGCTTGCATCGGTGGCCATCTCGGACGGAACCGCTCGCATCCAGAAAAGGAAGTTACCTGAATGGCTCAAACATCGTCTAGCTTAACTATGGAAACCAATGTTTGAATTCCGTCTCGTGGCGTCGCAACGCCCGGAACGCGAGGCGGAGTCGGTACATTCGAGAGAAAGAGGCATCCCTGATGACGCGTGGCGATCGACGTTTGAATTGGCCCTTGGCTGGAACTTCTTGGCTTGGCCGTCTCTTGGTTTGTGGGCTGTTGTTGAAAATCGGGCTTTGCGGACCCACTCCTACCTTGGCTGGTCCGTTCAGTGAATATTATGTATCGCAGTTCGGTCAGATCGCGGTCTTGCAAGGCGATGAGGTTGTCCGGACATGGCTACCACAGACGGGTACCTCTGGTGCATTTGCGATAGCCGTGCGAGATACGGTTGAGACATTCTCCACGGTTCCCGGGGGCTTGGGTGCTGAATATAGCCTGAGCGGGACGCCCACTGAAACCACGTACCGGAACACGGCGCCCGCTACGCAATTCTTCGATGGGGCCACCGACGGATCGTCGAACTACGCTTGGGATTTTTCCAACGGGGCGGTGTATCGGTTCAGTGCCGAGTGGTCCAATCCCGAAGTTTTATTCACGTTGGGAACCGACGATGGTTCGCGGATTGGAATTACGTTCGATCGTTCCAACGACACGCTTTGGCTTTCCGGATGGTCGGGCACGGTCGGTACGTTGGTCGAAAACCGTGCGCTCGATGGATCGTTGCTCGCTTCGTTTTCAACCGGTCATCCTATGAACACCGGTCTTGCGCTGGATCCGGCCGACGATACGCTGTGGCTTCTCGACCGCGGTTCGCTCGTCGAACCCGAAGGATTGCGATTCGAGCAGTTTTCCAAGTCGGGCACTCTGCTTCAATCGGTTCGATATCCATCGCTGCGCAGAGTGAACACGCACGGCGGAGAATTTCAGATCATTTCGGAACCGGCGACCGAAGTGTTGGCGTACCTGGCGATTCCTTTCTTCTTGATCGCGGCAACAAGGAGACGCTAAAGGCGACAAGATCGCCCTTGATCGTGGTCCGCACAAGGCACGAATTCACCTAAGGCTACGAGGTGCGACTTGTGCGCTCGAAAAGCTCCGCGATCGCCCGTCCGCCGCCGTCTTTGGTTGCGTAGAACGGTCGTTGCTCGACCTCAAAGGCGGTTTGCGGATTGATGCCCATCGCCGTGAAAATCGTGGCGTGTAGATCGGAAATCGTAACGGGGTTCTTCGTTGCGATACAGGGGCGTTCCGCGGCGGTTTCTCCATATAAGCAACCGCGCTTGATGCCGCCGCCAAACAGCAGCACCGATGTGCCGCCGGTGAAGTGGCGATGTAGCCCGTAATGACGCATCTCGCCCAACACGTCGGTTTTCGCTCGCGACTGATCGCGTGCCGTGCTGCCGGGCACGCCTTCGATGATCATGTCGCGGCTGAATTCGCTTGCCAGGATGACGAGCGTACGATCGAGAAGCCCACGCTGTTGGAGGTCGAGAATCAACTGAGCCACGGGGCGATCGATATCGCGTTTCATGGTCTCGGCCGTGGCATGCCCGTTTTCATGGGTGTCCCAATGCAAGAATGGAACATACTCGGTCGTAACTTCAATGAACCGGGCACCCGACTCGACGAGCCGTCTGGCTAGCAGGCATCCGCGACCGAAGCGGCCGTTCGTGTAGCGTTGGGCCGACTCGGGAGGTTCGAGCGAAAGGTCAAAGGCTTCTCGCTGCTTGGAACTCAAAAGTCGATGGGCATTGTCCATCGCGCGGAGCATCGACTCTTGTTGGAATTCGCTAACGTGCCCCGCCTTTTGGCTTTCGGCAACAAGCTTGCGATAGGTGCGATAGCGGCTTTGAAAGCGATCCGTGTTCATCGACTTCGGAGGCCGCACGGCGCGGGCGGCGTCATCCGCATCGGGGAGATTGAACGGCCCGAACTCGCTGCCGAAAAAACCACCAGTGGTGAACGCCTTAAGCTCTTCGGATTCGCCGATGCCTTCGAGCCGCTGCCCGATATTGATGAATGGCGGAATCACGGGGTTGTTGGGCCCCAGGATCTTCGCCATCCAGGCACCGATATGAGGGGCGGCGACCGTCTGTGGCGGGACGTAGCCGGTGTGCCAATGATACTGGTGCCGGGAGTGTAGGATGTTGCCCAAGTCTGGCTGAACGTGCGAACGGATCAGCGTGCCGTGGTCCATGATTTGTGCGATGTTTTCCAACCCGGCGCTGATCTTCACGCCGTCCATCGAAGTATCGATCGCCGGAAACGTACTGATGATCTCCTCGACCGGCGTTCCAACCTTGAACGGGAGGTACCGTTTGGGATCAAACGTCTCGGGCGAAGCCATTCCGCCGGCCATCCAGAGCAGGATGCACGAATCGGCGGTCGCCGTGGGATGGCCTAGCGGTTTTGTATTCTCGGCCAACAGCGTTTTCGGTTCCGACATTGCCATCGTTGCGGCCGATGAGGCAGCCAGGGCTTTGAGGAACGAGCGACGTGTTTGTAATCCATGTAATGTTGTATCGTTCATCATCATTCAGCGTATTCGTTGGAACTCGGGTAGCATGAACACCGCCCACTGCAAGTCTTCCATCGATGCCGTCGATGGAGCCTCGCCCAACAGCGCGCGGGCAATCGCCAGTTCATGAGGATTCGGTCGACGGGCGAGACTGTATTGGTACAACCAGACGATCATCGCATCCGCATGGTCGTATTGCGAGAGAACATCGCAACCACGGGTTAGCATTTCCGCGAGTATGGGACCATTTGCCAGATCGATTGCCTGTAATGTGGTCAAGGTAGTTGGTCGCGTGGTAACAATCTGTTCGCGGTTTGGCCGGCCCAGGGATCGCATCAGGAGATCGCTTTTCACCAGCGAGGCTCTTACGAAAACGGTTGTGTCCGGCCGTTCAACTTTGGCGTCGGGCTTGGCGGGACCGGCTCGGGTGATTTTCCAGATGGCGTCGAGGAATTGTTCCGCGGTCATCCGCTTGGACATCGGACCACGGAAGACAAAGCCTCCGACGGGTGAGGGGGCTTCGTCGACCGTTTGCGATTGATACGCTTCAGAGGTGGTGATCAACTCGATGGTCGCCTTCAAGTCGTAGTCGTTATCGACCAAATGGGTGGCCAGATAGTCGAGTAAATCGATGTTCCACGGTTCGGTGTGCATGGCATCGACCGGATGAACGATGCCGCGACCCATGAACCGATGCCAAAGTCGATTCACGATCGTCCGCGTGAGACGACCATTGTCTTCGTGCGTCAACAGTTTCGCCAACTGTTCGAGGCGTTTTTTCCGTGGAAGGTCGGCGTCGATTTGCCCTAACTCCGGGAAGATCCACGCGGCGGTGGCCATCTGTCTCGTCGGCTTATCACAGCGATGCAACTCCAGCGGTTTTTCTGCATAGACGGCGGCGAGACCGTAGGTCTCTTTCAACGTCCAACGATCGATGAAGCTGTCGTGACACGAGGCGCACTTCATGTTGATGCCCAAAAACACCTGGGCAACGTTTTGGGCAAACTGAATCTCGCGCGTTTGACTGGCGTTCACGCGGCCACGCCACTTGATTCCGCCAATGAATCCCTCGGACTCCGGCGTCGGCGCGACAAGCTCGCGAACAAATTGATCGAAGGGGCGATTGTCGAGCAAGGCTTGGTACAGCCAAGTGGTGATTTGCTTGCGTCCGCCGTCGATATATCCCGTGCCCGAGTAATCGTTTCGCAGCAGATCGTTCCAAAACGTGAGCCAATGTTCGGCATAGGCCTGACGGTCGGCAAGCAATTCCTCGACAACCCGTTGACGCTTACCAGAGTCGCTGTCGTTGACAAAGGCATCCAACTGATCGGGGGTTGGCAGCAGACCGACGATGTCGAGAGAGACTCTCCGCAAGAAGGTGTTGTCGCCAAGGCGTTGAGGTCGCGTGATGTTGCGAGCTGCCCAGTAGGCGTCGACGATCCGATCGACGGGGTTCGTGCGACCATCGATCACCGGCGGAAGCTCGGGACGTCGAGGCTTCAGCGGCGGTTCGTAACGGGCGACGGCGAATGTGAATCCTTCCTCCCACGTCAACCCCTGGTCGATCCACGCCCGGAGGACTTCAATCTCCGGTTTCTTCAGGCGAGGTTGATCGGCGGGGGGCATTTGAAGCTCGGAATCCGCCGAGATGATCCGCTCGATCAGCTCCGATTCTTCCGCGCTGCCAGGCACGACAGCCTCGGCGTCGAGAATCAACTCGCGTGAGTTGAGCGAGAACCCACCCTCTGCTTTTTCGCCACCATGACATTCCACGCAGTGGCTCTTCAGGATAGGCACCACGTCGTGCGCGAAGTCAATCTCCGCATGCGCGGGCATAGTGTCGTCGCCGAAACCAAAGCTCGCCATATACAGCAGAATGCCCAAGGCATGGGCAAGCCCTCGCAACGGGAACACGGGCATTCTCGCAGTCGAGCGAAACATGGATTGCCTGAAGGAGTGCACGCGGGAGGGAAAATCGACTTTCCCCATGATACACGAACTGTGGGCACTTCAACACGGACCGCCGCTTGACCATAATTGGCGTCGAGAAGCGTGTCCCTTACTTTGCCTCATGGAGAACATCATGGTCCGTTGTTTAATTGTCGTTGTCGGGGCGTGCTTGGCGCTGACCTCCGTCTCCGCCGCTGATCAGCGGAAGGCTCCCGCGGAATCGGGTGAGATGAAACGCC